>ERZ859967.961-NODE-961-length-14516-cov-3.020538_pt1 | contig 14516 bp, 6 predicted proteins | sample MGYA00510115_ERZ859967 | MGnify/ENA primary metagenome ERZ859967 (study PRJEB30046, sample SAMN00715171) | human gut metagenome | study: EMG produced TPA metagenomics assembly of the A metagenome-wide association study of gut microbiota in type 2...
TTTGCCCGCTCCCCTGCGGGTACGCAGGGATTCTCGGTTTGTCTTGACAAACAATTTCAGTCATGGTATGCTGACCACAACAAAAGGCAGCGAGAAAGAAGCCTTTTCTTTTCACCCGCTCAAGAGAGGGGACGGCCGGTGCAAGTCCCTGCGGAACGGAAAAGGCGGCGCTTTTGAGCCGCGCGGCGGAAATGCCGCGCCGGTCCCTCCGTTACAAGGGAACGAAGTGCCCCGCATCCAGCGGGGAATTCAGGTGGAACCACGGACAATGATTTGTTCGCCCTGAGCCTACTTTAATAGGCTCAGGGCGTTTTTTATCTCCTGAGCCAAATGTCGAAAGGAGAAATTCACCATGAAAAACACCGAAAAGACGATGGACAAGATCGTCGCGCTGTGCAAAAACCGCGGCTTTGTCTTCCCCGGCAGCGAGATCTACGGCGGCCTTGCCAACACCTGGGACTACGGCCCCCTCGGCGCAGAGCTCAAGAAGAACATCAAGAACGCCTGGTGGAAGAAGTTCGTGCAGGAGAATCCCTACAACGTCGGCCTTGACGCCGCGATCCTGATGAACCCGCAGACCTGGGTCGCAAGCGGCCATCTCGGCGGCTTCTCCGATCCTCTGATGGACTGCCGCGAGTGCCACGAGCGCTTCCGCGCCGACAAGGTCATTGAGGACTGGTGCGCCGAGACCGGCTTCGAGCTTCCCAAGCCCATCGACGCCTTCTCCCAGCAGGAGATGAAGGACTTTGTCGAAGAGCACAACATCCCCTGCCCCACCTGCGGCAAGCACAACTTCACCGACATCCGTCAGTTCAACCTGATGTTCAAGACCTTCCAGGGTGTTACCGAGGATGCCAAGAACACCGTTTACTTAAGACCCGAGACTGCACAGGGTATTTTCGTTAACTTTAAAAATGTACAGAGAACTTCCCGTAAGAAGATTCCTTTCGGTATCGGACAGATTGGTAAGTCCTTCCGTAATGAGATCACACCCGGTAACTTCACTTTCCGTACCAGAGAGTTCGAGCAGATGGAGCTGGAGTTCTTCTGTGAGCCGGGTACCGATATGGAGTGGTTCCAGTATTGGAGAGGCTTCTGCCGTGACTGGCTGCTGTCCTTAGGTATCAAGGAAGACGAGATGAGACTTCGTGATCATTCTCCCGAGGAGCTGTGCTTCTACAGTAAGGGAACTACCGATATAGAGTTCCTGTTCCCCTTCGGCTGGGGCGAGCTGTGGGGTATTGCGGACAGAACCGATTACGATCTGACCCAGCATGCCAATACCTCCGGTGAGGATATGTCTTACTTTGATGATGAGAAGAAGGAGAAGTATATTCCTTACGTTATCGAGCCTTCCCTGGGTGCGGACAGAGTTGTTCTGGCTTTTCTGTGCGCTGCTTACGATGAGGAAGAGTTAGAGGGCGGAGATATGCGTACTGTGCTTCGTTTCCATCCGGCACTGGCACCCGTGAAGATCGGTGTATTGCCTCTGTCCAAGAAACTGAATGAGGGTGCGGAGAAGATCTACGCAGAGCTTTCCAAGAAATACAACTGTGAATTTGATGACAGAGGAAACATTGGTAAGAGATATCGTCGTCAGGACGAGATCGGAACTCCTTTCTGCGTAACTTACGATTTTGATTCCGAGACAGATGGCTGCGTTACCGTACGTTTCCGTGATTCCATGGAGCAGGAGCGTGTTGCTATCGCAGATCTGGATGCTTACTTTGCAGATAAGTTTACATTCTAAGATCACTATTCAGGAGCAGAAAGATTTTTCTGCTCCTTTTCTATATCTTTTTCTATTGGTACGAAAAGTTTGATACTTACAGTGGAGGGGACAGCGTGGAACCGATCGAAGTGTTTCAGATTCTGGGAATCGAACAGACAAAAGACGAAAGGGCACTGAAGAATGCTTATCGTGACAAGCTGGCGGTAACGAATCCGGAGGATGATCCGGAAGGCTTCAAGCGACTGCGGACGGCTTATGAGGAGGCCTGCCGCTATGCCGGAACGCCGGATGCAGAAGAGAACGAGGAGGCGGAACCAACGCTGGAGGACGATACTCCGGCAGGACAGTGGGTACGTGGTGTTCGGAAGGTCTATGAGAATATTACGGACCGCTGTGATGCGGAAAAATGGAAAGCGCTTTTTGAGGCGGATGACTTTCTTTCTCTGGAGGAAGAGGAAAACTGCACCACTTATCTGCTTCGTTTTCTGATGGAACATTATAAGCTGCCGACCGCAATCTGGAAGCTTCTGGATGAGAAAATCCACATTGTACAGAATGCGGGGGCCTTCAGAGAGCGCTTTCCGGCACAGTTTGTAAGCTATATGGTACATAAGTGCGAATCCGGGGAAGAAGTGGATTTTTCCGAGTTCCGTGGTGCGGAAGATGCGGATTACGATCAGTTTCTGCAATATTATGACAGAGCTTATCAGGCGCTGCAGGAGAAAAAATTACAGGAAGCGGAGCAGATGATCGGATGTGGGGATGCTCTGGGGATTACCCACCCTGTTATGGAGATCTGCCGTGCGTCCCTCTATGAAGGAAAGGGACAGACCGCAGAAGCCATTACTTTGTTAAAGAAACTGTCTGCAAGATATCCGGAGGATGATCTGATCGCTTACAATACGGCGGAAATACTGTGGAGAAATGAAGGGCGCGTAGAAGCGTCTGCTATTTATGAGAGTCTTCGGGAGAAGCTGCCGAAACACTACATGGCGAACCTGCGCCTGACGGACTGGTATTATGAGCAGGGGAACTATAAAGAGGCAAAAAAATGTGCGGAAGAGATTCTTTCCGTAGGCGGAGACGACACATTTCTGGAGACACTGCAGAAGATCAACACCGAACTGGAACGGGAAATGAAACGGGAATATGCGCAGAACCATGATCCCGGTCTGGGACTGGATCTGGGCTGGTGTTATCTGCAGGATGGCAGGACCGATCTGGGAATCCGCACGGTCAGGGAGCTGGAAGCAAAAGTTCCTGCGGACAGGCGTGAGGAATATCTGGGACTTATGACAAAACTGCTGGCAGAAGCGGCAGAATATGAGAAGGCAATTTCCACGGCAGCCAAATGGGAAGAAAGCCTGGAGAAAAAGATCCTCCGGGATACGGATGCCGAAGAGGAGGAAAAAGACAGAGACCGGATCCGACAGTCACATATGATCCGGATGCAGTGCTATCGGGCTTATGGCTATGTACAGCCGGAAAAATTCGCCGAAGCCATTGCGGAAGCGGAAAAAGCCGAGACCGGAACGCCGAAGGATATCGGTATGCTGATCGAAAAGGCACAGATCTATGTGGAGATGGAAGAGTATAAACGCTGTGCGGAGATATCCCAGAAACTGATCGGGGATTATCAGGTTTACGCTGCATATGCCAACGAACTGGAAGCGGCGAAGAGGCAGTGGAATGCAGCAGGGGTGATCCAGAACGGCAGAGCCTGTCTAAATTATTTTCCAACCTATGTCAAGGCCTATGAAATGATGGCAAAGGTGTACATGGATCTGACACATCCGGAGGAACTGAAGGAACTGTTACAACAGGCGAAGGATAATAATGTCAAAAGTGTGATCCTGGATGCCTATGAATGGCAGCTGACCAATACGGGGCTTCCCCAGGAACAGATGAACGACGCCATAGATAAATTCCGGAAGGAATATCTGAGCAAACTGGAAGCGGGCAAGACCATATTTTACCGGAGAGGACTTCCGATCATTACGGAATATCTGTATGCCTACCCTTGTGAATTTTTACTGGTGGAGCGGGGAGATTTTCATAATGCGGCAGGCTGTCTGGAGGCGGCAAAAGCGGATTATGAAAAGGCGCTTTCCACGAACCCGGCCAATCCTTTTGCCTGGAAAGGACTGGCACGGATCCACAGATGCCGCGGCAAATACGATGAAGCCATGATCTGCCTGAGAAAATGTGTATTTTTCTATGAAAAGAGCGGAACACAGAATCATGCCTGGCCGGAACTGATTGCGGAACAGGCAGAAATTTATTTTTTGCTGGGCAATACGGAAATGGCGGAACAGTTTTACCGGAGATACCGTGAGATGACGGGAAGTGCCGGAGATCGGGACCGGAACCGTATGAGGGATTTCGCCAGATGTCTGGCCTGCAATGACAAGACTACGGAGGGATTAAAAGTTCTGGAGAAGGCATTCGTCAATGTACTGGATGCGGCAGGAGAAAAGCTGGATCTGTGTGTCTGGTGCGGGGAAAAGACGATCGCCGGAAATATTCTGACATCGTGGCCGGAGAAGATCGAACTGCTTGGAAAAAATACCGGGAATACCCAGGAGTATTTCGAAGATTACTTTTTCCATCTGGGATGGTATGGGCTGATCTGTGGTTCCGGAAAGGTGGCCATCGAGAATATGGATAAGGCACTGATCTTCCATAAGGAGGATCTCAGCAAAAAGGATGACATTGCGGACCTGATCCTGGCATGCATCCTGTACGGAGATAAGAAGAAAGGTGCTGACTATGCACAGGCGTTGAAAGCCTGCATGGAAAGAGAAGATAAAAGCGGCAAGAATGTGTATCTGAAATATCCGAAGCTTCGGATCGTACACGAATATCTGGCGGGATATTATACGGCCACCGATGAGGAACAGGATACGCTCCTGCAACTGGACAAAGACTGTTCCTTCTGCCATGGCTGTGTACATCCCGTCTGCGAGGAACTGGAGATGGTACGGATACTGCAGATGCTGAAAAAGGGCCGGGAGAAAGAAGCACTGGAGCGGCTGAAAGAGCAGATGCAGGAACATCCCGGAATGGGATTGCAGGCCATCTGGCACCGGTATCATTCGGAACAGGTGACGAAGGATACGGATCCTGCCGTAGCCGCTTTTCACAAGGAAAAGCTGCAGCCGGAGAAACGGGGATTCTGGCAGAGGCTGTTCGGGAAGAAGTAAAAAATTAAAATGAAGAGAGAAGAAAACATATGATAGTCGGAATCGATTTGGGAACCACCAACAGTCTGGTGGCAGTATTTACGGAGGAAGGACCTGTGATCATCCCCAACCGTCTGGGAAAACATCTGACCCCCTCTGTGGTCAGCGTGGATGAGAACGGCAATGTCTATGTGGGGGAGACGGCACAGGAACGCAGAAACCTCTATCCCGACAGTGTGGCGCAGGCATTTAAGCGCAGCATGGGAACGGATCGCACTTATGACCTGTCCGGCAAAAAGTTCCGTCCAGAAGAATTGTCCAGCATGATCCTGCGTTATCTGAAAGAAGATGCGGAAGCCTATCTGGGGGAAGAAGTCACAGAGGCCGTGATCAGTGTACCGGCCTATTTTGACGACAAGAGAAGAAAAGCCACCAAGCGGGCCGGAGAACTGGCCGGGCTGAAGGTGGAGCGTATGATCTCGGAGCCTACCGCAGCGGCGGTGGCCTACGGCCTGTACGAAAAAGAAAAAGACACCAGATTTCTGGTATTTGACCTGGGCGGCGGAACTTTTGATGTCTCCATTCTGGAGCTGTATCACAATATTCTGGAGGTGCGGGCGGTAGCCGGAGACAATTATCTTGGCGGTGAAGATTTCACGGAAGTGATGTCGAAACTTTTTCTGCAAAAGACAGGACTGCATTATAAGGATCTGTCGGAGAAAGAACAGGTGCGTCTCTATAAAAAGGCAGAAGAAGCCAAGCGGGGAATCAGTGATCAGACTGCGGTGACCATGGAACTTATGCTGGGTGAAGAGAACAAAACGGCAGAGATCGCCTTAAAAGAATATGAGGAAGAGTGCGAAGAACTGCTAATGAAGATCAGGGAACCGGTGAAGAAGAGTCTGGCGGATGCAGGACTGAAGCTGTCGGACATCGATGAGGTATTGCTGATCGGCGGAGCCACCAGACTGTCGGTGGTTAGGGATTTCCTGATCAGGCTGTTCCGCAAATTCCCGGATACAAGACTGAACCCGGACGAAGCCGTGGCACTGGGCGCGGCGATCCAGGCGGCCATGAAGGAACGCCGGGCGGAGGTAAAGGAAGTCATTCTGACGGATGTATGCTCCTTTACATTAGGAACGGAAGTCGTGGTGGAATACGAGGAAGGCAAATTTGAAGACGGCCGTTTCTGTCCCATCATTGAGCGCAACACCGTGATCCCCGCCAGTCATACGGAGCAGTTGTACACTGTCAGAGACAATCAGGACAAGGTGCGCGTCCGGGTACTGCAGGGAGAGAGCCGTTTCGCCAGAAATAATCTGTTTCTGGGAGAACTGAACATTGATGTTCCCAAAGGGCCCAGGGGCAGTGAAGCCGTGGATGTGACTTACACCTATGACATCAATTCCCTGCTGGAAGTGGAAGTCAAGGTGGTATCCACCGGACTGACCCAGAAAATGATCATCAAGGGACAAGACAACCAGATGACGGATGATGAGATCCAGAAGCGAATGGAAGAATTGTCCTATCTGAAGATCCAGCCCAGAGACCTGGAGGAGAACCGTCTGGTGCTTCTCAGAGCGGAGCGGATGTATGAGGAAGCACTGGGAGACCGGAGAAAAGAACTGGATCGTTATATCACTGTTTTCGAGGCTGCATTGAAAAAGGGTAAAAAAGAGGAGATCGAGGAGGCCAGAGAGGCATTGAACGAGATCCTGGAAGACGAGAATGAGTGATGTTTTATTCTTGACGCGGCGAAACGATAACATTATAATGTAGAAATGTAGGTTTATTTTTCGAAAGATGTAATTATTGAGACAAGGAGACCGAGAGAATGAGACAATTCACTTCTAATGAACTGAGAAAAGCCTGGAAACAATTTTATATAGACCGTGGCCACGTAGATGTGGGGGCAGTATCCTTAGTATCCGACGGTTCCACCGGTGTTATGTTTAACGTTGCCGGTATGCAGCCGCTGATGCCTTATCTGCTGGGACAGAAGCACCCTCTGGGTACCAGACTCTGTAACGTACAGGGCTGTGTACGTACTAATGATATCGATTCCGTAGGTGACAAGAGCCATGTAACCTTCTTTGAGATGCTGGGAAGCTGGAGCCTTGGTGATTATTTTAAAAAGGAACGTTGTCAGTGGAGCTTTGAACTGCTGACCCAGGTGTTCGGATTTGATGCTGACCATCTGGCTGCCACTGTATTTGCCGGTGATGATAATGCCCCCAGAGATGAGGAGGGCGCACAGTATCGTATCGCTTCCGGATTCAAAAAAGAAAACGTATATTATCTGCCCGCTGATGATAACTGGTGGGGACTGGAATACGGTCCCTGCGGTCCCGACAGTGAGATGTTCTATATTGCTGACAGACCGGATTGCGGACCGAACTGCGGCCCCGGCTGTGACTGTGGCAAATATACCGAGCTGGGTAATGATGTATTCATGCAGTATGAGAAGCATCATGACGGTCATCTGACTCCTTTAAAGCAGAAGAACGTAGATACCGGCTGGGGACTGGAGCGTATCCTGGCATTCTTAAACGGTACCAGAGATGTATACCAGACAGACCTGTTTGCTCCGGTGATCGCTTATATTGAAGAGGCTTCCGGTGTGAAATACAATGCGGATGAGAAACTGACCAGATCCATGCGTATTCTGGCAGACCATCTGCGTACCGGCGTGATGCTGATCGGTGATGAGGCGAAGCTGCTTCCCTCCAATACCGGTGCCGGCTATATTCTCCGTCGTCTGATCCGCCGTGCGGTAAGACACGGCCGTACTTTAAATATGACCACAGAGCAGTTGCTGCACATTGCTGCTATGTATATCGATGAGATCTATGCAGAAAGCTATCCTCTGATGAAGAAGAACAGAGAGTTCATCCTGACCGAGTTACAGAAGGAGATCGCTCGTTTTGAGAGCACTCTGGAGAACGGTATGAAGGAGCTGCAGAAGATTCTGGAGCAGAAGAGAAGCGAAGGGAAAAAGGAGATCGACGGTAAGTCTGCATTCTACTTATACGATACCTTTGGATTCCCTCTGGAGCTGACCGTAGAGCTGGCACAGGAAGAGAATCTGACTGTGGATGAGGATGGCTTCGCTGCTGCCATGGAAGAGCAGAAACAGAAGGCAAGAGAAGGACAGAACTTCTCCCAGAAGCTGACTACCGCAGCAGGTGTATTCGATGGACTGGATGATAAGATCACCAGCGAATTTGTGGGTTATGATGCGCTGACCGCAGAAGGTAAAGTAGTAGGACTGGCTTCTGAGACCGAACTGGTGAATACCTTAAATGAGGGAGAGACCGGTACCCTGATCACGGATGTGACTCCGTTCTATGCTACCATGGGCGGACAGAAGGGTGACTTTGGTGTGATCCGCACAAAAAACGGTACTTTTGAAGTGACTGAGACCGTGAAGATCGCAGGCGGACGTATCGGACATGTGGGTAAGGTCGTATCCGGCAGCGTATCCGTAAATGATACTGCAGAGCTTGCTGTAGATACCGACAATAGAAAGAGTGTCTGCAAGAACCACTCCGCAACCCATCTGTTACAGAAGGCACTGCAGATCGTACTGGGCGATCATGTAGAACAGCAGGGTTCCTACCAGGACGGCGCAAGAACCCGTTTCGACTTCAGCCAAGGACAGGCTATGACTGCGGAAGAGCTTGCGAAGGTAGAGGCTCTGGTCAATGAGAAGATCGCAGAGGATATTGCAGTCGTTACCGATGTCATGAACATCGAAGATGCGAAGAAGAGCGGAGCTATGGCTCTGTTTGGTGAAAAATACGGTGAGACCGTCCGCGTGGTATCTATGGGAGATTTCTCCAGGGAACTGTGCGGTGGTACCCATGTAAAGCACACCGGAGAGATCGGCTATTTCAAGATCCTGTCCGAGAGCGGTGTTGCAGCCGGCGTCAGAAGAATTGAAGCACTGACCGGTGCCAATGTCATGGCATACTATCAGGCAATGGAAGAGAGCTTCAATAAGGCAGCTGCAGCAGCCAAGGCAACTCCTGCAGCCCTGACCGAGAAGATCCAGCATATGCAGGCAGAGCTGAAGGCACTGAATGCAGAGAATGAATCCCTGAAGGCAAAGATGGCACAATCTGCATTGGGCGATGTACTCGATCAGGTGGTGGAAGTGAAGGGTACGAAACTTCTGGCAACCAGCGTAGACGGTGTGGATATGAATGGCTTGAGAGACCTGGGCGACCAGCTCAAGGATAAGCTTGGCCAAGGCGTTGTTGTACTGCTTTCCACACAGGACGGTAAGGTAAATATGATCGCTATGGCAACGGACGGTGCTGTGAAGGCCGGCGCCCATGCGGGCAACCTGATCAAGGGAATTGCTGCACTGGTTGGCGGTGGCGGCGGCGGACGTCCGAACATGGCGCAGGCCGGCGGTAAGAATCCCGCAGGCATTCCCGCAGCGATCGCGGAAGCGTCCAAAGTACTGGAGGGTCAGCTCGCATAATGGAACGAGAGAATCTGAAATCCCGTTTAGGCTTTATACTGTTGTCTGCCGGCTGTGCCATTGGCATCGGGAATGTATGGAAGTTCCCGTACATGGCCGGTCAGGGCGGCGGTGGCGCATTTGTACTATTTTATCTGATCTTCCTGGTGATCCTTGGTCTGCCGATTATGACTATGGAGTTCGCTGTGGGAAGAGCAAGTAAGAAAAGTCCCGTAAAGGCTTACCAGGCACTGGAGAAGCCTGGACAGAAGTGGCATATCCACGGATATTTTACACTGGCAGGCTGCTATCTGCTGATGATGTTCTACACAACGGTGGCAGGCTGGATGTTACACTATTTTTATATGACGGCTGCCGGTAAACTTTCCGGACTTTCCGCGGATGCGGTAGCGGAACAGTTTACCCGGATGCTGGCAGATCCGGGGGTCATGATGTTCTGGATGGTACTGGTGGGGATCATCGGTATCGTTGTGTGTGCCGGTGGACTGCAGAACGGTCTGGAGCGCGTGACGAAAGTCATGATGATCGCACTGCTTGCCATTATGGTAGTACTTGCCATCAACAGCTTCTTCATGGCGGGAGCAAAGGAAGGTCTGAAGTTCTATCTGGTACCTGATTTTGGACGTATGCAGGAAGTCGGTGTGGTATCTACACTGGTAGGTGCCATGAATCAGGCGTTCTTTACCTTAAGCTTAGGCATTGGTGCCATGGCGATCTTTGGAAGCTACATCGGCAAGGATCATTCTCTGATGGGAGAGTCCGTCAGAGTTGTGGTACTGGATACTTTCGTGGCAATTACCGCAGGACTGATCATTTTCCCCGCCTGCTTTACCTATGGGGTGGATCAGACCTCAGGACCGAGCCTGATCTTCATTACCCTGCCGAATATTTTCGCCAATATGCCTTACGGCCGCCTGTGGGGGAGTTTATTCTTCCTGTTCATGGCGTTCGCAGCATTGTCCACGGTGCTGGCTGTGTTCGAGAATATCATCTGCTGTGGCATGGAACTGACCGGTGCCAGCCGCAGGAAATCTTCCCTGGTGAACCTGTTCCTGATCATTGCATTGTCCGTGCCCTGCGTACTGGGGTATAATGTGTGGAGCTGGGATGGTTTTGCTGTCTTCGGCGGAGCGGTACTGGATTTTGAAGATTTCCTGGTAAGTAATCTGTTCCTTCCCTTAGGATCCCTGGTATACCTGCTGTTCTGCGTGACCAGATACGGCTGGGGATGGGAGAACTATAAGGCAGAAGTAAATACCGGCAAGGGTTTAAAAGTCCACGACTGGATGCGCGGTTATCTGACCTACGGACTGCCCCTGATCGTGATCTTTATTTTCCTGTTTGGTATCTACGATAAATTTTTTAAATAAGATTTTGTAAAATCCCAAAAAAGTAGTTGACGAATACATTTTTTATGCTATAATATCAAATGTGTGTAGAACAACTGCGCATTAGAATAACCCAGTCAGTCATGTTACTTGAAGGGACTGAAGGGAGGTCGGGTGTAAGATGTCAAACGTAATCGTAAAAGAGAACGAGACTTTAGATAGCGCTTTACGTCGTTTCAAGAGAAGCTGCGCTAAGGCTGGTATCCAGCAGGAGATTCGTAAGAGAGAGCATTACGAGAAGCCTAGCGTAAAACGTAAGAAGAAGTCTGAAGCAGCAAGAAAACGTAAATATAACTAATGTTAAACAACAGTCCTCGGCGTGATCACCGGGGACTTTGTACTTGTGAGGAAGATCAAATGTGGAGTTATGAAATACTGGGAACAGATATCTATCATCTGTTAGCAGCATTTGTATTGTACAGTGTTCTCGGATGGGCACTGGAGTCTACGTATATGTCATTTTGTAATCGCAAGCTTACCAACCGGGGATTTGGCAAGGGACCGTTTTGCCCGATCTATGGTTTTGGCGGAGTGCTGGGGTATCTGATCTTAAGTCCGCTGCGTGATAAGCTTGTGGAATTATATTTTCTGGGAGCTATCCTGGCAACGACCTTTGAATATCTGGTAGGGGTCGGTATGATCCGTTTCCTGGGAGAATTATGGTGGGATTATAATAATAAGCCCTTCAATTATCGGGGGATCATTTGCCTCGAGAGTACCGTCGCCTGGGGATTTTATGCGATAGGAATCGTGCAGTTTGTCCATGATGCCATGTATCATATCATCGATAAGGTGCAGCTGCAGATAGGAACCCGCCTGATCCAGGGCATTCTGTTTCTTGTGGCGATTGATTATACGGTACAACTGATCAAGGTATTCGACATCGATGTCCGCAGCAAGGGAGAAGCACTGAAGGAACGTTGCCAGGCATTGATCGCCAGATGGTAAGACGTAAAACATCAGGTTTACAGGTATATATAGGACCACACGACCATATCTTTTAGAAAAGGATAGGGGAGTGTGGCTTTTTTATGCAAAAAATCAGGAAATATATTTGCACGGGGATCTTGCTATTCAGCATCAGTATGCAGGTATTCTGGTGGAACGGAATCAATGTATGTGCAGAACCGGCAGTGATCGAAGCTCCCAGTGCGGTGCTTCTGGAGAGCTCCACCGGGAAGGTGATCTTTGAGCAGAATGCAAGAGAACGCCGAAGCCCTGCCAGCATTACCAAGATCATGACATTGCTTTTGACTTTTGAAGCTCTGGATCAGGGAAAAATCAAATTAGAGGATCAGGTAACGGTGAGCGCCTATGCCAGTTCCATGGGAGGTTCTCAGGTGTTCCTGGCAGAAAATGAGGTGCAGACCTTAGAGACCCTGATCAAATGTATCGCTGTAGCTTCGGGCAATGATGCCAGCGTGGCGGTGGCGGAATACATAGCGGGAAGCGAAGAAGCTTTCGTGGAACAGATGAATGCGAAGGCGTCGGAGCTTGGCATGACGGATACCCATTTCGAGGACTGCTGTGGTCTGACGGATTCCGACGGACATTATACGACGGCAATGGACGTAGCGGTCATGTCGAGGGAGCTTACGGTAAAATATCCGAAAATATTTGAATATACAGGTATCTGGATGGAGGACATCACCCATGAGACCAGTCAGGGAAGCTCAAAATTCACGTTAAACAGTACCAATAAATTGCTGAAACAGTATCCGTTTACTACGGGATTGAAAACCGGATCCACTTCCAAAGCAAAATTCTGTCTGTCCGCCACGGCAACGAAGGATGGCATTGATCTGATCGCGGTGATCATGGGGGCACCGGACTATAAGGCACGTTTTAAGGACGCCCGGACATTGCTTAGCTACGGTTTTAATATAAGCGATCTGTATCTGGATGAGAATACAGATCCCCTGCAGAATATGCGGGTGCAGGGCGGCGTAGAGGATACGGTGCCAGTGAAATACCAAAGTGAATTCCGGTATCTGGATACGGAGGGAAATTCCCTGGACGGCGTGGAGAAGAAAATTGAACTGCCGGAGACTGCCATAGCACCTTTTGCGGAAGGAGATACGGCAGGCAGGGCGGTCTATCTGCTGAACGGCGTGGAGATCGGCAGTGTACCGATTCTGTATGAAAATGCGGTGGCGAAGGCGGTTTATAAGGATTATCTGCGAAAAATAATGGAATTTTATCTTTTGTAAGACAAAATAATATGTTATACTATAGAACAAATTGGCAATAATCTGGCAACATACCATGGGGGCAAAAGAGTTGGATGTAGTGATTACCGTGATCGCAGTAATCCTTGTGATAATGCTGTGGATAATGCTGTACGACAGTAACCGCTTTGTGGTGCGGCATTATTCCCTGCGGGATCAGAGAATCAAAAAGTCTGTGAAGGCGGTGGTTCTGGCGGATCTGCACAATAAAAGATACGGAAAACAAAATGAGAGACTGTTGCAGGCGATCGATGAGATCGGACCGGACATGATCCTGATCGCCGGGGATATGCTGACGGCGAAGCCGAAGGCAACACTGGATGTGGCGGTGGGATTTCTTACGGAGCTTGCAAAGAAGTATCCTGTCTATTACGGCAACGGCAACCATGAACACCGCCTGAAGCTGTATCCTGAAAATTATGGGGATATGGCGGGACGGTATGAAGAAGCTCTTACGAAGATCGGTATTCACAGGCTTGTCAACGAGCATAAGGATCTTCCGGAATACGGGATCCGCATCTATGGTTCTGAGATAGACAGGCTGTACTACAAACGTTTTGGGATACAGCCCATGGATCCGGAATATCTGCCGGGGATTTTAGGACAGCCCTCCGAAGAATATTTCAATATATTGATCGCGCACGACCCGGATTATTTTCCGAAATACGCAGACTGGGGTGCAGACCTGGTGTTATCCGGTCATGTCCACGGCGGCATGGTGAGAGTTCCTTTTTGGGGAAAGGGTGTGGTGTCTCCCAATGTGAGACTTTTTCCAAAATACGATGGCGGAGAGTTTACCATAGGGAAGAGCAGAATGCTCTTAAGCAGAGGACTGGGAATGCACACGATCCCGATCCGGCTGTTCAATCCGGGCGAGATCTTAGAAGTGGAGCTTATGCCGGACGAGGGGAAATAGGAGTTTTATCAAATGGCAATATCTGTAAAACTGGAAGCGTTTGAAGGTCCACTGGATCTGCTTTTACATCTGTTGGAAAAAAATAAAGTGAATATTTATGATATCCCGATTGTAGAGATCACGAATCAGTACATGGAATATATCGCGGAGATGAAGCGGAATGACTTAAATGTCATGAGTGAATTTCTGGTCATGGCTGCCACGTTGATCGATATTAAGTCCAGGATGCTGCTTCCGAAGAAAGAATCCGAGGAGGAAGAGGAGGAAGATCCGAGGGCAGAACTTGTACAGCAGCTGCTGGAGTACAAGATGTACAAGTGCATGGCTTATGAACTCAGGGACAGACAGATGGATGCGGAGCAGGTGTTTTTTAAGGAACCTACGATCCCACCGGAGGTTGCAGAGTATGAGGAACCGGTAGATCTTGCAGAATTAGTCGGGGATATGAATCTGGCAAATTTGGATCAGATTTTTAAGTCCATTATGAAAAAACAGGTGGACAAGATTGACCCGGTGCGTTCGAAGTTTGGTAAGATCGAGAAGGAAGAAGTTTCACTTTCGGATAAGATGCTGTATGTGGA
>ERZ859967.962-NODE-962-length-14497-cov-2.498615_pt1 | contig 14497 bp, 6 predicted proteins | sample MGYA00510115_ERZ859967 | MGnify/ENA primary metagenome ERZ859967 (study PRJEB30046, sample SAMN00715171) | human gut metagenome | study: EMG produced TPA metagenomics assembly of the A metagenome-wide association study of gut microbiota in type 2...
TCCGCCCATGATGGTAGCCGCCATTCCGCCGAACATGGCGTCGAACAGCAACGGAAGCATACCCAGGATTGTTGTACCCGAAGCCATGGCTACCGGCACGATACGGCTGATCGTTGCTTTGATCACCGCTTTGCGCGGATCGAGTCCCGATTGATTTTCGATGTCGATCTGGTCTACCAGTACAATGGCGTTTTTGATATTCATACCGATCAGTCCCAACAAGCCGAGAATGGCGAAGAAATCGAACGATTTGCCCAACAGCAGTAATCCCAATACGATGCCGATGAATATCAGAGGAAGCATCAGCAGGATGACTGTCGGCTTGCGATACGTCTTGAACAACAGCAGCAGGGTGGTAAACATCAGGAAGAAGGTCAGCGGCAGATTCTTTGCCAAAGCTTCGTTCGATTCCACCTGACTCTCCTGTTCACCAAAGTATTTCAAGGTGTAGCCTTCCGGAATCTTGATTTCCTTCTGTACCTGAGACCATATCTGGTTGAAAGCTGCGATGGCGTTCACTCCCCGTCGCGGGTCACATTGCGCCATCATCACCAACTGCCGGTTATAGTCTTTCACGTTTGAGAAGCGATATCGGAAATCGAATTCCGACACCACCTGTTCCAGACTGGTGGTCTCGGGACCATTGCCGAATACGGGCAGTGTGCGCAGGTCGTTAATGCGGAAGGAATCTGCCACGCTATTGCCTTTCAATAAGATAGGCAGTACCTGGTCTCCCTGGCGGAATTCACCCAATGTCATACCGTTCGTCCCGATCTGGATGCTTTGTGCCATGCCCTGACGGGATACTCCCAACGGCTGTGCCCGTTCCGGACTGTAAATTGGTTTCCAGATAGGAATTTTGTTTCCCCAGGAGTTACGTATATTAATAAGGTCGGGATTCCGGTGCATGATTTCCAACGCCTGGTTGGTCAGTGCTACCAACGTATCCACATTGGGACCGATGAAGCCGATTTCGATGGCCGCGTCCACAGCCGGTGACAGCTTGAACAGGCTGGTACGGGTGATGGCATTCGGGAAGTTGGCCTTCATGTATACATCGAACTTCTCTTCATATTCCTTGGTATACTTGCTGTCGTTCAGTTCTACCAGTACGTTGGCAAAATTCGGTTTCGGACCGACTGAGGTCGATGCCAGATAGTAACGCAACGGAGTGCTTCCGAAGGTGATCGATACTTTCTTCACTTCCGGCAGTTTCAGCAAGTGAGCTTCTACTTTTTTCATTTCCCGGGCCACATCGTTTACTCCATATCCGTCCGGATAGAACACGTCGGCACGGAAGTAAGGCTTGTCCAGAGACGGGAAGAAGTTTTGCGGCATCATTCCCATTACTACCAGAGAGACGACAAAGAGTACGATCATCGACCCCAGCGTCACGATTTTCCGCCGAATCAAAACGCTCAGTATTTTTTCGAACTTGTGATAGAACGGTTTGTCATACGGATCTTTGCCGGCATTCTTTGCTTTGGATTTGAGGATGAAGTTTCCGAATACGGTGGTCTGCGTCAGTGCCAGTACCCAACTTAACCCCAGAGAAATGGCCAGTACGACAAAGAGCGGCTTCACGATCTCGGCTACCGACGAAGGTGCCAGATAGAGCGGCAGGAACGAACAGATGGCAATGAATGTGGCGCCCAGCAGTCCCCATTGCGGGCCGGTGGCTCCGTCAATCAATGCTTTCCGGCGGTCCACACCGCGGGCGATGGCTATTTGGGCGTTGTCTGTCACCACGATGGCATTGTCCACCAGCATACCCATGGCAATGATAAATCCCGCAAGTGACGTTCGGTTGAGTCCTACCCCCATGAATGACATGATAAGCAGTGTGCCTCCGATGGAGAAAACCAGCGAAGTGCCGATCAATACTCCGGCGCGCATTCCCATCACCAGCATGATGATGACAATAACGATCAGTATGGATTCTATCAGGTTGATGATAAATCCGTTATTGGCCTCTTTGGCTATGACGTTTTCGAGATAGAGACTCTCCAGATTCAGTCCCACGGGCATCAGGGGGAGGAGTTCGGCCAGTTTCTTGTCTACCATTTCTCCCGTCAGTACCACGTCCCGTTGCGGGTCGGTCGATACACCGATACCGATGGCGCGTTTACCGTTGACACGCATGATGGTGCCCGGCGGGTCCATGTATCCTTTCTCTATCACAGCGATGTCTCCCAGTTTCACCTGTCCGGCCCGGGTGGTGATGATCTGGTTCCGGATGTCGTCCACTGTGGTGTACATGCCGTTGGCCACCACGCGTAGCTGTTGTTCGCCGGCTGTAATCTCTCCGGTGTTGATAATCTGGTTTTGCGATTGCAACAGGCCGGCCAGTTGTTTGGGATCGATGCCCATACCTGCCAGCTTGTTCACGGAGATGGAGATGTTTACCACTTCGGTCTGTGTGCCGAAGAGTGCTACTTTCATTACTCCGTCGGCAGTGACTACCTGTGTCTTGATGCGTTCGGCCCAGTTTCTCATCTCTTCATAACTGAATCCGTCGTCGGCCGTCAGTCCGTAATAAATACCGAACACATCGCCGAAGTCGTCCGAAACCGTCGGTACCGAAGAGCCGCTGGGTAACTGTGGCTGTATGTTAAGTACCTTGCGTCGCAGTTCGTCCCATTTCTGAGGGATGGAAGAGGCGGGTAGCGAAGGGAGCAGTTCGAATGTGATTTTGGAAATGCCGTACATGGATTCGGACTTGATTTTGTATACTCCGCTCATACTTTGTATCTCGCGGGAGATGGGTTCAGTGATCAGCCGTTCCACTTCGGCAGGCTCGGCACCGGGATAGCGCGTCATGATGACGGCCGATTTGATGACAAAAGGAGCGTCTTCCTTCTTTCCCAGTTTGCTGAAGGAGAAGACTCCTCCGATCAGCAATACAGCCAGAAAGAAGTAGATTACTTTGGTATTGTCTAATGAATATTTGGCTAAATTCATGATTGTATATGGTTTTGAGTGGTGAAATTAATTATTGCGTTGAACGGGCACTCTTATTTCAGTTCCTTTACCGTTTCACCTTCTACCAGTTGTGTCACACCGGCTGTCACCACAGTCTCGCCTGCTTTCAATCCTTTTGAAATGAAAGCCTGTGCATCTCCCATAGGAGAGTAAACGGTCACTTCACGACGGTTCACTTGGTTTCCGTTCAATACCCATACGTAGGTTTTGTTACCTTCGCTTTCACCGAATATCGCGCTCAGCGGCACCACCGTCATGCTCTCTTCCAGGAACGGACCTACATCGGCAGAGAAGCGGATGCTGCACGTAAAGCCCGGTTTTACTTCGTACAGGGCATGGTCGAAAGCCGGATCGTCGATCGTGATGGTCACCGGGATACCGGTACCGTCTGTCGATATGTCGAGATACTCCTCCAGTTTGGCGTTGAAGATGTGCCCGCGGTAGGTGTCGAATTCTACGCGGAAACGTTGGTCTTTGGAGCGGAGCAGGTAAAGGTAAGCGTCGGGGATAGTGAATTTGATGCGTAGTTTTTTGGTGTTCACCAGCTGTACAATGCCTTCTCCCGAGTTCACGCGTTGGTAATTTTCTACTAACCGCTTCTCGATCGAGCCGTCAAAAGGAGCCGTCAGTCTGGTGTCCCGCATATTATTGCTTGAAAGTTCGTAGGCCGACTTTTTTTGTTGGAAGGTCGATACGCTGATTTCATATTCCTGTACCGAGATGGCTTGCCGTGCCAGCAATCGTTTGTTACGCTCCACTTGTGCGGCGGCGGTTTCGTAAGCCGATTTGTCTGCCGCGTATTGCAAAGCCAGGTCACGCGGGTCGATAGCGGCAATCAGTTGTCCTTTTTTGACCCTTTGGCCTTCTACGACCGGCAGGTTAATGATCTGTCCGCTCACGCGGAAGGCCAGTTTCACATAGTCCACAGCCTCTACAATGCCCGAGAAGTCTTTTCTGATTTCCGACCGGGACTCTACCCTGGCCGTCTTTACGGGGCGTACTGTTGTCACACTGTCTTCTTTCTTTTGTCCGCAAGCCGTCAGTAGAATGAGGGCTACGAGGATACATCCATAGTTTTTTTTCATATTTCCCATTGATTATACGCTAAGTGTTTTTTGTTCCTTTCACCACAGATTCACAGAGAGTTCCACAGAATGGAAACAATAGAAAAGAAACTCTGTATGGTGTTGTGGCGAACTCCTTTAGTTCGTTTTAAAGTAATTAATAGTCTGTTTAGTCACATTTTGAGGGCGCAAAGATATAAAACTAAAAAACCAAAAACAGTTTTCCGGTTTGTATATTTCATATTATTAACGAAATATTGATTTACCGAAGAGAGCATAAGAAGGTGTAATTTTCCTTACCTGTTTGAAAATCAAAGAAGTATATCTTTTTGCCTTTATGTTCCTTTGAGTCCTACCATAGAACTCCCTGCCTTAATTTTGTTTCGGTACAATCAAATCTTTACCCTTTTTCAGGTTATAAACAACTTCGGAGATGCGTATGTTCAATTCATATCCCTCTAAAAGAGAGATTTTTATCTCTTGTTTTCCGACTTTCATCTGTAAGGTGCAGTTGCGGAAATTTACTTTGAAAGTATAGCTGTCCCATGCTTCGGGAATGATGGGAGTGAAGTCGAGTTGTCCGTCCAGTATTTTCATTCCGGCGAATCCGCGTACAATGATTTGCCAACTTCCGGCCATACTGGTGACGTGCAGGCCTTGGTGCACCTCGTTGTTGTAGTCGTCCAGATCCAGGCGTGTGGAATGCAGGAAGAGGCGGTAAGCTTCTTCCGTATCTCCTATCCATGCAGCTAGAATGGCATGCACGAAAGGCGAAAGAGAAGATTCGTGTACGGTGCGGGGTTCGTAAAACCGGAAGTTGCGACGGATGGTTTCCCGGTCGAAATGTTCATAATAGAGGAAAAGTCCCAACAGCACATCGCTTTGCTTGATGTAGCACGAGCGCAGAATCCGGTCCCACGACCAGTGTTGGTTGATCGGCCGTTCGTTGACGGGAATATCGTCTACCGTACCCAGCACTTTGTCCGGATAGCCATCGTCTTGCACAAAGATACCCCGTTCTTTGTCTTCGGGCAGATACATTTTCTCGATGATCTCCTTCCATCGCGCCGTCTCTTCGGCATGCCGGAACTCGGTTGAGCGACGTATCCGGTTGTACTCTTCCGGATATTCATGCGCCACCATCTCCAGGCATTCGATGGTGCTTTGCAGGCACTGCACGCAAGAGTAGTTGGTGTACCAGTTGTTGTTTACATTGTTCTCGTATTCATTGGGTCCGGTTACCCCGAGCAGCACATACTTCTGTCGGGCTTCCGAGAAAGAGACTCGCTGGCTCCAGAAACGGCTGATGGCGATCATCACTTCCAGACCGTAGTAGGCGATATATTCTTTGTTGCCTGTTACCCTCGAAAATTGCATGATGGCATACACGATGATGTTGTTGCGGTGTATCTCTTCGAATGTGATTTCCCATTCGTTGTGGCACTCTTCTCCATGGATAGTCACCATCGGATAGAGGGCGGCTCCACCGCCGAATCCCAGTTTGCGTGCGTTTTCGATGGCTTTGGGCAGTTGGTTGTAACGATATAGCAAGAGTTTCCGTGATATTTCTCTCGGGGTCGATAGCAGGAAGTAGGGCACGCAGCACAGTTCGGTGTTCCATTGTGTATTTCCGCCATATTTCTCACCGGTAAATCCTTTGGGGCTGATGTTCAGGCGCGCGTCGTCTCCCCGGTAGCTTTGGTTCAGCTGGAAGATGTTGAAACGGATGCCCTGTTGCGCTGCCGGGTCTCCCTCGATCATCACATCACTTTCCTCCCAGATTTCTTCCCATTGCTGTTTGTGCGCGCCGACTAGTGCTTCCCAACCCTGCTCTTTGGCGGCTTGCGCTTCGTCCACCGCATACTCCACCAACTCCTGACGGTCGCATTGCAGAGAGGAGAGGATGGCAACATATTTTTCCAGAGTCACCCGGTCACCCGGTTTCACATCGGCACCGGCGCTGAATCCTGTCAATTTTTCCTTTTCTATTTTGATGGGACTGATATGGGTGGGTTTGCTGTTTTTATAAAACTGGTAAGTCATGCCCAGGCAGATTTGTGAATCCTCATGCTTGGTTTGCACCCAGAGGTAGGCGTACTCGTTAGTAGCTTCGGCCCGCAGGATGTTCCACATTTTTTCGTCGAAATTAGAGTTCTCGTGCTTTACGTCGCCGTTCAGGAAGGGTACCAGGGAGATTTTACCTTCGTAGTTCACCGACGTCACACTGTACTTTATCAGACAAAGATTTTGGTTTGCCAGGCTGTTGATATGCTCTACGTGTACTTCCAGCGTGTGCCCTTTGGGTGAGGTCACCCGAAAGTCGCGGTAAGAGATTCCCTCGCGCATGTCGAGTCGTCGTCTGTATGCTTCTACATCCCAATGGGCCAGGTCCAGCTCCTCATCGATCAGTCTCAGGTAAATGCCGCTCCAGTCCGGTGCGTTGGGGACGCGCGAGAAGAAACGGGGATATCCGTTTTTCCACCATCCCACCCGGGTTCGGTCCAGGAAGGTGATGCCTGCCACGTACGAGCCTTGCAGGCTGTCACTGCTATAGGTTTCTTCAAAATTTCCCCGCTGTCCGAACCGGCCGTTTCCGAGGCTGAATATGCTTTCCGAAGCGCGCATGTTATCGGGGTGAAAACCCTCTTCTATGATGTTCCATTCGTCTACCTTGAGGAATTGTTTCATGGCTTTTTAAGATTGAGTCGGTTGTTTACGGCACCCAAGATACAAAAAAAGTCCGTGCCGACAGTGGATAACAGATAAAACTCTGCGCTCTTTTTATCTTTCGTGCTATTTTATGGTACGAATGGTGGGAGATGATTCCGGATCAGCGACAGGTAAGGGGCGATTTATTTTGTTATGAAGGTATTCTTTTATCCCTTGCCGACGGAGGTTGCGTTGGTTTAAAATCAGGTAGCCTTTGGTTTAAAAGAGAGGGTACTTTGATTTTAAACCAATACCCCCTCTCTTTTAAACTCAAAAGTCATTCGCGCTATAGCTGCTTATGGAGCACTTTTTGTCTTTCCGCAGTATACTTTTACGCTTCGTGATGCGCCATCGTCTCTTTGATGAAATATACACAAACGGCACCTGCCATCAGCAGTACGCCTGCCAGCACCAGCATGTTCACCTGATGCCCCCCGACGAGGTGGAGCAGTCCTCCTCCGACAAGGGCGGCGGCGATTTGCGGTACACAGATGGTTCCGTTGAACAGTCCCAGGTAAGCCCCCATGTTTTTGCCCGAAACCGAATTGGTCAGGATAGTGAACGGCATGGCAAGCATGGCGGCCCAGGCACAGCCGATCAGCAGATAAGAGATGAACAGCAGATATTCGTTGTGGAAGAACAGGGTGGATATGAAACCGATGCCACCCAGTACGAGGCTCAGGGCATAGGCCTGTTTGCGGGCCTTGAACAATGGTAATATCACAGCCCAGATGACTGATCCGATGGCCTGCACGGCGAACAGCACGCCTACCCAGTTGCCCGCTTCCTGATAGCCGGCACTTTGGACGTCCGTAGTGCCCCACACCGTGGCGGCAATGGCACCGTTGGTGTAGGTCCACATGTACATGAAGGCGGCCCAGCAGAAAAACTGTACCAGCCCTACCGTCCAAAACACTTTGGGAGCATGCTTCAGCAGGGAGATAAAGTCGGCTTTTTCCTTCTTTTCGTCCGCCGTGATACCATGAAACTCTTCAAACTCTTTGGGAGGCATCTCTTTCACTTTTACTGTGGTATAGATGACGCATAGAATCAGGATGGCGGCGCCGATGTAGAACGAGTAAATCACCGAGTCGGGCACCGTGCCCTTGTCCGCCGTGTTGCTGATCCCGATAAATGTGAAGATGAATGGGAAAAGATAGCCCATCAGGCTACCCGCATTGCACAGGAAACTCTGAATGGAGTAGGCCAGCCCTTTCTGTTTCTCGTTCACCATGTCACCCACCAGCATCTTGAAAGGCTGCATCGCCATATTGATGGAAGTATCGAGAAACATCAACGCTACCAGTCCGAAGATCATGGCCGTGCCGACTGCCATACCGAAACTTCCCGCATTAGGCAGTAGGCACATCACCCATACCGCCAGCAGCGAACCCGCAAAAAGGTAGGGGATGCGTCGTCCGAAACGGGTCCATGTCTTGTCGCTGGCAGCTCCGATGATCGGTTGTACAATGATTCCCGCTAGCGGAGGGAGTATCCAAAAATAGCTCAGGCTGTGCGGGTCGGCGCCCAGCGTGGCGAATATACGGCTGATGTTGGCGCTTTGAAGGGCATAGGCTATCTGCACGCCGAAAAAACCGAAGCTGATATTCCACAGCTTCCAAAAACTTAAGTCAGGCTTTACTTTCATGGTGTATTTATTAAGTAGATTTATTTCGTCGTTCCCCGTACCACTAAGTTGGTACGCACGATTTTATTACCGCTTTTTCCTTCATCGTTCCCTTCCAGTTTGTCTATCAGCAGCCTGATGGTGCTTTTGCCCACCTCTTCGCCATGTTGCTCCACCGTGGTCAGTTTCGGATCTGTGCTTTGGGCGATGGCGCCGTCGGTGAATCCGCAGATGGACACTTCGTCGGGCACTTTCCGTCCGGTCAGTTTGCACGAGTAGAGGATGCCCGAAGCTGTTTCGTCATTGATGGCGAAGAAGCCGTCCGGATGATCCGGCCTTTCGAGCAGAGCGGGGGTGATGGCAATCGCTTTTTCGCGGCTGTCACATAACTTTATCATGCTTTGGTCCACCGGAATCCGATACTTTTTCATCGCGTCCATATAACCGTTCCGCCGGTTTTTCGATATTTCGAGGTGGGGAGCGGCGCTATAAAAGAAGATGCGCTTGCAGCCCGTCTGTATCATATACTCCACGGCGGCAAACGAACCGGCGTAATCGTCTACCACCACCCGTTCGGTGTTGATACCGGTACAGATGCGATCGTAGAAAACGATAGGAATATTGTTGTCCAGCAATTCCTGGTAATGGTCATATCGGGATGTGTCTTTGGCGAGCGAAGTGATGACTCCGCAAACCCGTGCGGCGAGGAAGGAGTGAACGATTTTTACCTCCCGCTCGTACTCCTCGTTGCTTTGCGCCACCAGGATGTTGTAGCCCGCTTCCGCCGCCGTTCTCTCAATGCCGCTCAGCACACACGAAAAGAAGTGGTGAACTAACTGGGGGATGATGACCCCGATGGTGTTCGAACGGCTGGTGCGCAGGTTCAGTGCCAGTACGTTGGGCTTATAATTATGTTCGCGCGCGTACTTATGTATAGCATCCCTCGTCTCCTGGCTGATGTCCGGATTGTCCTTCAGTGCTCTCGATACGGTGGAGGGCGATACCCCCAGTTCGCGGGCAATGTCTTTGATGGTGATTTGCGGTTTACTCATGGTACATATTGGTTTTCAGCCAAAGGTAAATGAATTTATATAAAGACAAAACCAATGTATATATGGATTTGTTTAATATGTCACAAAAATAGTGTAAAGGAGACTGAAAAGTTCAGTGATAGTATGTTATAAGTCCGCTTTTATGATGCAATCGTTTGCGGAGTTGCATGCGTGGATTTGTTTGAATTTAAATAAGCGACTGTTGTTTAAATAGTATTTTTGCTACGTAATCAAGAATCGGGATGAAGTCGTTCATTCTCTATCTCTTAGAAAGTATATTTAATATTTATATTGTTAACTTTAATTTTTAGATGCATGAAGCAAGTTAATCTTAGAGTCTGTCGTATGATTCTGCCCCTATTGTTTGGGCTATTCTTGTCATTGAGCGCTTATGCACAACAAGTCTCTGTCAAGGGGCATGTGAAAGATTCAACGGGTGAACCCGTAATCGGCGCGAATGTGGTTGTGAAGGATAATTCTTCTATCGGTACGATTACCGATCTGAACGGAAACTTTGTTCTGAGTGTTCCTCAAAATTCAACTCTTGTAATTTCTTTCATCGGTTATAAGCCGGTTGAAATGAAAGCCGCTCCCAGCGTGACGGTAACTCTCCATGAAGATGCGGTGATGCTTCAGGAAGCGGTGGTGATTGGTTATGGTACCGTGAAGAAAAATGACGTAACCGGTTCGGTGATGGCAATCGATGCGGATAAGATGGTAAAAGGTATGGCTACCTCGGCTTCCGACCTTTTGGTGGGTAAGGCTGCCGGTGTCAGTGTGATTACCGATGGTGGAGCCCCGGGGGCCGGAGCTACGATCCGTGTGCGTGGAGGTTCATCCATGTCGGCCAGCAACGATCCGTTGATCGTTATTGACGGAGTGCCTGTCGATAACACCGAGATCAAGGGTATGGGCAACCCGCTCTCTACTGTTCATCCCAATGACATCGAGACGTTTACGATTCTGAAAGATGCCTCTGCTACTGCTATCTACGGTTCGCGTGCTTCCAATGGTGTCATCATCATCACTACCAAGAAGGGAAGTGTTGACGGTACCTCCCGTCCCTCCTTCAACTATAACGGAAACATGACAGTAAGCAATGTATATCAGTATATGGATGTACTGTCTACTGAAGAATTCCGTCAGGCTTTTGCCGAGCATGCCAATGCTCCGGAGACTTTCAAGCTGGGCAATGCAGATGTAGACTGGCAGAAAGAAATCTACCGCGTGGCATTGGGTACGGATCATAACTTGTCCATGACCGGAGCTTTGAAGAATATGCCTTACCGTGTATCCGTAGGATATACTAACCAGAATGGTACATTGAAGAATAATAACTACGAGCGTATCAACGCCAGTGTAGGTTTGTCTCCGAAGTTCTTTGATAAACATCTTTCTGTAGATATCAACGTCAAGGGAAGTATTGAGAATAATCAACCGGTTTCAACAGGCGTGATTGGCAGTGCCATCTCTTTTGATCCTACCCGTCCTGTTTACGAAGACTATGAAGGTAATGTAGGTCTGGGATATTATACATGGATGAATGGCGGTAAACCCATCACGCTGGCCGCTGCGAATCCGGTTGCCGATCTGGAACTGGCTGACAAACTCGAAAAAACAAAACGTTCTATCGGTAACATTGCCCTCGACTACAAGGTGCACGGATTGGAAGACCTGCGCTTCAATCTGAATATGGGCTATGACATCCAGAAGAATGACAATCGTGAAAATGTGCCCGATCTTGCTCCCTCCATGTACACTGGAAATCAGAATGACGGTACGGGCAAGCGCTATAAATACCATCAGACCAAGCGCAACACTTTGCTCGATTTCTATGCCAATTACGATAAGGAACTGAAAGATCATCACATCAATGTCATGGGTGGTTATGGCTGGCAACGTTTCTGGTATAAGAATAATAGTGTAACCACCGACACCGAAGGCAAAGAACTGGCTACTCCCCAGCATGCCGAAGCCGAACTTTACCTGCTTTCTTTCTATGGACGTGTAAACTACTCCTGGAAACAACGCTACATGTTGACGGCTACTCTGCGTGCAGATGCTTCTTCACGTTTTTCTCCCGATAACCGTTGGGGGTATTTCCCTTCAGTTGCGGCAGCCTGGCGTGTGAACGAAGAGGCTTTCCTCTCGAACTTCAAAGCCCTGTCCGATTTGAAACTCCGTTTGAGCTACGGCCAGACCGGTCAGCAATCCATCGGTTCATACTATCAGCACCTGCCGACTTATACGGCATCTTATGACGAATCCCGCTATTACTTCGGTGATCAATGGTACACTACTTACCGTCCCAATGGCTACGATGCCAACATCAAGTGGGAGACTACCGAAACTTATAATATCGGTATCGACTATGGTTTCCTGAACAACCGCATCTCCGGTACGATTGACTACTACTGGCGTACTACCAAAGACCTGCTGAATAAGATATTCGTTCCTGCCGGAAGCAACTTTACCAATATGATTGAGACCAATATCGGTAATATGAAGAGTAAAGGTCTGGAAATCGGTATCAACGTGATTCCCGTGAAGAATAAGGATTGGGAATGGACTGTCAGCGGTAATTTTACCTGGAATACTTCCGAAATTACAAAGCTGAACACCATTGACCGTGAAGACAACTATGTGAAGACAGGTAATGCCGGTGGTACGGGTAAATATCTGCAAGTCCACATGGTAGGCGAAACTCCGAATACTTTCTACCTGTTGCAACAGGCTTATGATGATAATGGTAAGCCGCTGGATGGCAAATATATCGCAAAAGATGGTTCCGTCACCAGCAGCGAAGAAGATGCCAACAAGTACGTGACCGGCAAAAGCTCCAAAGCTCCTTACTACTGCGGTCTTTCTACCCGTCTGACATACAAGAACTGGGATTTGGGTATCAACGGACATGGAAGCTTCGGTGCTTATGTTTATAACTATGTGAAAGCCTCCGATTCTTTGGACGGACTTTATGGCGGAACCGGCGTTTCCAGCAATATTCTGCGTTCTACCCTTGAAACCGGATTTACGCAGGATCGCATCTATACCGATTACTTCCTGGAGAAAGGCGACTTCTTCCGTATCGACAACATTACGTTAGGACATACCTTCGATAAGTTGTGGAACGAAAAGACCTCTCTTCGTCTCTCTTTCACCGTGCAGAATGTATGTACACTGACAGGCTATAGCGGTCTTGACCCGGAAATTTATAGCGGCATCGATAAGAACATCTATCAGCGCCCGCGTATGTTCATGCTGGGAGTAAATCTTAATTTTTAATTCATGAAAAATCAGAAAACAATGAAAACGAAATATTTCAAGTTAGTAAGTATATGTCTGGTATCTCTCTTCCTTCTTTCTTCTTGTCTGGGAGATTTGGATACATTGCCTTTGGACGACAATGAATTGGTGGGCGAGAAGGTTTATTCTACGCCTGAGGGATACATCGGAGTATTGGCAAAGTGTTACGCCAGCCTTATCCAGACCGGACAAAAGGGTGGTGATGGCGGAAACGGTGACGTGCCGGGTATTGATGAAGGTTATAGTGGTTATACACGTGCCCTGTTCTATTTGCAAGAGGCTTGTACGGATGAGATCGTTTTCCATTCCGGTGGCAGTCATGGAAGTTTGTCACTGTTGTATATGAACTGGGACCCTTCGACAAAGATTATTTGCTATTCATATTATCGTCTGTATATGGCCATTAACTACTGTAATGAGTTCTTGCGCGAAAGTACGGAAGGAAAATTGAAAGACCGTGGCGTATACGATGCTTTGCAGGCTGAAATGCCTTATTACCGTGCCGAAGCACGCTTCATCCGTGCTTATTGCTACAGCATGATTTGCGACTTGTACGGTTCGGGTCCTTTCATTGATGAAACGATGGATGTAGGTACGATTCCTCATCAGAAGACCCGCCAGGAAATCTACGACTATGTGGTTTCCGAAACGGAAGAACTGACAACCTTGCTGAAAGAACCGAAGCGGAATGAATATGGCCGTGTGGATCGTGTATCGGCTTGGTTTCTCTTGGCACGTGTCTATCTGAATGCCGAAACATGGGTAGGCAAGAATGAATATACCAATGCTTATAAATATGCCAAGAAAGTGATTACGGAAGGTAATTATCCGTTGGCTTCTGATTACCGTCACATCTTCCTGGCAGATAACAATACTTGCTCCGAAATTATCTGGCCTTTGGTGCAGGATGCTGACTATGCACAGAGCAGTGCCGGAACCAACTTTCTGATTAAAGCATTGATGAATGGTCCGATGGATAGCTATGTAAAAACCGGAGTAGGTAGCCGTGGTTGGGGTAATGCCCGTGTGAAGGTGGCGCTTGTAGATAAGTTTGATGAGGCTGACCAAACCTTCTATGAAAATGATCCCTGGGGAGATAATAAGAAAGATAAGCGTGCACAGTTCTTTACTATCGGTCATACAAAGGAAACTTGGGTAGAAGGTAAGGCTTTCCAGAAGACTTTTGAGAATGGTTATGCGTGCATCAAATGGAGAAATGTAACCAAGGACCGTAAGGAATTGGTAGATGGCGGTACTAAGTATTCGTCTGTAGACCTCCCGATGTTCCGTACGGCAGATGCTTACCTGATGGCTGCTGAGGCTATTCTTCGCGGGGCTGCGGAAGGCACGCGTGCTGAGGCGCTGGGTTATGTAAATGAAATCAGAGACCGTGCTTATATGTCTGGTAACTATGGTGACGGGGTATCCGGTCGTATTACCGACGGCCAGTTGAATCTGGACTTCATTCTGGATGAAAGAGCCCGTGAGATGAATATGGAGTTGGTGCGTCGCACAGACCTGATCCGCTTTGGCAAATTCACAAAAGGATATAACTGGGACTGGAAAGGTAGCAGCGACGGTGAAGTTGGTACGTATGTGGGTAAAGATGTGAACGATAAGTACAAATTGTATCCCATTCCGCAGGATGAGTTTACCACGAACCCGTATCTGACACAGAATCCGGATTATCAGAAATAAGGATGAAGGTTGATTCATTACTTTTCGGTTATGAATTAATTCACCACAGATTACACAGATAC
>ERZ859967.972-NODE-972-length-14405-cov-2.303206_pt1 | contig 14405 bp, 11 predicted proteins | sample MGYA00510115_ERZ859967 | MGnify/ENA primary metagenome ERZ859967 (study PRJEB30046, sample SAMN00715171) | human gut metagenome | study: EMG produced TPA metagenomics assembly of the A metagenome-wide association study of gut microbiota in type 2...
GCTATTCTTTACGATTTTCTAACATTTACGCGACCTTATTTTTTCGTTTCCGTGTCGTCGTTCTTCCTTTTCGGTTCCTTTTTGGCAAGGAGCACTATATTATATACATAGTCCGTCATCCACTGTTCCGAATAGCCCAGACGTTCCTTGTACTGGCGGACAGTCGTCGCAGTCTTGTGCACATCATCAGCCTTCCACACCGTCTTCGTACAAACATCGTGTACCGTCTTCTGCGTCATCCCGTAAAGCGCTTTCTTGAATATAGACGGCATACGGAACTTCCATTGCATCAGATTTCCCATCAGCATCATCAAGTCGTTGGAGAATCCCTGATACATAAACAGATACGACTGGATATCATTCTGCGTACGGCAATTACGCTTCACGGAGCTGTCGATCTCCTTAAAGAAACTTTCATTCAGTCCGTAGTCCTGCATCAGCATTTTGCGTGAAGCCGACTTTTCTGCCAATCCCAGCTTACCTCCCTGCGTAGGAATCTTGAACAAACGTTTGAAGTTAGCCACATCCGGTAAAAAGCGGATGTTGGTAATACCTAAGTTAGTAGCGATGACTGACTGGAAATAAACCCGGGTCAGTGATATGAAATCTTCTACATTGCCGACTTTTGTTTCATCGGATTTCTTTTTGAATAAACCAAATAAGCCCATCGTTATATTTACTATTTTATAATTTACAATTTACAAATCGTGTGTGGAGATTTTAATGAGCCGCAAAGGTACGAAAAAGTGTTGGTTTTCACCAACATTCCAAGTCCTTTTCGATGTCCGGCATGGTCTCTTTCCTGAAAACAGGACTTTGGATGCCCGCTTTCTTCTGGGCACGATAGTCCGAGAGCAGGCGGATGGCATACTTTCCGAGAAAGATAATGGCGATCAGGTTGCAGACAGCCATCAGAGCCATCGTGATGTCCGCCAGACTCCATACCATATCGAGCGTGGCGACAGACCCGAAAAGTACCATGCCGCTGACCAATATCCGGTAGGTGTGGAGCACCCATTTCTTTGCGGTGATGAAACGGATATTCGCTTCGCCGTAATAATAATTTCCCAAGATACTGCTGAATGCGAAGAAGAACAACGCTACGGCAACAAAGATGCTTCCGGAAGCACCGATCTCATTCGTGAGCGCCTGTTGGGTCAGTTGCACCCCATTGGAGGAACCGTCCAAAGGAGCACCGCTGAAAAGAATGATAAATGCCGTACAGGTGCAAATTAATAAAGTATCGGTAAATACTGCCAGCGTCTGTATCAACCCCTGTTTGACAGGATGAGTGACGTTGGCCGTCGCTGCTGCATTCGGAGCCGAACCCATACCGGCCTCATTGCTGAATAATCCGCGCTTGATACCCTGCATCAGCGCCATGCCGACACCTCCGCCCAATGCCTGTTCCCAACCGAAGGCATGGCTGATGATGAGAGATATCACTTCCGGCAGATGCGTGATATTAAGTAATACGATGACCAGTGCCAGCCCTACATATCCTAATGCCATAACCGGGACGATAATGCTGCTTACACGCGCTATCCGGCGGATACCACCGAAGATGATGACAAGAGTCAGAGCGGTAAGCACTCCTCCCAACACCGTATGATTGAATCCGAACGCATGTTCGGCAGCAGCACAAATCGTATTGCTCTGTACCGAATTGAAAGCAAAACCGAAAGTAATGCTGATGAGCACAGCGAAAAGCATCCCCATCCACGGCTGTTTCAATCCCTTCTTCATATAATAAGCCGGGCCTCCGACAAAAGAGTCCTTTCCGCGTATCTTATATAATTGTGCCAGCGTAGATTCGATAAAAGCGCTCGAAGCTCCCAGCAGGGCGATCACCCACATCCAGAAAACAGCTCCCGGTCCGCCGATGGCGATGGCGGTGGCCACCCCTGCCAAGTTGCCCGTACCCACACGGCTGGCAATTGTAATAGCGAATGCCTGAAAAGATGAAACATGTTTCTCGCCCTGTTTTCCTTTTCCGGCGGACTCGCTGAGTAATACAATCATTTCGCGAAGCATACGGAACTGTACGAACCGCGTTCGGATGCTGAACCAGACGGCACAGCCCAGTAACATGATAATCAGGATGTATGTCCAGAGTATATCATTTATTTCATTGATAAAGTTCATAGTTAGGTTTTTGAAAAGAATAAATCGTAGTATATCACTCGTTTTTCATTCGGAAATAAAATTTATGATTTTCGAATACGGGCTCTACTATATCATACCGAACAAATTTAGCAAGCAGATGTTCGGCGGCACGTCGGGAAATACCGGTCTGCCGGCAATACAGGTTGAGTGAAAGCAGCGTTCCCTGTTCCAGCAGGTCGAGCAGGAGTTGTTCGCGTTCCGTATAGCGGATCAGTTCTCCCCGCGGGCTGCCGCTTTGTTGCCATACACGCAGGTGGATAGGGGTAGCCAGTATATTCTCATCCTTGATGCGGAGATAGGCGAGAGGTTTTCCGTTTTCGTCTTTCGCATAGACAGGCTTGTGCGGATTCTCTTCGATGGTGGCTACTAATACCTGTTTGCCTTCCACAATAAATGTTTGTAAAGTATAATCTATCTCCGGGATGCAATAAAGTTGTGCGGCTGCTTCGATCATATATTTTTCCTCTTCAGATCGTACGCCGGCTATCCGTCCATTGTCTTTCACGCCGATCAATAGCCGTCCTCCGTCGGTATTGGCAAAAGCCGACAGCGTTTTGGCAATCTTGCGTGCGTCGGAAATTTCGAATTTGAAGTCCTGTTGCTGATGCTCTCCTTCAGCTATCAAAGTATGTATGTAATCCGTATCTGTAAGCGTTTTCATGGTTACAAAGGTAGGGAAAAATGGTGAAAAGCCCTTTTTTTAGCTTATTTTCGCAGATAAATTCAAAAAAAATATTGTTTTTATGCGTTTATTTCGGGAAACAGTGTATTTTTGCGACACATTATTAACGAAAAAAATAAAAGGATTATGAAAGAATTGGTAGAAAAAGTAGCAGCTCTGTATGCTGACTTCTCAAAAGATGCTAACGCTCAGATTGAAAACGGTAACAAGGCAGCAGGAACTCGCGCTCGTAAGGCTTCTTTGGAAATCGAAAAAGCAATGAAAGAATTCCGTAAAGCATCTTTGGAAGCTTCTAAAAACTAAGAAATAGAAGTCTACTAAGATATCAGGAAAAAAGAAGAGGATGTGTCGTGAGATGCATCCTCTTCTTCTATTTATACCTCCTTCTCTTTTCTGAAACCCGAAATATTGGATAAATGTGCTATTTTTAAGATTCCATTGAAAAACGTTCGCTCTAAAAATAACGAACCAAGGAGTAAACTGCATAAATAAGTGCAATAATATACGGAAAAGCAGTCGTTTCTTGCATGAAACTACATGAAATATACACCTTTTCAAAGGAAAAAAGTATCTGTTGCTTTTAAACCAAGGGGGTGTTCCTTTAAAACTGACGCCTCCTTCCTCACCGACCAACCTGTTTTCCGTCAGTAAGGAAGACCTGAAAAAGCTATTTTTGCTTAATTTTCTTCTAGTTGATCCATAAATACCGGGAAAATAAAAGTGTCATTCGGAACTGTTTTTCTTCAGTAAGCAATCAGAATGATCAGTGAAAAAGAATTATACTTCTGATTTGACCGATAAACTCTTTGAATAGTAAAAAAGAGGAATCCTGTATTTGTGAATGATAGCATTTTTATGCCTTTCTTTAAAGTGGGGATACAATTATGCCCTTCTTTCACTGTTTAAATATTCCTTTTTTAAGAAAGGTCCTTTTTTAGTGATCAATAGATGTCGCTATATGTGAAAAGTTATTCATGGTAATTTGAAGAAATGAACTCAATTTCTCCCTATTTGTTGTTTCGTTTTTCGGCGATACCAATTTTTGGAGTGTCTTATTCTGAAAATCGGTTGTGTATATGCGTATCAGGCAATTATAGTTGCTGAAATATGTGTATATTTATTGTGTAATCTTTAATACTAAGTAAGATGTTAAAAGTAGTAGCATTTATGAAGCAGGTAGCCGAAGAGCTGCGGATGGGGGGAAACTTTGGTACTGCGCACGTGTATCGTAGCAGTATCAATGCCATCATTGCTTATCATGGGGAAGGGGATTTTTCTTTTGACGAGGTTACCCCGGAGTGGTTGAAAGGTTTCGAAGTACACCTTCGTGGGAGAGGATGTAGTTGGAACACAGTCTCCACTTATTTAAGGACATTTCGTGCGGTGTACAATCGTGCCGTCAATAGTCGGATGGTTATTTATACGCCTCATTTGTTCCGTTCCGTCTATACGGGTACGCGTGCGGATCATAAGAGAGCATTGTGCGATGAAGATATGAAGAAGGTATTCACGAAATTGCCTCAGTCTTCCGCCGTGCCTTCTGCTATACGGTGCGCGCAGGATTTGTTTGTATTGATGTTTTTACTTCGTGGTTTGCCGTTTGTCGATCTGGCCTATCTGCGTAAAAGTGATTTGAGGGATAATGTGATCACTTATCGCAGGCGGAAGACGGGACGGCCTTTGTCGGTGACGCTCACTCCGGAAGCGATGGCACTATTAAAGAAGTATATGAACCACGACCCTCATTCGCCTTATCTCTTCCCGCTGTTGAAAAGTGGAGAGGGAACGAAGGAGGCCTATCGGGAATATCAGCTGGCATTGCGCAGCTTCAACCAGCAACTCACGCTCTTGGGCGAAATATTGGGGCTGAACGATAGACTGAGTTCATACACCGCCCGCCATACATGGGCTACCACAGCCTATTATTGCGAAATTCACCCGGGTATTATCTCCGAAGCTATGGGGCACTCGTCCATCAAGGTGACCGAGACCTATCTAAAACCTTTCCGTAATAAGAAAATTGATGAGGCTAATAATCAGATTATTGATTTTGTAAAACATTCAATAGCTGGAGTAGTGTATTGAAAATGAACCTGTTACTTTCTAGGTAACGGAGCTAAATAGCGTTGCAAAGATGGATATATTTTGGAAAACATGCAAACAAAAAAGATATTTTTTATAATAAACTACTAAAAAAAGAGAAATAATACGATAAAACAACGGATTTCTTTCTGTTAGGGACCTGTTAACCTCTGATCAAGATACAAAGAATTTCCTCCCCTCTGCCGCAAGTCTGAAGCAGGGGTAAATATGTTTCACTGTCAAATAGTCCGGTTTTTCATATAGAAGGCTCTCCGGGAGTCAGGACAAAGGTTTACCCGTTACCTAGAAAGTAACGGGTAAAGGCTGTTTGGCCTGTATGCTTCATAGTATATTATATAAGGGAAATAAAGGTCGAATGAATTAAGAAAAGGAGGTCGCACGAGAAATGAACGGAACAACACATGGGATTTAAAATCAAAAGTGAGAAATTATATTTTTATTATTTTTTTAATTTATAAATTAAAAGTTTTTTATTATGAACAAAAAGTTTTTAAATGCTGTCCTGTTTGGAGCGCTGATAGCGTCCTCGGCAGGTACATTTACTTCTTGTAAAGACTACGATGACGACATCAAGAGTCTGCAGGAACAAATTGACAAAAGCGGAAGCACCGTTGGCGATCTTCAGACTCAGCTGACAACGCTGAAGACTGCTGCAGAAGCTGCACAGGCTGCTGCTGATGCTGCAAAGACAGCCGCTGCAGAAGCTAAGACTGCCGCAGAAGCTGCAAAAACTGCCGGCGACCAGGCTGCTGCCGATGCTGCTACAGCGAAAGCGCTGGCAGAAGAAGCGAAAGCTGCCGCATCACAGGCAAAAGCTGACGCTATCGCTGAAGCTGCCAAGCAGGTAGAGGCTTTGAGAGTTTCATTGCAAAGCGCTATCGACCAGAAGGTTGATCTGACTGTTTACGAAGCTGCTGTTAAAGCACTCGGCGCTCAGATTGAAGGTATCGAGACTGGTTTGAGTAATCTGACCAATGGCGCTGTGAAAGAAAACACAGAAGCTATCAAAACTGCTCAGGATGCTATCGAAACATTGATCACAGCAGACAAGGACTTGCAGACTCAGCTCGACGCTCTGAAACTGTATGCTGAAGGTGTAAAAGAAGTAGCCGACGCGAATGCAGAAGACATCAAAGCTGCACAGGAAGCTATCGAAGCTGCACAAGACGAGATTAAGAAACTTTGGGATGAAATCAACGGTGAAGGCGGATTGAAAGCTTTGATCGGTGAGAATAAATCTGCCATTGAAGTTCTTCAGAAGTCTACAGCACAGGACATCGCTGACCTGGAAGACAAGATAACAGACGAACTGGACGCTATCAAAAATGATATCAAAGATGTTCAGTCTGACATCAAGACTATTAATACTCAGATTATAAATATCAACGCTGACTTGGCTAGCTTGCATACATTGATGACTTGCCGTTTGACAAGCATTACGTTTGCTCCTGACTATATTGTAGACGGTGTAGAAGCTATCAAGTTCAACTCATTGAAGTATGCTGCAATGGCTGCTAGTGAAAATGCTGTTATTCCTACTGCTTACAAATTCTCTACAGCTGCTCTGGCAACTGCAAGCTACCACTTCAATCCGGCAAGCTTCAAGTTGGCTAACGCTGACTATAGCTACATTGACCGCTCTGCAACAGTGATCAACACTCGTGCGGCTGCCAGCCAATGGGTTGAAATCAGCGGTACTCCGGTTGCAAACGCTGCTACAGGAACAGTTGACTTCAAACTGCTTCGTCTCAACGTTCATTCTACTCAGCCGGCAGAAGACAAAGTGAACATGATCGCTTTGCAGGCTGTTCTGAAGGGTGACGCTGTTGACCAGAACGAGACTAACGTAGTGGTGACTTCTCCGTACGTATCTATCTATGATGACGTATTGGCTGCACCGGACGTTCGTATCTCAGACAAGGCTACTTTGATTTCGGGTGCCGACAAGGCTCATTATGCAACGACTTTCGATGCTTGTAAATCAGAAGCTGTTCGTTACACAACGCCTTACGACAAAGTATTCAATCTGAAAGAACTGGTGGCTACTTGCTTCGGCAACGGTAATCACAAAGAATTCCCGATCGAAGACTATAAATTGTCATACAAGTTCTCTGTAGCTACTTCTGATTACAATGTCACAAGCGGTTCTACTACTACTAACCAACAGAAATGGATTGTGTGCAATGACGCGAAAGCTGGTTTGTACCAGGCAGAAGGTTTCAACAAAGAAGCTATCGGCCGTACTCCGATTCTGAAAGTAGAATTGGTAGACGAAGCTGGCAACGTAGTACGTCGTGGATTCGTGAAGATTGAGTTCGGTGTGACTAAGCAAGACGACCTCGTAGTAGGTGACAAGGCTTATGACTTGGTTGCTAAGTGTGCTGAAACTGCTGATTCATACACTATCTCAGAACAGTTCATCCGTGAAAACGTTTACCGTGTCATTACTAATGGTAAGGAAACCAGCATGAGCCACGAAGAATTCTGGAATCTGTATGATGCTACTACAGCTGTTGCTGCAGTGAAGAAGAACAACTTGTCTCACGCTATGTCTCTTCCGAAGATTGTTGACGGCGATACTTCAACAGGTACTGCTACCAAGAAGATCGTTTGGTCATTCACTCACACAGAACTGGGTAAGATCGGTGCCGGTGGTTCTCAATTCGTTGCAACTGTAACGGTGAAGAACAAACTGACTTCTTCTGAATATCCTGCAAGCATCACATTCAAGTTTACTGTAAATGTGAAGTTGCCTGAACTAACTTTAGATGCTACTGAAAATGATCTTTACTGGACGAAAGATGGTGATGAGTACAAGTACTTCAATATAAATGTGAATGTACCTAACTCAGTTACTTCTCCTGCAAGAGATTGTCAGTTCAGAAGAGCGTTGACAGAAGCTTACTCTGCTTACACAGTGAAAGGACTTCCGGGTTGCGAATCTGCACGTTACAAAGTAATCAAGACTTACTCTAACGGTAGTCTGACTGCTCCTGTTATGTCTGGCGTTCAGATCGACGGTAACGATATCATCCTGGATAAGAGCAATGCTACTGTGAAGGCTGCGTTGAATAGCGCAAACGGTCTGCAGGCTGTAGTTGCACACATCTACACGATGAGTAATGGCGACGAAGTGACTGTTAACGAATTTATGGTTGACTTTATTCGTCCTGTTAACTTGAACATGCCGAGCGGTATTGCAGTAATAGACGCTAAGACTGGCGGTGATGTTGCTGATTTCCAATGGAATGGTTTGTTGACTGACTGGAGAAACGAAGCAATTGTGAAGGATAGCTGGTCATGGGTTGAAAATGTTCATTCTTACTGGAAGAGAGTTTGTACTCCTGAATACGAATTAGTTGGAGGTCACTATGAACTCGTTACAGAGGCTCAGCTGGATGTAGAATATGGCACAGTTAAATTTGTTGCTACTACTGAAGTTAAGATGTTTAAGGGTACAGCTACTTACAAATATACTCGAAGAGGTGGTGGCTCTCAAGAAAAAACATTTAGTACTGAAGAAATGTTGAGTACAGCGGAAGTGGATGCATCTCTTCAAGCACAGGCACTTGCAGGGGCACCACATGGATATACGCTTGATCGTCAGGTAGGTAGTACTCGTTATGAGGAAAGTGTTAAGACTGAAAGCACTCCTATCGAATACACTTATGTGAAGAACATCAACTATGTACCGGCAACTTACAAGTGGGTTGAAGGTAACTGGACAATGGTTCCTCACAGACACACTGAAAAGCCTGCATTCGAAGGAACATCTTACGGACAGATCTCAGGATGCTGGGAATGGACGAAGAAAGAGTGGGGCAGACCGGATTGGAATCCTGGACAATACTGGTTCTTCTATGGTCCGTTCGGCGATGTAACACTGGATTTGAACAAAGTAACTACAAGCTTGGAATACAATGGTAACAAGTTGCCTGACGGCGCTACTTTGGTTCAGACTGGTAACACTGTGAAGTATGTGAATGTTAGCTCACCGGTTGGATATACTTATCAGATATTCATTCCTGCTGCAGTAAATTACGGCTGGGGAACTACTTCTTCTACATTGACTATTACAGTTAATCCGAATAACTAAGAATCACAAATGTCAATGAATTCTTAGACATTCAATAACAAAAAGGGTGCTCTAATCAGAAAAGAGCACCCTTTTCACCATAACAAGTACATTCTGTGGAATACTCTGTGATAAGACATTAAATATATAAAATTATGAGAATAAGAAATTTACTAGTAGCCATACTTACTGTCAGCAGCACAGTAGCATTCGCTCAGGAACAGCGACAAATCAAGGAAGAGGGCAAGATAGTGTTCAAACCTCATTGGTTTATGCAAGTTCAGGCTGGAGCTGCGCATACGGTAGGCGAAGCCGATTTTACAGATCTGATCTCTCCGGCAGCAGCCGTTAATGTAGGGTATAAGTTTGCACCCGCATTTGGAGCCCGTTTAGGCGTAAGCGGTTGGCAGGCAAAGGCAGGATGGGTCACTCCTTCTCAAACCTATCAATACAAATATCTGCAAGGCAATCTGGATATCATGGCAGATCTTAGTACTTTATTTTGTGGTTTTAATCCTAAACGTGTATTCAACGCATATATTTTTGGCGGTGCAGGATTGAATCATGCTTTCGACAACGATGAAGCAAACGCACTGGACACAAGATCTCATGAATTAGAGTATTTATGGCAGGACAAACAAAATCTTATAGCCGGACGTATGGGACTGGGATGTGATCTGCGCCTCAATGACCGGCTGGCTATCAATATTGAAGGAAACGCAAACGCACTGTCCGACAAATTCAACTCGAAAAAGGCAGGCAACTGCGACTGGCAATTTAACGTATTAGTGGGCCTGAACATCAAATTAGGAAAAAGCTATAAGAAAACAGCTCCGGTATATTATGAACCGGAACCGATAGTAGAACAACCCAAACCACAACCTGTCGTGAAACAGCCCGAACCGGAACCTGTGGCAGTGGTAGTGGAACCTATGAAACAGAATATATTCTTTGCTCTGAACTCCGCACTTCTCCAGAAAGACCAGCAATCGAAGATCGATGCAATGGTGGCATACATGGAAAAGTATCCGGCGAGCAAAGTTGCCATAACCGGATATGCCGACAAGGAAACCGGTAATCCGAGAATCAATATGACTTTATCCGAAAAACGTGCGAAGATTGTTGCCGATGCCTTGAAAGCCAAAGGAATAGCGGCGGACAGAATCGTTACGGATTTCAAAGGAGATACAGTACAACCTTTCCGGGTGCCTGAAGAAAACCGGGTAAGCGTCTGTATTGCAGAATAATATTTTCCCACTTCTCATGCGGGTATATACCCCATTCCTCTATTCTATTAATAAAAGTATGAGGGACCTGTATGGGAGGTAAAAGAGGAAGCCCGTGCTTGTGAAAGCCCGGACTTCTGCAATGAACCCTTTCTTCACTTGTTAGTGAAGATAACCCCACAAGGTGCAGATGGAAAGCAATGCTTGTGAAAGTCTTCTTTTCCGATCTCTGTTCCTTACAGAGGATGCCCCTCACATTTTTCCCACGGGCATCCTCTTTTTTTATATATATAGACTGATTTTATTATAAAGTCTGATTGTTTTGTTTATAGAAAACAAAATATGAGTGATTTGGTTCGTTATCAACCGGCATTCCGATTAAAATCGTATATTTGCGTCTGTAATCAGATTGGGTCCATGAACGAAAATGTCCTCACTAAACTAAAGATACTTGCAGAATCGGCCAAGTACGATGTATCCTGTGCATCCAGCGGTACAGTGCGCTCCAACAAACCGGGCATGCTGGGCAATACCGTAGGTGGCTGGGGAATCTGCCACAGCTTTGCCGAAGACGGACGGTGCATCTCCTTGCTCAAAGTCATGCTGACCAATTATTGTATTTACGACTGTGCCTACTGTATCAACCGGCGCAGTAATGATCTGCCTCGCACCACGTTGTCCGTCTCCGAATTAGTGGAACTGACGATTGAATTCTACCGGCGCAATTATATCGAAGGTTTGTTTCTTAGTTCCGGTGTGGTCCGTAGTCCGGATTATACGATGGAACGGCTTGTGCGTGTGGCGAAAGATTTGCGTCAGGTACATCGCTTTAACGGATATATTCATCTGAAAAGCATTCCCGGAGCAAGCCGGGAACTGGTGAATGAAGCCGGACTGTATGCCGACCGCCTTAGTGTCAACGTAGAAATCCCGAAAGAAGAGAACCTCAAACTGCTGGCTCCCGAAAAGGATCATAAGAGCGTTTTTGCTCCGATGAAGTATATCCAGCAAGGCGTGTTGGAAAGCAAGGAAGAACGGCAGAAGTTCCGTCATGCTCCCCGTTTTGCGCCTGCGGGACAGAGCACGCAGATGATTGTAGGGGCTACCTCCGAGTCGGATAAAGATATCCTTTACCTTTCGTCGGCACTCTATGGGCGACCGACGATGAAGCGTGTTTATTACTCCGGATACGTCTCCGTGAATACGTACGATACACGCCTGCCTGCACTGAAACAACCGCCTCTGGTACGTGAGAACCGTCTTTATCAGGCGGACTGGTTGCTCCGTTTCTATCAGTTTAAAGTGGATGAAATCGTAGATGACGCATATCCTGATCTAGATCTGGAGATAGACCCGAAGCTCTCGTGGGCTTTGCGTCATCCGGAACAGTTTCCTGTCGATATCAATAAGGCGGATTACGAGATGCTTCTTCGCATACCCGGTATCGGGGTGAAGTCGGCGAAATTGATCGTCGTCTCCCGCCGATATTCCCGTCTGGGGACAGGGCAATTGAAGAAGATGGGTGTCGTGATGAAGAAAGCCCAGTATTTCATTACATGCCACGAGTTGCCAGTCCGCACGATTAACGAAGTGTCACCTGAGGTGGTCCGTCAAATCCTTATCCGGAAAGCGGGACGTAAGAGTACCGACGATCGTCAGCTTATCCTCCAATTTAAGGAAGAATCATGACGGTATTCGTGTACGATAAGACCTTTGAAGGGCTGCTGACCGCTGTTTTTGACGCTTATTCACGTCGCAGCTTTCCCGATCTGCTGTTAGCAGAAGGAGAACCTTTTCCCTTGTTTTATGATGAGGCAGTGACGATCTGTACGGACGATGCTAAGGTGGATCGTGTTTGGAAAGGTTTGCAGAAGCGGCTTTCCGCTATGGCTTTGTCTGTGATTACCGTTACTTGGCTATCTGAACTGCCAGAAACGGACATGCTGCTTTTTCGCTATATCCGCAAGGCGATCGATGCCCCGCGTACGGTCGAGCTGAACTTTGGAGACCCTGATGTTCTCGAAGTCTCCAAGGTATGGAAAAAGGTGACGAACGAGCGCCTGCGTGTCATCCAGTTCCTCCGTTTCCAAAAAGCGGTGGACGGGACCTTCTTTGCCGCCGTCAAACCTGTATATAACGTACTTCCTCTCACTCTTGCGCACCTGAAAGACCGCTTTGCCGATCAGCGCTGGTTGCTTTATGACCTGAAACGCGAGTATGGTTACTATTACGATCTGAAAGAGGCCACCGAAGTTCGTTTCGAAGAGAAGGATGCCCACCTTCTTTCCGGTCTGCTCGGTGAGGAACTGATGGATGCCGATGAGAAACTTTTCCAGCAGATGTGGAAAACTTACTTCAAGTCTATTGCTATCAAGGAACGTCTCAATCCCAAGTTACACCGCCAGCATATGCCTGCCCGGTTCTGGAAGTATATGCCGGAAAAGTTGTAAGTCAGGATGCGTTACTCCTTCTTTTCGGTGGAAAAGATTATGCGTTTAGGACATTGTTCGAAATGCACAGTACGGACTGGCAAAACAATAGTGTACTTCTGTACTCCGGCAGTTCACCTATAGATGTCTTTACTTGTTTTGAACTTCTTCCTGCGAATAGATAGTCTTCCCCCGTTGACTGATAGTCCACTTTCCGTTTATGCGGCGTACATTCTTTGTATCGTCGTCCTCTACATTCCAAGCATATCCACCGGATGGGAGTGAGCGCCTATCCAGTATCTCGTTTTTATCTCCCGAAGAGAAGAACAGTTCGACTTGGGTGGAATCCGGACTGAAAACGATGAAAGCAGATTGGCTGCCGTCGACAGCTTTCATCCGGATACCCTTTTCGAACACACGGATGCAATCTTGCTGCACTTCGCTCCATTGGTAGCCGGCCGAACCGATACAGCCGTGTTTGTCCCGGTCGCCGCCAACCCTGTTTCTTCTTCCGGGGACAACCACAATCTTTTGCGCTTCCATCCCTGTCTTATATTTCCCGCTATGATATACGATAGCCGTATCATCGAGCAAGATACCATCCGTTACGACCCTTTCTGTATCCAACGTACTGAAAGAAAGTGTGTCACCCTCCTCGGAAACGACTGTCAGCGTATTTATGGTTGCATCGCAGATAACTCCTTTTACCATCGAAGCTTTTGGTGAACAGGCAAAAGTAATGCCGGTACATAAAGCGATTGCCGCAAGATTCAATTTATTCATGTTTCTGTTCTTAATTGAAGTAGTACAGGAAGATTGCAACACCTTCCAGCGCTTTCTTCGGTTGGTCCTTGATCTCGATGGCAAACTTGATCTCAGCCTTGGCCACGCCGCGCAGATTCGTCAAAGTCTGTAGTTTGGCGATCAGGCGGATACTTTGTCCGGTCAATACGGGCTGTCCGAATTTCATCTTGTCCATGCCGTAATTAATCATCATCTTCAGGTTGTTCACCTCGATGATCTGGTTCCAGAGGTGAGGAAGGAGTGACAGCGTCAGGTAGCCGTGGGCAATTGTGCTGTGGAACGGGCTTTCCACTTTGGCGCGCTCGGGGTCTACGTGAATCCACTGGTGATCCAGTGTCGCATCGGCAAAAAGGTTGATGCGTTCTTGTGTCAGTTCTACATAATCTGAAATCCCTATTTGCTGGCCTACCAGCTTTTCAAAGTCTTCGTACGAGTTGATAACTACTTTTCCCATTATTTTTTTGTTTAGTGATTTATGATCTTATACGTCCGCCGTCAGGTAACTGCGATCTGTTTTTATCGCCGGTTACAGGGGTGTCTCTGCAATTTTCGCAATAATTCCTGGAATAAACAAATATTTTGGCAAGATTGGACAATACGTAGGCGCAGACGGGATTATTACCGACTTTGCAACTTAACTCTGTTTATATTGTTGATTTTATATAGACGGAGTGAAGTTATAATCTTATTTAAGTCTTATGAGGAAGATAAAAAGAGTCATAGGGTACACGTTGGGGATCGCAATGGTGCTGATTGCCGCTATATTCTTGCTTAATCTTCATCTGACCAAACGCCTCGAACGGTATCTTCGGAAAGAACTGATCCATCGGACGGCCGAGGCTACGGATGGCTTTTATAGGCTTTCTTTCGATAACCTTTCTATCAGTTTCTTCAAAGGTGAACTGACGCTTGAGGGAAAA
>ERZ859967.979-NODE-979-length-14328-cov-2.379878_pt1 | contig 14328 bp, 7 predicted proteins | sample MGYA00510115_ERZ859967 | MGnify/ENA primary metagenome ERZ859967 (study PRJEB30046, sample SAMN00715171) | human gut metagenome | study: EMG produced TPA metagenomics assembly of the A metagenome-wide association study of gut microbiota in type 2...
GTGCAATTCCCATAAAGAATCGCAGCCCTTAGCTTGTATCAGACTATCTGACAAGCATTATCCGAAGTGGAAATGCCTGTAAACTGTTATTATATTATACTTATTATCGCTCATTTTTCGTCTATATTATCAATGTTATCGAATTTTCTTCCGGTTTCTACTTACAAATATACAATATAAAAAGCGGTTTGTCAAGTCCTCCATGCTTCTTTCGTACATCTGATTATCCATTCATACAGTTTAGCTCATTCCCGTACAGTTTTGAACTAAATGATAGTCGGTTCTATCTTCCATTCTCCTCCTTCCCGAAGGAGGAGAATGGAGATGGTACCGACTTTTTAGTTACCCCCAATGGAGATACTACTGTTTGATTCATTTTTCATTTAGGAAAGAAGTAAAGCTGTACAGTTATAAATCTGCGAATGGTGTTTTATAATCTTCTCCCATCGAGTCCCGATACTCCTTGCAGAAACGGTCATACAGATTTCGTGCAATCCCTTTCTTTCCCTGTGCGGAGAACACAGCGCATTTGGCGGCCAATGCTTCTTCATTCAGCGGGTCGTGCAGGAACATGATGTCTGCCAGGCGGAGAATCATGTCCGGATGATTACGTTGCTTTTCAATTTCAAACAGATCCTTCAATAAGTCGATGGAGTGGCTGGAGTATGTTTCTTTGAAGTCATCCAACCAATCGAGAATGGTGTTGGGCAACAATGGTCCATACAACAGAAGTTCCAAGATACGGTTGAGTAATTCGTCGTTTTCTTTCTCCTTGAATTGCTGGATACGTGCAAGCACTTCGCGATAGTCGCAGAATACGTTCTCGCCCCATTTAATGTGCATGAAGTTGTTTTCCGTCACGACTTCTACATCACCGATACTCTCCAATAATACCCGAAGCTTGCGTAAGTTTACATTACGGTTGTTGCGGGCAGCCGTCTCTTCCTTATCCGGCCATAGGATTCCCGTTGTTTTGGAGGTCAGGATACCGTTCGGATTCTTTTCTGTATATAATATCAGCAAAATAAGCAAATGCTTCAGACGGGGAGTGAAATTGGCGGTGATGTCATTTCCCTCTTTATCGCGTACATTGAAGCACCCTAACAATGAGATGGAGGAACGGCTACGGTCATAGTAGTTGACTATCTCTTTCGGTGCGGGATCGCTTTCTTGTTCCGGCATCATCGGAGTAACTTTCTCTTGATTCTCAGAGATGGCTTTTGGAGCGGCAACCGATTGAGGAACTTCTTTTGAGGTTGCAGCCGGCTGGATTGGCTGACGTTTGCTTCTTGAACGATAGAACAGCCAGGCACCACAACCTAGTATTGCCAGGACACCGATGACGTACAGTAGATTCCACCATTTGCCGGAGCCCATTTCATCCACCGACTGACGGATATCTATCTCGTTGACTAGAGGCATATTGATGGAATAGATCTTTATATCGTGCGTACGATTGTTCAGTATTTTGTCCAGCACAAGGAACAGTTTCCTGTGAGTCGGTGAATAGTAAAGGTTAAAATCGCAGTCCTGATAATCCAGTCGGTTATTGATCGGTTTTGAAACTTCTGTATAAACAGGGCTTTTCATGGAAATTTTCCACAGTGTTCCCCCGTTGTCCGTAGATACGGCATAGAAAGAACTGTCTGCCGGTTCGAAGTACATGGAGGAAGCCATGATGGTTTCCTTGTTATCATCTTTTTTCTCCCAGATGGTGCGGGACTGTTTACTTTTTAAATTGATGGCATACAGGCCGAGGTAGTAATGGGTACTCAATTCCTGTTTACCATATTTGTTTCCTTTGCCTCCAAAGATATATAGTTCGTCGCCCACTACTGCCATAGCAGCAGAATAGCGGGGATAAAGAGGATGATCATATTTAATTTGCTCCATAATTTCACTGCCGGACTTCATGCGGAACAGGTCATTACGGTATTTATAGAAGCCATATCCACCGAAAAAGTAGAATGAGGAGTCGGCGGGGTTAAATGCTTTGGCATGGTTATAGTTGTTGGGTTCTTTGGTATTCCGCACTTCGTTGCTCCACTTGCCGTCGGCGAACGAAAAGCGGGAGATGATGTTTTCCGTCAGTGAGTAAGATACCAGTGCATTGCTTAGCGTATCATACAGCAGGTGGTTGGGATATTCTACGGCAGGATATCCTCCGCGTACGGCAGTCTCTTGTTTGAGTCTTCCGTCTTCGTCCAGCACTTTTACCGATTCGGGACTGACTACATAGAATAAGGCGCAACGGGCGTCGAATGCTATGCCTACTCTGCTGGAAGTATTGATCTTATTGATAGTTTTCCATTCGATATGGTTGTCTGTCAGCCAGAGAGGCTGGACAGCACGCGCGACGGCTCCCTCTTTTTCGTCATAGCAGAGGTTGTCATTATGTTTCCATAATTTCCATTCTCTTGTCAGTTTGCCGTCCTGTATGATGTTGATATCCCTTAAGTTGACAGGGGCTACTTCCGCCTGATAGCCTAGCATCTGGCCGAATGTAATCGTTACGCTGTTTGTTTCTTGCAGGGGGAAGGTGGACGACATCTTTTTTTTGTCGTATTCTATTTCGATCACATTGTCTTTCTGACGCAGATTCAGCGAGACATTGATCCATTTTTCCAGTTCTATGGGTTTGTCAATGATGATAATTTCATCATTGAGCATTAAAGCGGGAGCATGGTTTTGCTCGCCTGCAACAAACGAAAAGCGTATTATCTGGCCTTTGTCTGTCTTCAGATGAAGAATGGAGCCATAGTCGGCTTCATTGGCACGTATATATATCTGAAAAGAAATGGTTAAGTCGTTTTTTACGGAGAAAGGTTGGTTGTCATCCAAATATAAGGTAGACCTTTCCGGTGCCGGTACGGCATGAGACTTAAGATAAAGTCCGTAATCATATAAAGGAGACGCATCCAGTCTGCCCGCCAGGCAAAGCAGGATAAAAATCAATAATTGCAGTTGATATTTCATAGTACTTCTACTTGAATCTGTTCCTATGTGGCAAAAGTACGAAAAACAATATGATATTCATAAGAATCGGGGACTTATTTTATATAACCAAAGTGTTGGAATACTCGTATATGATAGCCGACATCCGGGGAATATGACAAGAGGTATTGTCGAAGAATCAGATGTTATTTCGATGATTCTTCGACAACCCTCTTGTGTTTAATCGCTAGAATATAGCTACTTGATTTCTAATGATGGAGGAACATCCTCTGCTCCGCTGGCCCATGTCTTGTTGGGTTTGCTGCCCATTACCAATACTAGCTTGCCACCGTTCATCAGGTCATCATGGCTGAACCATGATTTGTTCCATTCTTTGCCATTCAGTGTGGCGGACTGGATGTATTTGTTGTCATTGGAAGCGTTCTTGGCTTCGATTTCAAATACGGCTCCGTTGCTGAGTGTAATCTTGGCATCTGTGAAAAGCGGACTTCCGATGGTGTAGGCCGGCAATCCCGGAGTGACAGGGTAGAAGCCCAGGGAAGAGAAGACCACAAATGACGTCATACCTCCGCCGTCCTCATCTCCCGGAATACCCATCAGGTCATTGCGGAACCATGTTTTCAGCATTTGACGGATGCGCTTCTGTGTTTTCCACGGCTGTCCGGCATAGTTATAAAGATAAGGAACGTGCAGAGAAGGTTCGTTCGCCATCGAGAATTGGCCTACATTACCCGTATGGTCGGGCAGTTTTGCGTAGAATGCATATTTGCTCCGTCCCAGCGGTTCGGTGAAAGTGCGGTCAAGGTTGGCGATGAACTGCTCGTTTCCTCCCATAAGGCTGATGAGGTCGGCTACATTGTGTGGCACGTCCCAGCGGTAAACCCAGCCGTTGTTTTCTCCATAATACTCACGGGCTCCCATGCCTCCGGGGAAACGGTAGTCGAATGGCTCAATCCATTGTCCTTCCTTATCTTTCGGATGGAAGAAAGCGGTTTCTTTATTGTAGAGATTCCGGTAGTTATACGAACATTTCAGATAGTATTCGGCTTCTTCCTTCTTGTTCAGAGCTTGGGCGATACGGGAGAGACACCACTGGTCGTAGCTGGTTCCCAGAGTGACAGCGACAGGCTGGCGCTTCTCGAAAGGATGTACGTTCGGGTCGTTTTCCGGTTCATCTACACGGAGAGCGGGGATATAACCGTTTTCACGGTAGAAATTGTCCAGCCAGCCGGCCGGTGCTCCCGACCACGGGGCGAGCGTCTTTTCTTCAATCCCTTTCCGGCAAGCCTCGTAGGCTTTTGCCGTGTCTACTTTCAACCCTTTGGCCAGTGCGTCGGCTACCGTGGCAACGGCATGATTGGAGTTCATGCGACGTGTGTCACCTGTTACTTCGGGGAAAGTAGGCATCCACATATTGCCCATTTGTTCCGCCATGCGCAGGTAGGATGCGATGATGTCTTCTTCCTTTTGTTGGTCGATCAGTGTGCGGAGAGGATGTGCGGCACGGTAAGTGTCCCAAATCCAGTCGTCGGTGTAGAAAGGAGTACTGTTGTCTTCGTGTACCTTTCCATCGAAGGCGCTGAAGTAACGGCCGTCTTCGCTCATGCAGATGGGACGTTCGAAGGTACGGTAGAAAGAAGAGTAGAATACGGTTTTGTCATCTTCCGTTCCTCCTTCTACTTGGATACGTCCCAACGTTTCGTTCCAGATTTGGCGTCCCGCTTCTGCCAGTGCTTTGATGTTATAGTCTTTTAATTCGCGGTGCAGGTTCTTTTCGGCCTGTTCCTCGCTGATGAAAGAAATACCGTAGCGGAGGTTGACCGTTGTGGTTCCATCGGCAAAGCGCCATGCCGCACAGGCATTTGCGCCTTCGGCATTATCCTTGCTTGTTTCAATAGTGCCGTTTTCGAGGATGCCGGCGCTTATCGGCTTCTCCTGTGCTTCTATATATACATAGACATTGGTGTTGTCATTTAGTTGCTGGCGACCGCTGATGAAGTTCTCGTTGGCGTGAATAGAGCCATTGCGGGAGTTTACGATGAGATAAGCCGGTTTGTCTGCCTCATACGTTATCCGGTAGATAGCCGACTGATGGGAAAGCGCATATTCCGCTTTCATACGGTTGTCATCCAGTTCCACATCGAAAGAATAAGGAGTAATGTGCTCGTTGTCATAGTTATACGTTATGACCGGACGCAGCTTTTCTCCCTGATAGGGACTGAAATTGAATGCAGAACGTTCCCGGTGGTTGGTGACGATCAATGGAAGCCCCTTCAGCAGTTCGGAGGTGTAATCGGCACGTTCCGGGTAAACACGAAGCATACTGTTGGGTAACTGGATGGTGGGGAACGTGGGAACCAGCAGATGGCTGATGTTGCCGATATACGGGTTGACGTAATCGACCGGGGTCCGATCCGCTGTTTGCAGGCTACCGTTACATGCACTCAGCGTTGAAATGATAGCCGCCGAGGCTAAAATGTGTGTAAGTTTCATCATTTGTTTATTTACTATTATTTGGTTTCCGGATTCACGAAAGCTGCTTTCAACAGCGGAAGGAAATCTTTCTTGTTATCGCATTTGAAATAACCGGTGAAGTCGTTCCGGTCTCCGGCTCCTAGTTTGATCACCAGTTTATTCCATCCTTGCAGCAAGGGCAATTCTTTGTAGATGATTTCGTTGCGTCCGTCGTGGGATACAGCCGTATAAGGTTTGTCGTTGATGAGCAGCGCACGTTTCTTTGCTTTCACAAAGAGGGATAGTTTCGGCATGTTCGGTTCTATCAACAGGTCGTCCAAAGGGCGTGGACTGAATACATAAAGTTCCAGTGTCCATTCACCGTCGCTGTCCTTCACCAGTTTCTCTTTGGTGGCTACGGGGAAGTTGATCTGTTCGTCGCGCAGGAAGAAGACCTCGTTGATATTGACTTCCGGCTTTTGGAAGGCTATTCCGGCATTCTTCAGAATAGCGCTCAAAGTGTTGAATCCCTTCTCTGAGTTGGCAAATTCGGTTAATGTGTTCAGATAGAAAGTGGAAGCATTCTGCTGGCATTTTACAAATACAGGAGTGGCGGCTGTACATTCGTATTCACTGCGGATCGTTCCGGCAGTCTTGATCTCTTCCGGGCGTTTGTTCCACTTTCTCCAGTCGGTCTTACAGGCGTTCAGCAAGACGTCGCCTTCTTCTACGAAAGCTCCTTTCAGCGAGTAGCTGGAAGCGTTGGTCTTCTGAAGTTCGCAGAAGTAGAAGTCGGAATTATTGAGTCCGTGCATCCATGACTTTTGTACGGGCAGGAAAGAAGAACGCTGCAGATTATCCAAGGACACCGGAAGCGGAAGAATTTCATTGTATGCGGCTACCGTTTCCGGTGTGAGTCCCCATATCCATACATCCGCACCTTTGGCGATTTGCTTTTGCATCTCATTCTTGGTAGAAGCATCCAACTTTTGGCTACCGTCTACAATATAGAGCAACAGGGAAGGAGTGTTTGCCTTCTTGGCGAATATGACTCCTTGCGCATCCATCAGCTGCTTTAATTTACTGTTCTGACTACCGATAAAGATGACTTCCTTATACTTTTTGGAAGTAGTTGTTGCTTTGCGATGGTCGTACTGTTGTTTGTCGATTACAGCATAAGGAGACCAGGCCGGTTGTCCCGGAGCATTGGCTGCGCGTAGAGCACTGTACATCGGCCATTCCTGATAGAGCGGCAAGGTCGGGTCGTAACCGGGGTTGAACGTCGTGCAATAAGGACCTACACGTTCGGGTTGTACGCCCGGAACTCCCTCTTTGTAATCACCGAAGAAGACTCCGTCAGCTTCAACGGTGGGAGCTTTGCTTTTGTCTTTCTTGCCGAGTGGAAGCGGTTTCAAGGCATACCATGCCATATTGAAGACTGTGCTGTAAGAGGCTCCCATCTGTCTTTGGTTGGCGATGAGGTTGTAACATTCGTTAGCCAGCCCTTCCATGCGGCCTTCCTGTGATTCGTAAGCGCGTTCTCCGTTATATTTGGCAACCTGTTCCGGGGTGCCGTAATAAGCCATACTGTGTTCACCGATTCCCCAAGGTTTTCCGATTTCAATCCAGCGTTTCATGGAGTTGATGTCTCCGTAGTGGCCTACAGTCACAGGCAATATACCGTCACCGTCATCTTCGCCGTCTGCTGAAATCCACGGGCGGGTAGGGTCGTACTGATGTACAATATCACGCCATTCTTCCCATGCCTTCTTTTGTACCGGCATCAGTTCGGGGCGATTGTAAACGTGCAGGATAACGGGTTTGTTTTCGTTGCTGATACTCCAGCCGAAAACGGACGCGTGATTTCTGTCGCGCAGGACAAAACGTTTCAGATGTTCTTTAGATGCCTCCCAGAAGAGGTCGGAGTCCAGTTTCGGACCACCGTCGCTGGCCCAGTTGGCTGTTTCGTTCAGTACGCAGATACCCATTTCATCGGCCATATCAAGGTAGAAGCGGGGATAGACTTGCGCGTGCGGACGGACTGCGTTGGCATTCATCCCTTTAATGGCGGTGAACCAGGCCCACGCATAACGGCGGGTCATCTGCGGGATACCCATAAAATGCCAGGAGTCACCATGCAATGCGTAAGGTTCGCCGTTCAGGTATTGTGTAGTACCTTGCAATGTCCATTCACGCCAGCCGAAACGTTCGTATTTGGTGTCGACAGTCTGTTTCTGGTTGTTGACGGAAAGTAACAGGGCATACAGGTTGGGATGCTCCGGAGTCCAGTATTTTAATATATCCTTGCCGACAGGTACTTGCAAGGTCACTTTCTGTGAAGCCTTGGCTGGCAGGGACACTTTCGTAGGAGCGACTTTCAATGCTTCATTACCAAGCGTCCAGTTCGGAACGGGAGCGGAGTTGACGTCCGTGCCTGCGCAGTTCACCCATTCGCGGATATTACCTTGCAGTTGTACATCAGTCTTCTTCTCTGTCCGGTTCTGAAGAGTTATTTCTATTTCCAGTGTATTCTTTGATACCAGCGGTTTCACGTATACGTCTTCCAGATGGATTTTCGGCAAAGCCAACAGATATACATCCTGCCAGATACCGTTGATCTGATATCCCCACATCGAGCCGCCCGGAACAATGCGGCGTCCGATGGTCGCATTGTTTTCGAATAACGACTGGCTTCGTACGCCTACCAGTATCTCTATGTTTTCGCCGGCAGTCACTTTATCGGTGATGTCAAAGCTGAACGGTAAGAACAAATCGAAGTTCTCGCCTACCTTTTCTTTATTTACGTAGACTTCGGAATATCCGGCTACGGCCTCAAAGTGAAGTTTGATTTGTTGCCCCGACCAGTCGGCAGGGATGGTGACATTCTTCTTCATCCATGCCATTTTCACTTGTTCCCATTCTTTGGGGTATGAAGGGTAGTTGCGGTGGTCGGGACCTTCCAGGTCGCGGTAAGCAAAAGCATTGATATTCCACGGTGAAGGGATTTTGATACGTGTTTTGCTCCATTCGCTGTCGTTTTCCGGCAGGGGTAGTTCGGGAGCGATTCCTTTTCCCTGAACGTATTCTTTCGGCAAGCGGACAGGCTGGAAATCCCAATAACCGTTGATGCAAATCTCTTGTCGATGTTCCTTTTCTGTTTGGTTCACCAGACCTTCGCTGGGGGCAAAGGTGTAGGGATAGACCAGTTTCTGGTCATTAGCCACTGTTTGTGTCTGCGCGTTTACCTTTGTAGATTGCAAGGTAAAGCCGGTCAGCAGACCGCATAGTAAAATTAAACTTCTCTTCATATTCATAATTTAATGAGTTTTTCGGTATTATCAAGGGCAAAGTAAAGGTCGAACCATTAAAAAGAGAGGATAAAGCAAATTAATTCTTCATTAAAATGGAATTAATTGTATCATAAAATGTCTTTTTCTCTCCGGAAAGGATGAAAATGGTCCGGTTACTTGCTTTTTATCCGAATGTAACTCACTTGGGCTTTTCGTATTGTTCTACCGCCCTCCTTAATTTCTTTTCTATTAGCTCCACCAGTGTCTGCGGGTAAAGAACTTGTATTCCGTTGGCATATCCGAAGAATACCCGCTCCAGTTCATGGTTGATGACTACCTCTATTTCAAGAATCACACTTCCGTCTACCATTGTTTCTATGGTTCGTTGGCTGTGGTGTATCGGTTTGGTCAGGATGTAGGGAACTTCGGCGGCAGCTACTTTAAAACCGACCTTCTCGGCTTTGCTTCCGGAGTTTTTGGTCACCCCTACCAAGTCGTCAAAGAATGTGTTCGGGTCGAAGAATGTATTCTTTATAAATGGTTCCCGCGATAGTACCTCTAACGAATGGATTCTGTCCAGAGCCAGATTCTGCAATATCCGTCCGCTTTTTCTGATTCCAAATACGAACCAACGGTTGCGATATTCCTTTAATAGATAAGGATAGAAGATGAAGCTGTTTGCCGAACGGGCCTTGAACGAACGGTATTTAAGTTGCAGGGGATGTTCGTTGACGATGGCATGGTAAATGGTATCCAGATAATCCAGCCCTTTCAGAGATTCGTTCTTTTCGAAGTCGATGACCGGAGTCGTCTTCATTCGGGCGGAAGCTACGTGATCTTCCAGCCGGTTCACAATCTCACTCATCTCCGTGAAGTAGGAGAAACCCTTGAACTGCCGCAGAACTTCCACGGCTTCCGACATCGTTTTCAGGTCCTGTTCGTTCAGCGGGGTCTGTGTGATACTGTATTCCGGGTCTTCGTACTTGTAATATTTGTTTTCGTATACTACAATCGGTGCGTTATAACCCAGCTTCTCGCTGCGCATCATCTGTATATCCATTTGTACGGCACGTTTGCTGATTCCCTTGTCGATTCCTTCATATTCGTAAAGGGCATCCGAGCAGGCATCTACCAAGTCTTCCAGTGTCCAGCGACGATAAGGATTACGCAGACAGTTATCAATCGTTTTATAACGAATCAAGGCATTTCTATTGACCGGCATAGGCGGAAGTATAAAGATTTTCTCCAAAAGTAGAAAAATAATTTGAGGTACGCAAAAAGGCTGCGCACCCACCCCCGTATCTTTGCAAAAGAAAACAAATAAAGAGTATAAATGATGAAGTTTAACTGGATAAATAAAGGAATGAATAAAGTGCTGAACAAAGAATTGGCATCGGCTTACCGGCTGACACCCGAATGGGAATTGTACACATCCGTGGTAACTACTTCATTGAACAACAGTTTCTATGAGCAGGCGGAAGAGAGAATAGAAAGGGTCCGTACGCTCATCGGAAAATGTAAACCTTTGTTTGTGGCGCAACTGGCGGCGTACGCAAGGGAAACGATGAACCTGCGTTCCATCCCTTTGGTGATGGCGGTAGAACTGGCGCGTATCCACCAGGGCGACAATCTGGTGAAGCGGGTAACTGCCCGTACCGTTCGGCGTGCCGATGAAATCACCGAACTGCTGGCTTGTTATCAGCAGGCAAACCGGCGGACGGGGACAAAGAAACTGAACCGTCTTTCCAAACAGTTGCAGGCAGGGCTACAGGATGCATTCAATACATTCGATGCGTACCAGTTTGCCAAGTATAACCGTTCGGCAGAAGTTTGTCTGAAAGATGCCTTGTTTCTTGTGCACCCGAAAGCGAAAGATGAACGGCAACAGGAAATTTTCAATGGAATAGTCAATGATAATCTTCCGGTTCCCTATACTTGGGAGACAGAATTGTCAGCTTTAGGTCAGTGTACCTTTGCTACGGAAGAAGAACGGCGAAAAGCTTTCCGTGCCAAATGGGAAGAATTGATAGACAGTGGTAAACTAGGATACATGGCTTTGCTGCGCAATCTGAGGAATATACTGGAAGCGGAAGTTTCTGCAGACCATATTCTGACAGTAGGGAAGAGGCTGTCTTCCGAAAAGGCGGTTGAAAACTCCAGGCAGTTGCCTTTCCGCTTTTTGGCTGCTTACCGTGAGTTGTCGAAGACTCCTTCGCTCTATGCTACGATGTTGATGACGGCTTTGGAACGTGCCGTGCAGGTGTCTGCCCGCAATATTACCGGATTTGATGAATCTACCCGTGTGCTGATAGCCTGTGACGTATCCGGTTCCATGCAGTGTCCGGTTTCGGCAAAGAGTAAAGTATTGTACTATGACATCGGTTTGCTGCTGGGAATGTTGTTGAAGTCACGTTGCAAACAGGTGATGACGGGTATCTTTGGCGATAGATGGAAGATTATCAATCTGCCCGATACGGGTATCTTGTCCAATGTCGATGCTTTCTATAAAAGGGAAGGTGAAGTGGGATACTCTACAAACGGGTATTTGGTTATCAAAGACCTAATAGACCGAAAGGCGCAGATGGATAAGATAATGATGTTCACTGACTGTCAGTTGTGGAATAGCCATAGTGACTTGCAGATAACGGATTTGTGGAGGAAGTACAAGAAAATTTGTCCGGTAGCTAAGTTGTATCTGTTTGACTTAAGCGGATATGGCAACACTCCGCTGGATATCACTCGTGACGATGTATTTTTAATAGCGGGATGGTCGGATAAGATATTTGATATTTTGTCTGCAATCGACAAGGGAAATGATGCGTTGCAGGAGATAAAAAAGATAGTGGTATAACCGGAGTTCTCAGGATTCCGGTTTACGAAAGAAACAAGTGTCGTAGAGAAGAGTTACTTCGTTTGGGACGACCATAGGTCGCGGGTTCGACTCCCGCTGCTCTCCTTATTCTTTGAGGAAAAGCATAGCTCAGTTGGATAGAGCAGGTTATAGTCTCTTTTCGTTTGTTACCTTGTTTTTACTTTGACATAAGCAGAATGTCGTAGAGAAGAGTTACTTCGTCTCATTTTAGGGGAGGAATAGTGAAGTTGTAAAATCAGCAAGACTATCCGGTTCGACTCCGGCATTGACGTGCCCCATTTCTCTTTTCGCCTGTTACTTCTGCTTTTCTATATGCCTGTAGCTCCCTTTTTTCAATGATGTATCAAAAGTGTTACTCTTTGAAACAAAGTTTATAGACGAAGGTGAAGATAGCCCCTATCTTTGCCTTCGTCTATTTTTGACTAACACTCGTATAACTCTGAATATCCTGTTACCATGAAAACAACTCCTTGGATAAAACAATGTAAAGGTGCCACACTCGCACTGGCTGTTTCCTTTGGACTGACCTGTTGCCAGTCAACCGGAAGCACATTCACCCTTGAACAGAAAGGTGATAGCCTGACAATTGTCCACATCGTTCATCCTACCCATTATATATTACTCCCCATCGAGGAAGAAGCCGATGAAAGTCAGGTGCGGCTCGATACGGGGAATGCAACGGATACCGATATGGATATCCGTCTGGCACAGACAAAGGTCGATTATTTTGTTCCCTTTGCCTTGCCGGCTGATACAAAGGCAGCCACTTTGCGCATTCAAAGGAAATCGAAAGACGCCCTCTGCTGGGAAGAAATCAGATTATCCGATACGTTTGATACTGCCAATACGGATAAATTCCGTCCTGTCTACCATCATGCTCCCCTTTATGGCTGGATGAATGATGCAAACGGATTGGTATATAAAGATGGAGAGTATCATTTGTATTATCAGCATAACCCTTATGGCTCCAAATGGGGAAATATGAACTGGGGACATGCCATCAGCAAAGACCTCGTAAACTGGCAACATCTCCCCGTAGCCATTGCGCCCGATGCATTGGGAACTATCTTCAGCGGTTCGGCTGTTGTCGATACCGATAACACTGCCGGTTTCGGTGCGGGAGCTATCATCGCCATTTATACGCAAAACAGCGACCGGCAAGTACAAAGCATTGCTTACAGTACTGACAACGGACGTACTTTCACCAAATATGAGAATAATCCGGTACTGACGTCCGAAGCGCGTGACTTCCGCGACCCGAAAGTATTTTGGTATGAAAACACCAAACGCTGGATCATGGTATTAGCAGTAGGGCAGGAGATGCAGATATTCTCTTCTCCTAATCTGAAAGATTGGACCTTTGAAAGTCGTTTCGGTGAAGGGCAAGGTGCACATGGTGGTGTTTGGGAATGTCCCGATTTGTTTGAACTTCCAGTAGAAGGTACCAATGATAAGAAATGGGTGCTGCTTTGTAATTTGAATCCCGGAGGTCCTTTCGGAGGAAGTGCTACTCAATATTTTGTAGGCTCCTTCAACGGAAAAGAGTTTGTAAACGAATTCCCTTCCAAAACCAAATGGATGGACTGGGGAAAAGACCATTACGCCACCGTAACTTGGAGCGATGCTCCCGACAACCGCCGTATCGCTATCGCATGGATGAGCAACTGGCAATACGCAAACGATGTTCCTACCTCCCAATACCGTAGTCCGAACTCCGTTCCCCGCGACTTGAGCCTGTTTACCGTAGATGGTGAGACTTACCTCCAATCAGCTCCCTCTCCCGAACTGCTGGCTTTGCGCGATGCTTCCAAGAAACGCTCGTTCAAAGTGAACGGAACACGCACAATCAAAGAAATGATTCCCGGCAATGACGGTGCATACGAAATAGAACTGACGATTGAAAATCAACATGCAGACGTAATCGGCTTCCGTCTCTACAATGACAAAGGCGAAGAAGTGGATATGCAGTATGACATGAAAGAAAAGAAATTCTCAATGGATCGTCGCAAGAGCGGAGAGGTCAGCTTCAATGAGAATTTCCCGATGTTGACCTGGACAGCAATTGAACAAGGTGGAAACGAGGAACAAGGCGGCAAAGAGGCATTGAAACTCCGTCTGTTTGTGGATAAATCCAGTGTGGAAGCCTTTGGAGATGGTGGACGTTTTGTGATGACCAATCAGGTATTCCCTTCGGAACCTTACAATCATATCGATTTTTACAGTAAAGGAGGAGCTTATAAAGTAGATTCGTTTGTGGTCCATAAGTTGAAGCCATAAATATCTCTTGTTCGCCCTATGCGCTCTTTGTATGTTTCCCTATGGATGAATACGTCTTTCCTTAAGGGATAGTAGGTGGATAGTAGGGATATACTTGTGTTAAACCTACGGTATTACTGATTCGTCACGGCCGTGACGAGTTCCTACCATGGCCGTGGAAAGATCTTCCCACAGCCATGACGAATTCCTACCACGGCCGTGGGAAGTTAGTAATACCGTAGCTTCAAGGTTACTATACCGTAGGTTTAAGATAAAAATACCGTAGGCTTGAGGTATTGATGCAATAAGGAGAGCGTGATTCATATAGGCGACGAACAGATAACTAACGGTAAGTACCCACACGACTAACAGCAGATTGCAAATTGAATCATATAACTGCATGATATAAATAGAATAAGTACTCATGCAAAATATAATTTTATATTATTAGGCACGGATTACGCGGATTACACGGTTGCTATCTGACAGCCATCATTCGAA
>ERZ859967.982-NODE-982-length-14312-cov-1.765308_pt1 | contig 14312 bp, 11 predicted proteins | sample MGYA00510115_ERZ859967 | MGnify/ENA primary metagenome ERZ859967 (study PRJEB30046, sample SAMN00715171) | human gut metagenome | study: EMG produced TPA metagenomics assembly of the A metagenome-wide association study of gut microbiota in type 2...
AAAACTGGCTTCTGACTGCCCTTGCCCGTCTTGGTGTATTGAGAAGCTCATAGATAAACTGCTCATAATCAAGCGGCTCAATCCATGTCGTGCCAATCTTTACATCAATATCCGAGGCTTCAATCCACTCCGGCTGTACCTTTTCAAGTGCTGCCACATTGCCTGCAAATTTTTCTGCCTGCGGATTGCCTGTATCCGCTGCCATAGCCTTTGCTACACGAAGCTTGTCTCTCACATTGCCGGAAAGATACTCGTCTGCCGTCTCCCAGCCGATGTCGGGATTGTTCTCGTTGTAGCGGTCGGGATTTAGGAAAATCAATCCATCCAGCTCTTCCACAAGAACTGCCCTTCTAAGCTCTGCCAAAGCATCATCACTAAATGTTATCTCATCAGCTGTCTGCCCGGACTTTTCTGCAAGTTCTTCCTTTACATTAGTAATATCCGGCTCATAGATAGAGAGCATATAGGCAAGATTTACATATCCAAATTCATTGACGGATACATTCAATGCTTCCACAGCAGTCTCAACCCTGTCTATGACAGTCTTTGCCTTAATCGTCTGCTTATAAAACATATCCGCTTTTTTCACCTCCCCGTCTTCATTTACTTCTTCAAGACTGCAAAGAAGTGGGTAATCGCTGTCATCTCTGAAAGCTATTCTGTTTGCTTTTGAAGTAATGGCTCCATACTGCTTTACGAAGGCATCATATTTTACATTAAGAAGTCTCTGCTTATCAGAAAGCTCCTCCTCGCTGCAGCCATCCATCTGGATATCAATCAGATCTCTTGTTATCTGTCTGATTTCATCAAGGCTTCGGATTCGCTCCTCGGCAGTCTGTGATACTTCTTTTCTTACCATCTCGGAATTTTCCCTGTAATAGAGTTTTCCTTCAAAAAATGTGTAAGTGTAGTTTCTCACATCCGGATCAGCCGGGATAACTTCCTCCGTCTGCTCCGCCTCATCTGCCACTCTCTCAAAATCTGTCATCTGGGCTTTGATATTACCGATAGCTTTGTTTAATGCTTCATAAATATTGAAGTTCTCATCATCATTCACGCAGACTGTGTATCTGCTGTCCTGTCCGTAAATCCTTGTGTCATATTCCATAGATCCAAGCATCATTTCCGGATGCTCTGCAAAATAAGAGTTGACTGCAATGCCATTCTCAGTTACACCAAGGTGTACCCAGTCCGGCTCAATATCAATCTTTCTCTCCCTTTTCTGCAAAAACAGGATATCTGCTGTCACTTCGGTTCCTGCATTATCTTTAAATGCAGTATTCGGAAGTCTTATCGCTCCCACAAGCTCTGCTCTTTCAGCCAGATACTTTCGGATAGTAGGATTTGCCTTATCAAGTGTTCCCTTTGTGGTAATCACCGCAACCATGCCTCCCGGTCTTACCTGATCAAGTGCTTTTGCCAGAAAATAATCGTGGATACGGAAGTTATACTTGTTGTACTTCGGATCAAAAACCTTATAATCACCAAATGGCACATTTCCGACAACTACATCAAAGAAGTTATCCGGATATGTGGTATTCTCAAATCCTGTGATACTGATATTGGCATTCTGATAAAGCTGCTTTGCAATTCTTCCCGAAATGCTGTCAAGCTCCACCCCATACAGCTTACTTCTCTGCATAGGTGCCGGCATACTCCCAAAGAAGTTACCGATACCCATAGATGGTTCTAATACATTGCCGCCTCTGAAACCAAACTGGACAAGTGCCGAGTTCATGCACATGGCAATCTCCGGTGAAGTATAAAAGGCATTGTTTACTGTTGCCCTAGCTGCAGCATACTCTTCATCCGATAACATCTCTTTGAGTTCTTTGTACTCTTTGCTCCAGCCTGCGTTTTCCTCGTCAAATGCCTGTGACAGTCCGCCCCATCCGACAAACTTCGACAAGGTTTTCTGTTCCTCCGGTGTTGCAAGCCTGTTTTCTGATTCAATCTGCTTTAAAGTACGAATTGCATCCATATTCCACTGATATCTGGTCTTGGCACCGCCTTTTTCCATTTCCCAGAGATTGTAATGGAAGTTGTGCTTCGTCTGCCCGGCAACATTCTTCTCATTTTCAAGACTTTCTACTTGCTGTACTGGTTCCTGCTTTGGTGTAAAATCTACAGTTTCCTGTGATTCTGTATCAGCCTGAATATCATCCACAGATACTGATACCACATCATCTGAAACTACATGTCCATTCTCATCAATCTTGGTTTCCCATCCATTCGCTATTGCTCTTTCCCTGGTTTCAAGACGATTAGCTTTTACACTATCCTCGATGTCAAAGAATCTCTTATAGACCGGATTCATCTTATCCCTGTCAGCCTTCTGCTTTATCTCTTGATAATACTTTTTCTGGTCTTCTCCGCAGTAAAATGGCTGTTTTACCATATAGGATAAAATCTCGTATAACTCACGCCAGTCGAGTGCACCTTCCTTACGCACACCATTCCTGTTCTTATAGCTGATCTTCACATATCCGCTTCTGATTGAGTACTCCACAAGACCATACTTATTGTTGGAATATGCCTTTCTTTCTGCATTATCTGTCCCTAATGCAATATCCCTGATAAGGTCAAGTTTATTGGGCATAAATGCAAAATCAGACTGCACCACATCCATAAGGAATGCCCTAAACGGAGTGTAGCAGCTGCAATCTGTTACAAGAATCTCCGCCGCATCACGCAGGTCTTCATCAAGCTCTGCAATACGCTTGGCATAATCAATCGGTGTAATATACTGAAGCTCTGATGGATCTTTTTCAGATGTTTCAGCCTCTATCTCTGCACCATATTCTGCCTGTGTTATCATCCGGTCTTCATCGGCAGCTTCCTGTGGTGTCATGCCTTTTGCACTTACATAATCTCTGTTAGAAGCATAGCTCTCCGGCTCATCCGGTATTGCATAATCATCAATCTCTGATTCTGCCTCCTCCGGTTCCACTTCCCGGTATTCGGCATCAATGACCTCATCATCCTCACGGAGTCCGTCCATCGCAAGCTCATCAATACGAGGTGTCTCAGGCTGGTATTCCCCTGTAAGAATAAGGACACCAAGCTCTTTTTCGATATCTTTCCACGAAACATATCCTTCAACCTCTCCATCCTCATCTCGCCACTGAAAACGCAGTCCATTCCCATGAAATGTGTCATATCCGTGCAGTCCCAGTCCGTCAACCGGCCAGCCTGCACCTCCCTGACCATATTCTGCTTTGATACGCTTTGCCCTGGTTCCTGCATCAATCTCAGTTTCAAAAATCTTGCATACCCTGCCCTTGCCACCGATAAAACCTGTACCTCTCATAAGCACCTGTTTGATATACTCACTTGGTACTGTTGCAGACTTTTTGGGATTCAGGTAATTGTATTTACCTGCTAATGCAGCTTTTCTGTCCTGCTCGAACTGACGCATAAACTGATTATTGTTTTCATAAGCCGCATATGCGTTTACGACGCATTAAGTTAAATTAAATAATGCTATCCTCTCTACCGCCTTTTCGAGAGCCAGGAAGTTCCCTTTGAACACCTTCATAGTTTATTATCCTTCCGCAACAGTATTGACTACCCTTACTCGCTCCACTTTCATTTCTCAATCCTTCAGCACTCTTCGCAAGTATATTTGATTTCCATCAGGTATCTGAACCGGAATTATCACTATATCTGTAATTGTTATTCAATTGTATGAGCTGCTTTGCAACTCGCAGGATTATGATATAGCAAAATTTTGAATCCTTGAACTTCGCCAAAAGAAGTATTTTCAACATATCTATTCTTTTTATGTTAGTCCTCATTTGTGGTCTATTCGTATTTTTATTATATAGTCCACTTTTGTGGTTGTCAATATATTTTCAAAATAATGTACCACTTTTGTGAACTCTGTGTTAAAATATTCATATCAATTTGTTTGAGGTGATTATTAATGGATAATAGACATTCAATTGGAAGTAAAATTCAAAAATATAGAAAATTAAAAGATATGACACAGGACGAATTATCAAAACAGTCCGGTATTTATTTATCTACCATAAAGAAATATGAAAGCGGTGAACGAAATCCAAAACCAGATCAGCTTCAAAAAATAGCAGAAGCTCTTGGCATTAGCGTAACTGTATTTCTTGATTACGATATTAATACCGTTAGTGATGTTCTTTCTTTAGTTATGAAGCTTAACGAACAATCTCCATTGAAAATATCTGCTGATAAGGATAAAGATGGCAACTACATCCCCAGCAGCATACACATGACATTTGAAGATTCACAAATAAATGAAGCTATTTGTTCTTATCTAAATTGTAAACAACAGATGGATTTAATTGCCTATGAGGATAATGATAAAGCTGTGATTGAACAGCAAAAAGAATTTTATGATGATAAGATTAACAGATTGCTTTTATTTAATGAATGTATTAAAAAAATCCGCTAAATTGCGGATTTTCTTTGCTAGGACTCTATTATAATACTTCACTTTACATATCCTGAGTAGTTTATCCCCTACTCAACGAATACAATTCTTTGTATTCCAAGAAAGAAACCTTACAGAAAACCTATAAATCTGCTGAGAAAGAAATCAATGCTCTCAACAGAAAATTAGATAATCTGAATCAATATCTTAACCGTAGTTCGTCAGTTCAGCAGACTAATGACAGGAAACCGGAAAAGGACCAAACTACTCTCTGATTTTGCCCATCAAAAAAGTGTATCGCATTGAAGTTTTTCACTTCATTACGATACACCTTAATGTGTTTAGTAAGAGAGTAAGAAAAACCAATAGAGTCCCACGTGAAGCTATTGGTTTTCTTTATGCTTCCTAGCAAGTTCTATCAATTTATATGTAATAATCATCATTATAAAAATTGTACACAAAAGCATTGTGCGAAAGTGTTATATCTCCTATAAAAAATTAGATAAGCATAAAATGGAGCTATCTTTTGATTCAATAGCTCCGTTTTTAACCATAACATGTGTAGTTGTCAAGGATAACCTCGATTTCCTCCGATTTTAAAATTATCGCACTTTTCTTAATTCAAACTTTCTATCCATTCTTTTATATCCGACTCAGTTGCGTCATTTAGTCTTTTTCCATCAATAATATTTACATCAGTATACAACTTCTGCAATTCCGAAATACTATTTTCAATTCCGCTGCCGCCAGAAGTACAAAACGTATAGATCGTTGCTCCGCTAAGGTCATAGCTTTCTATAAATGTCTGTATAATTCGAGGTGCTGTCCCCCACCAGATTGGATATCCCAGATATATTACATCATATTCTGATGCCACACTAAGATCATTGCTAATAGCAGGTCTTGCCGAATCATCATTCATTTCCCGATTAGCCCGGCAATTATCATCGTTATAGTTTAAATCGTCTGAAGTGTATATATCCTCTGGTATAATTTCAAAAATATCAGCATCGGCTTCTTTTGCAATTAAGTTTGCAACTTCTTTTGTATTTCCTGTTCCTGAGAAAAATACAACAGCAACCCTTTCTTCATTTTCCTGTTCAGAATCGGCATCCAAATCTGTCTTCTCCAGTTCTGCTGATGTATCCTGCTCCTCTGTATCAGACACTTCCTGATTACTAATTACTTCTTCATCCTGTTCTTCTACTAAATCCTTGCCAGAATGACTACATGCAACCAGACAGGCGGTAAGTATAATTCCCAAAACAATTGCTAAGTATTTTTTCATAGCCTTCACCTCTACATTTTTCCACCATATACTGGAAAGTGACTGCTCTGTCCATAATCCTCAATATGTTTAAAATTCTTAAGAATTTTCATATCTTCTGGTGATATTTCAAAATCCACCTCTGCATTTGTCATCATATGCTCCGGATTGCCTGTTTTAGGAAGACTAACTGCTTCCTTTATCGCATCCACCACTATATCATCATGAATGAACCATGTACCAAGTCCTAACTGTGGTATCTTTATTCCGTTATTTAATGTTAATATATTATGAAACATCGCATTGTCTCCTTCTCCCATTATTTCTTTTCATCCAGCAAAACCACGCCTTGCTCTGGATTTTTATCAATTGCTCCAACAATCTTATGGGGAGCATATGGTTCTTCCAGATATGCTATATCCTCGGCAGTTAATTTTACTGCAAAAGCTCCCGCTGCATCATCTAAATAACTTGTTTTTGTAGCTCCAATAATCGGCGATACAATCCCCTTTGCCCACTGCCATGCAATTGCAATCTGTGACATTTTACAGTTATATTTTTCGGTAAGCTCCGCTACACGTTTCACTATCTGCATGTCTTCTACTTCAGTCTCGTCATATTTTCCCATAGCAACCTTATCCGTAGTTCCACGAAGAGAATCTGACTTCCACTGCGCTCTTGCCAGATGCCCGGCCGCAAGAGGACTATACGGCATTAGCGAAACATTCATTTGCTTACAAATCGGTATCAGTTCTCTCTCATCTTCTCTGTAAAGCAGATTGTAATGATTCTCCATCGCCGAAAATGGTGTCCATCCATGATCCCTTGCAGCCACTTGCATATTGTAAAACTGATATCCATACATCGCAGATGCACCAAGTGCCCGGACTTTTCCCGATTTAACCAGCTCATGCAGAGCTTCCATGGTTTCTTCTATCGGCGTATCATAGTCAAATCTATGGATGATATATAAGTCAAGATAATCGGTTCCAAGACGTGACAGACTGCCGTCTATTTCCCTCATGATTGCCTGTCTTGATAAACGACCTTCATTAAAATATACCTTGGATGCAATCACAACCTGATTCCTTGCTATGTTTTTCTTTAGTATTCTTCCCAAATATTCTTCACTTGTACCTGCAGAATAGCTATTTGCCGTATCAAAAAAGTTATATCCCAAATCTAGTGCATGCTTGATAACATTCTCACTTTCAGCTTCATCCAACGTCCAGTCATGCATGGTTCCAGCTTTCCCAAAACTCATGCAGCCCACACATAATTTTGACACTTCTATATCTGTATTCCCAAGTTTACTGTATTCCATAGTCCACTCCTTATTTTAACCCTGCATACTCTTTTTCTGATACTGCCTCACACCACTCATTGGAACACTCCACTCCCGGCACCTCAATTGCCAGATGTGAAAACCATTCATCCGGAGCTGCCCCATGCCAGTGTTTTACTTCAGCTGGAATGTTAATACAGTCACCCGGTTTCATTTCTACTGCTTCCTTTCCTTCTTCCTGATAGTAGCCCCGTCCGGCTACACATACTAAAATCTGTCCGCCACCACTTTTTGCATGATGAATATGCCAGTTATTCCTGCATCCGGGTTCAAATGTCACGTTGAAAATACCAACCTGATCTGTGGATACCGGAGCAAGGTAACTTTGTCCTACAAAATATGTCGCATATGCATCATTTGGTTGCCCAATCGGAAATACCATTGATTTTGCATGTGCTCTCATACCATCGTCTTCATAAGGCAAATCACCCTCACTTGGCTGCCATACTTCCTTTGCCAGATTAAAAACTGCCCATCCCTTTGGCCAGCCTGCATAGAATGCCACATGGGTAATGATTGCCGCAATTTCTTTTTGCGTCACGCCATGGTCTTTTGCATTTTGTAAATGATATTTTAATGAAGAATCTGTTATCCCGGAAGACATTAATGCAACCACCGTTATGATACTTCTTGTCTTAAGATCAATATCCTGATTATTCCAGTTTTCACCGAAAAGAATATCATCATTATAGTGTGCAAACTCCGGTGAAAATTCGTTCAGAGCATTCCTGCCTGCTGTTTGTGTAATTCTTTTCATTCCATCCACCTTCCTTACGAAATACTTTTTACCCACTCTGCAATTTCCGTCTTTGAAGCCTTATGAAATACTTTACCTTCCAACATTTTAGCATCAGGCGCAGATGGCTTAAGCTCACTTACCGTGTTTCCGAATCCACTTCCACCGGAGGTTGCAAACAATACAATCTTTTTACCCGAAAAATCATAGCTCTCCAAAAAAGTATTAATAATTGTTGGTGCTACATACCACCAGATTGGGAAACCTAAGATTACCTCATCATATCCGCCAATTTGTGCATCCGTATCCGTTATTTCCGGTCTGAATTTTTTGTCACTCATCTCAACACTACTTCTGGACTTTTTATCCATCCAGTTTAAATCTGCTTTTGAATATGGTTGTTTCGGCGTGATTTCGTACAAATCCGCTTCTGCCGCCTGAGCAATCATCTCTGCTATTTTCCTTGTTGTTCCACTGGCACTAAAATATGCTACTAATTTTTTTCCCATAGGTATTCCTCCTGTTCATGCAGTTAAAATCTCATTTTACCAATTTAATCAATAAAAAATGTGTAAAGTATGTATCCCTAATACCTTACACATTCATTATATGACTTACTATTATATTATGTCTAATGCCTATATCAAATTATATTCTATGCCTTAAAGGCATTGATTTCTTCTATAAATTTACTGACAGCCAACGAATATGGAATATTCCTTCTCCAGACAATGACTGTACTTGCTGAAATTTCAGGATACAATCTTCTCTGAACAAGCAAATCCTCGCTCCAATATTTTGTAGCGCCTTCAATTGAAACCGGATATCCCAGTCCATGAGTCGCCATAACACCGGCATTCGTTCCAAGGTTGCTGATAAAAGCAATATGAAGCTTATTAAAATCCTTACCAAACCAGTTGGCAAGTTCGCTCTGCACGTTTCGTCTTTTGGGAAGAATAAGTGGTTTATCTATAAGATCATCTCTTGTAATATATTCTTTGCATGCTAATGGATCATCCGGTTTCATCCCAACAACCCAATGGTCACTGTCCATGATCCTGATATAATCCAGACCTTCTGTATTGACCGGTTCCATAAACAATCCAATGTCCACCAGTCCTTGATTCATCATATCATATACTGAATCTGCCGTTGCTGTATGTAATGCAATCTGCACCATTGGATATTTTTCCTTGTATATCTTGCAAATTTCAGCCAATGTTTCTACCGCCGCAAACTCACCGCATCCGATTGAGATCGTACCTTCAATCAATTCTTCGCTCGCCTTAATTTCATCTATCATTTTTTCTTCCAAATCTATTATTTCCAAGGCTCTACGCTTTAATAGTATTCCCACCTCCGTAAGCGTAATATTACGATTTCCTCTTATAAAAAGTGATGTTCCAAGTTCCTCCTCCAATGCAGAAAGCTGTCTTGAAAGTGTTGGTTGTGTAATATTCAGTTGCTCTGCAGCTTTTGTAAAATTCTGTTCTTTTGCTACAGTTAAAAAATATCGCAATAGTCTAATATCCATATATACACCTTCTTTTATAAATAGTTAAATCAATATAAGTAATATGCTTGATAATAATAATTGTCGCCTATTCCAACTCAAAAAACAACTGAGCCCAATATATTATTTTAGTGTTATCCCCAGTTCATAAGCCATTATAGGATATTTTGAATTTCTTGTCATTTCGGGTGTTCCACAACCATATCCAAGCACCATTCCCATATCTTTGAAATTCAAATACCTTACCAGCGTCTTGTAATGCTCAACAAGCGCAGTCATTGTCCAGTCATCGTTATTCCATGCAACTGCAAGCAAAGCAGATTTCATGTGTTTTCTTTGGATACTTCCATTAAAAGCACAAAATCGATCTATTAAAATTTTTAACTGTGCAGACATTCCATAATAATAGAGAGGCGTTACAAATACCACCATGTCTGCGCTTAGAATGTCCTGCTTAATCTGTTCCATATCATCTTTTGCACACATGGTCCATCATATCCGCATGAAACACATTTCTTTGCTTTCTTTGAATTTCCGAAACACTGTTTCAGGAACTCATGTCTTAACGAATGATATATTTTGTACCCTTGCCTTTTCCTTCCACTGTGATCACACCTTTTTGGCACATTTCTTTCAGCAGCTTTGTTGTCTTTGATTTACCGAAAGGTACATATGGCGCAACTTCACTGATTGGCTTCAGCATCGTCTTGCTTAAAAGTTTATAGATTATGATTTCATCTTTTGTCAGATCCGCATTTTTTTCAAATATCGGAAGCACAATTTTTATAGCATTTTCTGAAACTTCAAAATCCGGTTTTATCAAAGCTTCCGCATAGAGTTGTTTTATTCTTGTAATTCCCGTTCCGAATATCTCTACGAATCCTAATCTATAAAATACATTGGCAAGATTTCTATTTCTTAAAACAGAAAGCTTTCCAGACAGATATTCTTCCTCTGTGATTCCGGACGGCAATCCACCAGGAGAAACAATTTCGATTCGATCATCAAACATCGAAACTCTGATTTGTGAATCCACATCCCATACTCTATAAATCAGAGCATTGGCGATTGCTTCTCGAAAAGCAGCTTCCGGTATTTTCTCCATTTTCTTTCGATCAGTGCTTTGTATTACTTCGTATTGATAATAGTCTCTGAATACCTCGATTGCCTTTTCATATACCTCTAAAACCGATATATTTTCAAAAGTTGATCTCTTTTGAATGATACTGATGTTTTCTCCGAATTTGACAATATCAATTCCAGGAAAATGGTTTTTGTCTGCCAAAAGCCCCGCCGCATTATTGAATCCATTTACATCGTCATATAAGTTCAATGTCTTCAGCGTGTCCTTGTCAAAATTTTCAATCCGGACAGTTTCTTTCAGCTTACGATGTAAAATTTCAAAAGACAGTTCCTGATCTTTGCAAGGCAATTCTTCAAATCGAATATTTTTTCCATCCAATACAAGCCTTGAAAATTCCAATGTATCTACCTCTATCGTTGCTGTATTATTTCGTTTGTATGCTTTTGATTTATATAAATACGGTTTTTGAAGACCACTTTTTACAGTAAGTTTTATCGTCTGGTCATTATTCTGTACCTCAAGCGTATAATCCGGCTGCGGTGTAATGCTGTCATTGATTTTATTTTCAATATCTAAGCAGGCTTGTTTTACATCCGGCAAACCTTTTATATTTCCATCATCATCCACTCCAAAAAAGATGGTTCCGCCGTCATAATTTGAAAAAGCACTGACTGTTTTTAAAAAAGTGTTGGTAATCGTTTCCTTGAACTCTAATGTTCTTGTTTCGCGCATATCAATCGCCTCCATTTCTGTCTTATTGAATATATTATATGCAGAAACGCAAAAAAAAAAACAATCGTATTTTTTTACGATTGCTTTTTTAATTGTTTTTAGTGTGTATTCAAAAGTATCTGTTCCTAAGCCGCAACTAAATGCCCTGCAACTTGATTTCAACACACTCTTTTTGTGTCTCTTTGTCTTTTGCAATTTTGAAATCATCACCAAGTGTAGCAGAAAAGTCGAACCCTTTCAATACGATAAAGCATAAAATATCGATGTGATAAAAAATTAATTCTTCGATATCCTAATGCTCTTAATTTTGGATTATCACAAAGTTTCAGGCTATCAGCAACATTTGCCAAACTTGTTTTTGTTGCTTCAAAGTCATTTAATAAATTTCTTGCAGCTTGCTCACTTTTCTTTTCAAACAAAAAGATATGTGATAAATCTATCAAGATCCTCCTCTGCATCAGTCATCAAAACAATCTTATAGTCCATACTTTGACCTCATATCTGAAATCACATGATCTGCATCCCTGAACATTTCCTGTTTTTCATCTTTCAATTATACAACTAATAGCTTCTAATTTTTTCGTCTTTTAAAATCTATTCATTATACTCATTTTTAAATGTCATAAAACAAATCTTTTTGAATATTCTCAACGGATAGCTACTGCTTTCCCACCGTCTCTTGCTTTTAATTTGTCTTCTTTAATATGCGATTCTAAAATAATCCAGATATATCTTGTATCTATCTTGCGCCGTCAAACAAGTATCAATATGATTTCTTCCTGCTGTACTTGGTTTTTCCCGCGTGGGGAACGACAGAAACCATCACCATTATTAGTTGTTTTTATGATATTTCAATCCACGTTCCCGCATGGGGAACGACACCATCCAGATCCTCATATTCCTCATCATATGTATTTCAATCCACGTTCCCGCGTGGGGAACGACTTGATGGGAGCCGGACATTGGAGTCTGATACCATTATTTCAATCCACGTTCCCGCGTGGGGAACGACCAAAAATTTGTTCTGATTTTCCGCAACATTCGGGATTTCAATCCACGTTCCCGCGTGGGGAACGACTCAACGACTCCCTTCTGATGTGCGATCGTATGATATTTCAATCCACGTTCCCGCGTGGGGAACGACCTAATGCTGATTCTATAAGCGGTGCGGAAATCAAATTTCAATCCACGTTCCCGCGTGGGGAACGACACAGCAAATGATTATTGACTCCTGTAAGATGGAAATTTCAATCCACGTTCCCGCGTGGGGAACGACACGTAGCAGTTACATAGATAAGATATTTATTTACACATTTTTGTATAAATTAGTATTTTTTGCTATATAAATTTTATAAATTATATTTGTTTCATAATTTTTTATCTTTTCCTGGGTGCGAAACCTTAAGCATTTTATGATAGCTTACGCTTCGCACCTCACCTATATCATTAGTATTCCCTCTGGTTCATATGAACTTTTCACACCATAATGCTCCACTTTTGTATCGTATTTATTACCTAAATAATAAAACCTTAAACTGTCTTGCTCCTTGTCGATCAAATTAAGCAATTTGTCCTTTAGTATTAATGCCTGTGAAGCATCTACTAAACATTCAAAAACAGAATTTTGAACACGTTGTCCATAATTCACACATTCTTTAGCAACCTTCCGCAACCGGCTTCTACCAGCATTATCTTGTGTTGCAACATCATAAGTTACTAAGACCAGCATACTTGATTCTCCTTTTAAAAATTTACTATTTCCATAGGAATGGAGGATATTCCTCTAAATCTTCACGAATTGTTCTTGCCAAAAGCAATGCCTGAATATATGGAACTAATCCCCATTCAACTTTTTCTTTTAAGTAGGGATGCGTTATCTTTTCCTTTTTATGATTTTGCCATGCTGATAAAAATACTTTTCTTCCTTTATCATTTAGCAATACAGCCCCATCATCATGTTTGGTAAAACAGTCCTTTTGAAGTGCCTTTGTATTAATCAATGTCAAGACAAAACGATCTGCTAAAATGCCTCTAAACTCCTCCAGCAAATCCAATGACAGCGATTTTCTCCCTGGTCTGTCTCCATGCATAAATCCTACATATGGATCAAGTCCAACGCTCCTTAACGCATTTGCACAATCATTTCCCACAATGGTATATGCAAAAGATAATACAGCATTTACTCTATCTAATGGCGGTCTTCTGTTTCTTATATCAAATTGAAAATCTTCTTTTTGATTTATGATCATTTCATTAAAAACAGAAAAATATCGTGCTGCCAACTGTCCCTCAATCCCTCTAAGATTCTCCATTGAATCACACTCTGTAATGGATGTCATTCCTGCCTGAAGTTCCTGTGAAATCTTTTTTAGTGCCTCTATATCAACTCTTGCAGCATGATCTCTATTCGTTCTTTCAATGCTCCATCTGCAATTGTAGACTTTTCCCAGAATCATGTTTTTTGCAAATAATAAACTTCTTTCTTCACAATCAGAAATTCTATATTGTTCTTTTCGCAGTAAAACATTTCCCTGTTCTTCTCCCATTGTTCTTGCAAGGAATTTCCCATAAGGAGTAAAAAAGGATAATGCGACATTTCTGACTGCACATGCGCCCATCAAGGCAGGTGAAGCACCTTTATATGAAAAGCATAAAATATTTTCCAATGTATGAAGTGGGAAACGCGCAAGAATATCTTTACCGGACATAATAACAACATTCTCTCCGTCTAGTATCATATAGGAATCCTCTGAAATAACAAACAAAGTATTTAATAATTTTCTCATGAATCATTATCCTCAAATATATGCTTTTTTAGATATGTGCTTACATTTTCACTCTTATCTAATGCTGGCAAACAAATATCTTTTAATGAACACGCTTTACACTTTTTTGACTGTTTTACTTTAGGTGTATATCCTTTTTCCATTAACTGATGCATTTCCAGTAACATCTTCTTTACATCACTTCGCATCTGTTCCGTAAAGATAATTTTAGTACGCCTTCGATTTTCTCCATAAAACAAATATCCTTCTTTGATTTCGGTGAGATACTGTTCCTCCAAGCACATTGCCTGCAGACATAGCTGCGATTCATCTTCCTGACCATCTTTGGGCTCTCCGCGTTTATATTCCACCGGGACAATATTCCACATCCCTTCATAATTATGCAGGCTGATTCCATCCTTGGACCTATGAAACTCAACAATATCGCATTGTCCTGCGACT
>ERZ859967.989-NODE-989-length-14227-cov-1.655165_pt1 | contig 14227 bp, 15 predicted proteins | sample MGYA00510115_ERZ859967 | MGnify/ENA primary metagenome ERZ859967 (study PRJEB30046, sample SAMN00715171) | human gut metagenome | study: EMG produced TPA metagenomics assembly of the A metagenome-wide association study of gut microbiota in type 2...
TTGTGTAAAAGTAGTATAATTTAAGCAGAATTTGAAAGGAGTGTTTTGTGTGAAAGAAAGTACAAAAGCCTATTTAGTAGATATTTATAACAGTATTCCTAAAAAAACAAAGGCTACTTGCTTAAAATTTTACTATCAATATCACAATGTTAATGTCAATGTATATTTTGACGCATTTGATAATCAAAGTGTAGTATTGAGCATTGTTCTTTCCGCTAAAAAGAAATATTATTATACGCCTTTAAATATTTTGAATACTGGTATGATAACAGAGTATTTGAGTGAAATTCCTCCTCAAATACTTGAAAAGATTTTAGTTGACAATCATTTAGATGATTTCTATGAAAATATGGAAAAACATCTTTTAGAGGACAAACCACATTTTAATTACTATAATGAGGACACATACTTTGTCAACACTATAAAATATGCTAAAAGTAAATTGGATTTACCTTTCTGGTGGTATCTTCGTAAAGTACCTATGTCGGATGATACTCTATATAAATTAAATGCTAGAGCAGATATTACATTTGATATATTAAGAAAAATACAGCAAGAAGGATATACTTTAGTCAGAACACCAGACCCAGAAAAGCGAAAAGAACTTACTTTAATTTTGAAACAAATAGGAATCAAATTATCATAGACAAAGAGCAGTTAATTCTTTTGAGTTAGCTGCTTTTTCTATGCAAATTTTAAGATTGGAGGACAACATGAAAACAGATATTTTTGAGGATATGAAAGAACGTGTCGGCTGTGAAAATATTTCCGATTTGCCCTACCGTAAACGTGCGGTGTGGGAAATCATCAAGCAACTTTCGCCGCTGGATTATCCCAAAGAACAGTTAGAAAAGTTTTCTCATTATGTGTTCGGTGTAGATTATGCTGTTATAATGGGAATACTGGATATGAGGAAAGGAAGTGACAGACCATGCAGGAAATGCGAATCTACCTGTTAAACAATACAAAACCGTATCGTGAGGGTGACGAAGAATATTCCGGCGCTTGGTTCAACTGCCCTGTGGACTTTGAGGAAGTCCGAGAAAAAATCGGCGTGGAACATGAAGAACAGATTGAGATTGCAGACTATGAGCTGCCCTTTGACTTACACAGCGATATGCCACTCTGGGAAATCAACGCCAACTGCCGCATGGTTCTTGAATTGGAGGGTACGCCTATCGGCAATGAAATGAAAGCCATTCAGCAGAAATGGTTTTCCAGTTTTGATGAATTTATCGACCATAAGGACGAGATACGTTACTATGATGTGGGCGACGGTGCGGCTCTGGCAGAATACCTTATCCGTGAGGAATATGTTTTCGGTGAGATTCCCCACGAACTGTTGAAACGTATCGACTATCATTCCTATGGCAGTGAATTGGAACAGGACGACAGATATTTATTTACCGCAAGTGGCGTGTTCCGTTATCAGTAAAGGGGTGATGTGGTATCGAAGAAATGCGAATCTATATCGCCAATCTTGGGAAATACAATGAGGGTGAGCTTGTGGGCGACTGGTTCACGCCGCCCGTTGATTATGACGAGATGGCGGAACGTATCGGCTTGAATGACGAATACGAGGAATATGCTATCCATGATTACGAGCTGCCCTTTGAGATTGACGAATACACGCCGATTGAGGAAGTCAACCGTATGTGTGAAATGGTGGAGGACTTACCAGAAAATATACAGGACGAATTAAGCGAGCTGGTCGGTCATTTTGGAAGTATCGAGGAATTATACGACAATCAAGACCGTATCTTTCACTATCCCGACTGTGAGGATATGGCAGATGTAGCAGAGTATCTCCTGTATGAAAGCGGAACAATGGACGCTGTACCAGAAGAATTAAGGGATTACATAGATTTTGAAGCCTATGGGAATAACCTTGATACCTCCGGCACGTTCATAGAAACGAACCACGGTGTTTATGAAATCGGCTGGTAACAAAAACTGAATATTTTATCATCTGCCAGTTATCAAAGAACTGGTTATTTTTTTGCAGCAGCCTTGAAACACAGGCTGCTGTTTCCTTGTAAAGAAAAATCTTCAAAGAAAGGAGCTGTGAAAATTGAAGAAAATCAAAAGCTATACAAGCATATGGAGCGTGGAAAAAGTCATTTATGCAATCAACGACTTTCAACTCCCGTTCCCGCTCACATTCAGTCAGATGGCTTGGTTCGTGGTGTCGCTGTTTGTGGTGATTCTCTTTGGGGAGCTTCCGCCATTTTCCATGATTGACGGTGCGTTCCTCAAATACTTTGGAATCCCTGTTGCTTTTACATGGTTCGTATCGCAAAAGACCTTTGATGGAAAGAAGCCTTTCGGATTCCTGAAATCGGCTGTCACCTTTGCCTTACGTCCAAAAGTGACCTATGCCGGAAAAGCAATCAGACTGAAAAAGGAAAGATTCAATCCCGTTATTACGACAGTTAGGAGTGTGATGTATGTTCCCGATTAAATATATCGAAAACAATCTGGTGTTCAACCATGACGGTGAATGTTTCGCCTACTATGAGCTGACACCTTACAATTATTCGTTCCTGTCACCAGAGGAAAAATACATGGTGCATGACAACTTCCGCCAGCTTATCGCCCAGAACCGTGACGGAAAAATCCATGCCCTACAGATTGCCACGGAGGACAGCTTGCGTGCGGTACAGGAGCGTTCCAAAAAAGGAATCACAGGCAGGCTAAAAGAGATTGCCTGTAAAAAAGTAGATGAACAGACAGAAGCGTTGGTTGAAATGATTGGAGAAAATCAGATTGACTACCGCTTTTTTCTTGGTTTCAAGCTGTTGGTGAATGAGGAAGAAATCAGCTTCAAGGGTATGCGAAAATCAGCGGCTATGACCTTTACGGATTTTATTTATGAAGTCAATCACAAGCTGATGGGTGATTTTGTTTCCATGAGCAATGATGAAATCAACCGTTTTCTAAAGATGGAAAAGCTCTTGGAAAACAAAATCTCACGCCGCTTTCAGTTCCGCAGACTAGATAAGAACGACTTCGGCTACCTCTTGGAACATATCTACGGGAATACAGGCGTTGCATACAGTGATTATTCCTATGAGCTGCCTGTCAAGAAATTAAAGAAAGAAACACTTGTGAAGCGATATGACCTTATCCGTCCGACACGCTGCATGATTGAAGAAAATCAGCGATACCTAAGGATTGAGCGTGAAGATCAGACAACGTATGTTGCCTACTTCACGATTAACAATATCGTGGGTGAGCTGGATTTTCCGTCAAGCGAGATATTTTATTATCAGCAACAGCAATTCACGTTCCCCGTTTCCACTTCTATGAATGTGGAAATCGTCACCAACAAAAAGGCTCTGACGACTGTTAGGAACAAAAAGAAAGAATTGAAAGACTTGGATAACCATGCGTGGGAATCCAACAACGAAACAGGAAGTAACGTCATGGACGCTCTGGATTCGGTCAATGAGCTGGAAACCAACCTCGACCAGTCAAAGGAATCCATGTATAAATTATCCTACGTTATCCGTGTGGCTGCGGATTCTCTGGACGAGTTGAAAAGACGTTGTGATGAAGTCAAAGATTTTTATGATGATTTGAACGTCAAGCTGGTTCGCCCATTCGGTGATATGTTGGGGCTGCATGGTGAGTTTATCCCGTCAAGCAAAAGATATATTAACGATTATATCCAGTACGTCACTTCTGACTTTCTCGCCGGACTTGGGTTCGGTGCAACACAGCAGCTTGGGGAAACGGACGGAATCTATATCGGCTATAACCTCGATACAGGAAAGAACGTGTACTTGAAGCCTAGCCTTGCTGCACAGGGCGTAAAGGGTTCCGTGACTAACGCTCTTGCGGCGGCGTTCCTCGGCTCGCTCGGCGGTGGGAAGTCATTCTGTAATAACCTTATCATCTATTATGCGGTGCTGTTTGGAGGAAAAGCGGTCATTGTAGACCCTAAATCAGAGCGTGGCAACTGGCAGGAAACACTACCCGACATTGCACATGAAATCAAAATCGTCAACCTTACCAGCGAGAATAAGAACAAAGGACTTCTTGACCCTTATGTGATTATGAAGCGTACAAAAGACGCTGAAAGCCTTGCGATTGATATTTTAACATTCCTTACAGGTATTTCTTCCCGTGACGGTGAGAAGTTCCCTGTATTAAGGCGTGCAATTCGTTCCGTGACACAGAGCAAGCAGCGTGGCTTGTTGCGTGTCATTGATGAATTGAGGAAAGACGGTTCTTCCGTGGCGGAAAATATCGCAGACCATATCGAGAGCATGACGGACTATGACTTTGCACACCTCTTATTCTCGGACGGTGATGTGGAGCAATCTATCAGTTTAGACAGGCAGCTCAACATCATACAGGTGGCAGACCTTGTACTGCCGGATAAGGACACGAAGTTTGAAGAATACACCACTATGGAATTATTGTCAGTGGCTATGCTGATTGTCATTAGTACCTTTGCCCTTGATTTTATCCATTCCGACAGGAGCATTTTTAAGATGGTGGACTTGGACGAAGCGTGGACGTTTTTACAGGTGGCACAGGGAAAAGCACTCTCTAACAAGCTGATTCGTGCCGGACGTTCCATGAATGCCGCTGTTTACTTTGTTACGCAAAATTCTGGTGATGTGGACGACGAAAAGATGAAGAACAATATCGGCTTAAAGTTTGCCTTTCGCAGCACGGATATAAAAGAAATCAAGAATACTCTTGAATTTTTCGGTGTGGATAAGGAGGACGAGGGAAACCAGAAACGATTAAGAGATTTGGAAAACGGACAATGCCTGTTTCAAGATTTGTACGGGCGTGTAGGCGTTATCCAGATTCACCCTGTATTCTCTGACCTGTTCCATGCCTTTGATACCAGACCGCCAGTACAGACAGAAGAAACGAGGTGAAGCCTATGAGGAAACGAAAAATCTTACGATTCTTCGGTATCGCTCTTTGCGTGGTTCTCGGTGTGCTGATATTTTTATCCATTACAGGCACAGTGGCTCATGCGGCTGGACTGGTGGATAATACGGTGAGTGACGCTAACGCATACTCTAAATATCCATTGGAAAACTATCAGCTTGACTTTTACGTTGACAGCTCTTGGGATTGGCTGCCATGGAACTGGCTTGATGGAATCGGGAAAAGTATTCAGTATGGCTTGTACGCCATCACAAACTTTGTCTGGACGGTGAGCCTTTATATCTCCAATGCGACAGGCTATGTGGTACAGGAAGCCTACAAGCTGGACTTTATCTCGGACACCGCAAGCTCTATCGGAAAGAACATTCAGACGTTGGCTGGTGTGACTTCCAGCGGCTTTTCCAGCGAGGGATTCTATGTTGGATTCCTTTTAATTCTGATTCTGGTAATGGGAATCTATGTAGCCTACACAGGACTGTTAAAAAGAGAAACCACAAAAGCCATTCATGCGGTTATCAATTTCCTTGTGGTATTTATCCTGTCAGCGTCCTTTATCGCCTACGCCCCAAACTATATCAGTAAAATCAATGACTTTTCCGCAGATATAAGCGGCTCGGCGTTATCGCTCGGTACAAAAATTGTGCTGCCCGATTCCAACAGCAAAGGAAAAGACAGCGTAGATTTGATAAGGGATAGCCTGTTTTCCATACAGGTGAAACAACCGTGGCTGCTCCTACAGTACGGGGAATCGGATATAGAAACGCTTGGTTCTGACCGTGTGGAAAGCCTGTTATCGGCAAGCCCGGACACAGACGACAGAGAGGACGTTGTGATTGAGGAAATCGAAGATAAAGACAACGCTTATTTGAGCGTCACAAAGACCATGACCCGTTTAGGTATGGTGGTGTTCCTGTTTATCTTCAATATCGGAATCTCGGCGTTTGTTTTTCTGCTTACGGGCATGATGATTTTCTCACAGGTGCTATTCATCATTTACGCTATGTTTCTGCCGATTAGTTTTATTCTCTCCATGATACCGACTTATGAGGGCATGGCAAAAAAGGCTCTTACGAAGCTGTTCAATACCATTATGATGAGAGCCGGAATCACACTGATTATTACCACAGCCTTTAGTATCTCGACTATGTTTTACTCCATTTCCTCCGGCTATCCGTTCTTTATGATTGCTTTTTTGCAGATAGTCACCTTTGCCGGAATCTACTTTAAATTAGGTGACTTGATGGCAATGTTCAGCCTGCAATCTTCCGATACACAGCAAGTCAGCAGACGAATCATGCGACACCCGTATATGTTCCTCAACCGCAGGGCAAGACGCTTGGAGCGTAAAATCGGTAGGACAATGGCGGCTGGTGCTGCTGGCGGTGTAGCTGGTGCTGCTGCGGCTTCTGCTTCTACGAAAAATGTAGACAATACCAAACAGACAGGTAATACGCATACCAGAGCAAATCACAATACTTCTGCTTCTTCCAGTGGAGGTAACAGCAAGCCGCCAGCTCTGCCGGATTCCAAATCACAGAAGCCGCCTGCATTACCGGATAAGAAAAGTCAGACGGATTCTTCACAGACCGTACATAGTTCACAGAGCAATACGCAGGAATCACAGTCTGCCTCAAAACGTGGAATCGTGGATAAAAAATCGGTATCGAAGCAACCACAGTCAGAGAAACAGAATCCGCAACGTCCGATTGTGGATAAGGCACAGGACAAGCAGGAATCAAAGGATAAGGAGCAACAAGGCAACGGATCAGCGACAAAGAGAGCTGCCCCGGTGCATGAGCGACCAGCCACAACGCCTGTTCCTGTAAAATCGGATTCACAGGCGGCTTCAAAGCCGGAGCAGAACATCAAGGAGCGTCCTGTCACGGTAACAAAGGAGCAGCCGCAATCTAGCAAGACTAAAGAGCCTGTGACAAAATCACAGGAAAATGTAAGAACGCAGGTTGTCAGAGAATCCCGTTCGGCAGGTAAACAGACTTCATCAGCAGTAAATAAACATTCACAAGCTACCACAGATATTTCAAGGCAAACGGTACAACGTCAGAAGCAGACAAAGACGGTTCAGAAAAAGACCACAAATCAATCAACAGTGAAAAAATCTACCAGTAAGAAAGGCGGCAGGAAATGAAGTTAAGGCATTTCGCTGTGTTCGGTGGGATTTTCACAGTGATTATCTGTCTGCTCCTGTTTTTATTTATCGTGACCGCAGATGATGAAGAAAGTGGTTCTTCCAGTCTTGATTTTTCTGGACTGAACCTGTCACAAGAAGTCTTGAAACATCAGCCTACAGTAGAAAAGTACGCAAAGGAATATGGAATCTCTGACTATGTGAACTATCTGCTTGCGATTATGCAGGTGGAATCTGGTGGTACTGGCACGACAGACGTTATGCAAGCCAGCGAATCATTAGGATTACCGCTTAATTCTCTGTCTGTGGAGGATTCCATCAAACAGGGGTGTAAATACTTCTCGGAACTTTTAAAATCCGCAGAAGCAAAAGGCTGTGACATCAACACAGTGGTACAGTCCTATAACTATGGCGGCGGCTTCATTGATTATGTGGCAAAACACGGAAAGAAGTACACCTTTGAATTGGCGGTCAGCTTCGCAAAAGATAAATCCGGCGGTGTCAAAGTCACCTATAAAAATGAGATTTCCATAAAAGAAAATGGCGGCTGGCGTTACAAGTACGGGAATATGTTCTATGTAAAATTAGTCAATCAGTATTTGGCTGTGCCTAGTTTCAGTGACGCTACCGCACAGGCAATCTTCAATGAAGCGTTGAAGTATCAAGGCTGGAAATATGTATATGGCGGCAGCAATCCCAACACCTCTTTTGATTGTTCTGGTCTTACGTCTTGGTGCTATGGAAAAGCTGGTATCAGCTTACCTCGTACCGCACAGGCGCAGTATGACGCTACGCAGCACATACCGCTGTCACAGGCAAAGGCTGGTGATTTGGTGTTCTTCCACTCGACCTATAATGCTGGAACATACGTCACTCATGTAGGAATCTACGCAGGAAACAACAGAATGTATCACGCTGGCGACCCTATCGGATATGCAGATTTAACAAGCTCGTACTGGCAAAAGCATTTGATTGGTGCTGGACGGGTGAAAACCAAATAAGAAAGGAATGGTGCTATGCTATTTAAGAAAAAGGATAAGGAATCAAAACCAAAAAAAGAAAAGAAAGTGCCTGTGATGAAAGTCGGCACGAACAAGAAAACCGTGATTGCCTTATGGCTGGTGCTGATTGCCAGTGTCAGCTTTGGGGTGTATAAGAATTTCACCGCCATTGATATGCACACGGTACATGAGAAAGAAGTCATTGAACAGCGTATCGTTGATACCAACAAGATAGAGAATTTCGTCAAGGCATTTGCGAAGTCCTACTATTCTTGGAGTAACACACAGGAATCCATTGAGAAACGAACCGCAGCCATCAACCAATATCTGACAAAGAGCTTGCAGGACTTGAATGTCGATACCGTCCGTATGGATATACCCACAAGCTCTACGGTTACGGACGTTAAGATTTGGGAGGTTGAAGCGGCTGGAACGTACGACTTTACCGTTGTCTACTCGGTAGATCAAACGGTAACGGAGGGAGAAACCTCTATCGGCTACACTTCCGCTTATATGGTGGTAGTTCATGTAGATGGTGACGGAAACATGGTGATTACACAGAATCCGACCATCAGCAGCATACCAACCAAATCCGACTATGAACCAAAAGTCAAGGAATCAGACGGAACGGTGAACGCTGCCACTACGGAAGAAGTGACAGAGTTTTTGGAAACATTCTTCAAGCTGTACCCTACCGCAACAGAAAAAGAACTTGCCTACTATGTATCGGGGAATGTGCTGGAACCTGTGAACTGTGAGTATGTGTTTTCGGAGCTGGTAAATCCAATCTTCACACAGGACGGTGAACAGGTGAAAGTGTCAGTATCGGTAAAGTATCTCGACCAGAGGACAAAGGCAACGCAGACTTCACAGTTTGACTTGACACTGGAAAAAGATAGTAACTGGAAAATCATAGGATAACATGAAAAAAGGCTTGCTTTCTGTATGAAGTGCAAGCCTTTCCTTTTTCAAAGCTAAATTTATTATTTGATTAATCTACGAGGACGCGATATGATTTAAGAAGATTTGCAGATTTGGAGGTAAAAGTATAATGAAAATTTTATTAGTTGAAGATGATATAGAAATTAGCACAATGTTAAAAAACTTTCTGATTACTGAAAATTATGAAGTCGTTACTGCGTTAGATGGAGAAAGTGCCTGTGAAAAATTTTTTTCGGATAATTTTAGTTTGGTATTGCTTGATTTAATGATACCTAAAATGAGTGGTATAGAGGTTATGGGAAAAATCAGAGAATCGAATACTGTGCCAATTATTATCATATCGGCAAAAGATACGGATTCAGACAAAACTCTTGGTCTTGGATTGGGAGCTGATGATTATATTACAAAGCCATTTTCTGTAACGGAAGTATTGGCACGCATTAAAGCTAATATCAGAAGAAATACTCAATATGCAATGGGCGCTTCTATGCAGCAGCCAGTTATTACTAAAGGAACGCTGACAATGAATTTGAACGATTACTCCTTAAAAAAGAGTGGTAGAGAAATTGAACTTACCGCAAAAGAATTTGAGATTTTGAAACTGCTATTACAGAATCCGAAAAAAGTCTATACAAAACAACAAATATATTCTCTTGTGTGGAATGACGCATATTTGGGTGATGAAAATGCAGTAAATGTACATATCAGCAGGTTAAGAACAAAAATAGAGGACAATCCACGTGAACCCAAATATATTATAACAGTTTGGGGGATTGGATATAAGTTGGGAGATTTTTGAAAATGAATGATAAAACAATTATTTTTTTTCTTTTGGTTATTATTGTTGCTTTGATTTTTGTTGTTCTGTATCAAAGATTTGTATTCACGAAAGGAACACAGACAAAGTTAAAACAAATAAGCCAAAAGTTAGAAGAAATCTTAGAATCTGATAGTGACGAAAAAGTGATGGTATTTACAGATAATAAAATGTTGATGGAATTGGAGGAAGAAATCAATCGCCTATTGATTGACCGTCAAAAAATAAAAGTTGACTTTAGGAGGGGTGAAATCTCTTCAAAAAAAATGCTGGCTAATATATCACATGATATAAAAACTCCTTTGACGGTTATATTAGGATATTTAGAAATCATGCGTCTTAATCATACTGATGATGAAATGTTGAAGAAAGTGGAATCTAAAGCACAACAGGTAATGGATTTAATCAATCAATTTTTTACATTAGCAAAACTTGAAGCGGGAGATACAAATTTAACTCTTTCCAAAATCAATATTAGCGAAATATGCAGAGAAAGCGTGTTGAGTTTCTATGAGATTCTATTACAGAAAGATTTTGAAGTGGAAATATCAATACCAGAATCAGCAGTCTTTGCTCAAGGAGATAATGAAGCATTGCAAAGAATTTTGTTTAATTTACTGTCTAATGTAATCAGATATGGCAGTGACGGAAAATATCTTGGAATATTTTTGCATGAGGATAAAAACAGTGTATATATTGATGTAATTGATAAGGGAAAAGGAATAGAAAAGGAATTTGCAGCCAGTGTGTTTGAACGCCTGTATACAATGGAGGATTCCAGAAATCGTGAAATACAGGGAAATGGTCTAGGTTTGACGATTGCTAAAAATCTTGCTGTCCAGTTAGGTGGAGATATTTATTTAGATAGTGTACCGAATGTTAAGACCACATTTACGGTTAAACTGAAAAAAATAAATTATTAAACATTGTGCGAAAGAAATTCTTAAGAATTAGTCAAGAGTTTTGAAAATCTATACCTTTACAATGATATTCAGAAAGGAGGCAGTGAATATGTCTTATGTTTTACAAACGAATCATCTTACTAAAGTAATAGATGATAAGGAATTAGTCAGCGATGTAAATATCCATGTAAAAAAAGGAGAAATTTATGGATTTTTAGGACCAAACGGAGCAGGAAAAACTACGGTAATGAAAATGATTACGAACCTTTGGAAACCAACAGAGGGAACCGTTGAGCTTTTTGGTAGAACACTTGAAAACACTTCTTATGAAGTATTAAAACGTATGGGAAGTATAATTGAATTTCCTACATTTTATGAACATATGAGTGGGAAAGATAATTTGCAGCTTCATTGTGAATACATGGGATATTATAACAAAGATAGTATAAGTGAAGTCTTAGAAATGTTGGGGCTTTCCGAAGCTGCAAATAAGCCGGTGAAAAGGTACTCTTTAGGAATGAAGCAGCGTTTAGGAATTGCCCGTGCCATTTTGTGTAAACCAGAACTCGTGGTACTGGACGAACCAACAAATGGACTAGACCCGGCTGGAATGAAGCAAATCAGAGATTTGTTTAAAATGTTGTCAACAGAATATGGTATTACGCTCATTATATCAAGCCATCTTCTTTCTGAAATCGAGAGTATTGCAGATACAATCGGCGTTATCAATCATGGGAAAATGATAAGAGAAATTTCCATGAAAGAAATTTCTGAAATGAACACTGCATTTATTGAACTTTCTGTAGAAAACACACAAAAAGCTGCTTATATACTTTCGGAAAAAATGAATTTGAATAATTTTAAAATTATTGATGATTCCAAAATCCGTATATATGAGGTTCAGATTGCAACGCAGAAAATTTCAAAGGAATTACTTCTAAACGGAGTGGAAATTACATCTATTACCAAACATACAGAATCTTTAGAAGATTATTTCCTTAAAATGACAGCGGAGGTGAGGAAATAATGTTAAAGCTAATCAAACTGGAATGGAAGAAAAATAACATTGGAAAGTATATTCGTAATGTAGTTATTTTAGCGGTACTCTTATGTCTTTTTGCTTTTGCTCTTGCCTTTTTGGGGATTGCAAATGACCCAGACGGAACACTGGACGCTGCTCCGGGAATGAATACAATTTCTTCCCCGATAGAACTGTTTACAAGTATGGCATTTCTCATTTTTACAAGTGTTATGCTGGCGTCCTTTATTGTGAGTGCTTATAAAAATAAAACTATGAATCTCATGTTTACTTATCCAATTAAGCGTCAGAAAATATTAGTTTCTCAAATGATGTCTGTTTGGATTTTTAACTTTGTGGCATTGGTACTAACAAAATTAGCAATTTATATGTGTATCTTCATTGGTTCAAAGTTTATGCAATCGTCATTCATTATTGATTTTGATATGGGTAGTTTATCATTTTATATTCAACTGATACTAAAATCTTTCGTCATCGTGAGTATGAGCTTTATTGCCTTATTTGTGGGAATGTTGATGAAATCTTCAAAAGCAACCATTATCACTTCATTTTTATTGATTTTTCTTACACAGGCAAATGTTGGTGATTTTACGATGGCAAATAACGCAGTATTTCCGTTTGTATTAACTATTATATCTTTCGGATTTGCTATATTGTCAATATACAATGTAGAAAGTAAAGATTTATTATAACGGGGTGCAGTATGGAAATAAAAGCAAAAAAACTATTTATAACAGGAATTATAGGAATCATGCTTTGCCTTATGGGCTGTAATAATGAACAGACGGTAGATTCTGAAAAAGATTTTTCAACGAAAGATATTTCTGCAATAATGATAGATACTGCTTCATGGAATTTGAAAATACAGCCTTCCAGTGATGATAAAATCCATGTCCATTATGATGGAAAAGTAAACGAAAATACTGATATACAAGTATCACAAGATGATAACGAACTCATTATACAACAGAATACAATTTCCTCTGAAAATATAGCAACACAATTTTCTTTTGGAGAAACAGGGAAAATTATTCTTTATATTCCAAAAGATACTGTGATTCCTTTGGATATTAACAATGGTTCAGGAGATATAGAAATTGAAGCTGTACATTTTTCTGACTTTACTATGGAAAATGATTCGGGATATATATCTATGTCGGAATCAATGATGGACAATTTGAAAATAGGTTCCAGCACAGGTGATATTAAAATTACAGAGGGTTCCTGTCCTGATTTGAAAATCGAAACAAAATCCGCATATGTTACAATAAAGAATCTCGTTATTCAAAAAAGCTTGATTTCAACAAAATCTGGCGAGATAAATATGGGCGGTATACAAGATTATAGTTCTATATCTTTAGAAACCAATTCTGGCGATATAAGCTTATCGCATGGAACTAAACCTAACGATTTATCTTATGATATTTCTACTGGTTCCGATGATGTTACAATGCAACTTTCGGACACTGAATCAACGATTGATACGGAGGGGTGTAAACAGGGAATCATCGGTAAGGGAAATAGTTCCTTATCCATTATGAGTGATAGTGGAACGGTTTTAATAAAATAGTGATTGCTAAAAAGTGGAGGAAAATCAATTCTCCACTTTTTTAGACCTTAAGATTCCGTCAGCAACACTTTCCATAATAACTAAATCTTTATCGGAAAGGTTGTCAAGTTGTTTTTCCAACTGTCGTCTTCTGGTACTTTTATCCAGATCAGACGCAGGCAGGAAAAATTCATCAACGGAAATATTGAGTAATGATACAAGGTCATAAAATACCTGTAAACTTGGGTGCTGCCCTTTATTTTCGATATTTGTTAGATAACGTGGGTCAATCTCAATCATTGCTCCCACTTGTTCACGGGTCAGACCCTGTTTCATACGAGCTTCTTTGATGGCAAGACCAAAGGCTCTGAAATCGTACTTATCTTCTTTTTTACGCATATGTAATCACCTCACTACATTTTACTGTTCCTGTTGATTTTCTAACAGGTATAGAAAAACGTATAGTATGGTTTGACAGTTCCTATTATGTGCGTAAATCAGTTAAAAAGTGCTGCATAACGGTAAATAAAAAAACCGTTATTACCAGTACCATTTTTGTATGTCAAAAATTATTCCTGTTTATATGGCGGTTTATAAGCCGCCTTTTTCTTTTTCCACTTACAAATATCATATCGGGTTCTACGCCCCTTACCCATGTAGACATGGCGGCTTTGGGAGGTAGCCGCATTGAAAAAACTGTGTAATCGACATTCTTCAACATATCTGTTATTGTCAAAAAAATCTTAGCTTTCAAAGCGGCACAATATACTCTTGAATATGGTTTTTCACATTATATAGCAGGAACAATTTTAAAAGCACAAGAACAGCATTTCTTTTATGCTCTTGTGCTTTTTTGCTGCTTAAAAAAATTTTTCAAAATCTTTTCTGAAAACGCAACAAATAGCTGCTGCGTGGGT
>ERZ859967.995-NODE-995-length-14173-cov-4.291897_pt1 | contig 14173 bp, 10 predicted proteins | sample MGYA00510115_ERZ859967 | MGnify/ENA primary metagenome ERZ859967 (study PRJEB30046, sample SAMN00715171) | human gut metagenome | study: EMG produced TPA metagenomics assembly of the A metagenome-wide association study of gut microbiota in type 2...
GCACCGGACAAGCATTTATACTGAGTTTCTCCATTAATTTCTAAGCAAAATTAAGTGCTGCCTCAAACCACAAGACAACACTATACCCGAATTTGGTGCAAAGAAACAAATAAAAAGTGATGTAATGGGCTTTTGTTAAGGACTTTTAATAATACAAACTGACCTTGCTCTGATATAAGTTGTATAAACTAAAATCTATATAACAGAGCAAGACAGTTATTTACGTCAGGGTAGGACGCTTGCTTTAAGAAGTTTAAGAAGATTCTTTTCTTCATATCAACCAACCGAATTAAAAGATCCCCATCTTCTTTGCCATCCTCATTATACGAATATAAAAGAATAGAATCATCAAATATTTCGACTATGTAACCTACATAAAACTTGTCCATGTCATTATCAAAACTATGTCAAATGGTATCTCTACTTCAGGAACAAGATGACAAAAAGTAATGGGGGGGGGGGGGGGGGGTGTGGGGGGGGGGGGGGCGCTGTGCTTATCCAAAAAAGAAGAAAGAAGAAGAGAGCAGAGTGGGGTTACTCGGCAGCGTAGGCGGAAGCGTTGCTGCCGGCGATGCGGCCGAACACCACGAAGTCGCACACGGCATTGCCGCCGATGCGGTTGCCGCCGTGCACACCGCCGGTGGTCTCACCGGCTGCATACAAGCCGGGGATGATGCTGCCGTTGGTGTCCAGCACCTGTGCATCGGTGTTGATCTTCAGGCCGCCCATGGTGTGGTGGATGCCCGGTGCGATCTTGATGGCGTAGTAGGGAGCGGTGGACAGGTCGCCGTCCATGCCGTTGTTGCGGCCGAACTCGGCGTCCTCACCGGCTGCCACAGAGGCGTTCCAGGTGTTCATGGTCTCCACAAAGTTGGCGGCAGCGTCGCCGGTCAGGCCCATCTCCTTGGCCAGACCCTCATAGCTGTCGGAAGAGACGGTCAGGCCGTTGCTGATGTACTTCTGGCAGGACTTCAGGTCGTCCACGATGCGCTGGTCAAAGATGATGTAGGCGTAAGCACCCGGCTGCTCCAGCTCGGCGTTGGAAACCGCGTCACGGGTGGACATGTCGTTGCAGAAGCGCTTGCCCTCAGCGTTGACCAGGATGCCGCCCATGCTGCGCACGCTCTCGGACACCAGCATGCCGGTCTCCTGATACACGGTGGGGTGCAGCTGGATCTGGTCCATGTCCACGGTGTCGGCACCAATGGCCTCAGCCATCAGGATGCCGTCGCCGGTGGCACCGGCGTGGTTGGTGGTCACGGCGTTGGCCAGGGCCGGGTTGAAGCTGGCCATCAGCTCAAAGTTGGCACCAAAGCCGCCGGCGGCAATGATCACGCTCTTGGCGTTGATGGTGTAGTCGTACTCGGTGCTCTCGGCCTTGATGCCGCAGGCAGCGCCGTCGTTGGTCAGGATCTCGGTGGCCTTGGTGTTCAGCAGGATCTGCACGCCCAGCTTTTCGGCCTGAGCGTTCAGTTTTTCCACCAGATAGCTGCCCACAGCGCTGCCGTCCTCGGGCTCATGCAGATACTTGTGGGTGGTGCCGCCGGTGGCTGCCACCTTGGGCAGCGGGGCACCGATGGAGGTCAGCCAGTCGATGGCGTCGGAGCTCTGCTCGGCCATCACGGTCACCAGGCTGCGGTCGTTGATGCCGTGGCCGCCGTTGATGGTATCCTCAATGAACTCCTGCACCCCGCTGTCGGTGATGCCCAGGTCGGCCTGATACTGGGTGTCGGCTGCGTTCATGCCGCCGGTGGCCTTCAGGCTGTTGCCGCCCACGATGGGCATCTTTTCCACCACGATGACCTTGGCACCGTTCTCGGCGGCCTGTGCGGCGGCGGTCAGACCGGCACCGCCGGCACCCACCACCACGACGTCACAGTCCAGCGTCTCGGCGGTCTTTTCCACGGTGGTGTCCGCAGCCTTGGCCACGGCAAAGGCGGAAGCGTCCAGTCCGGCGTTCTCCAGAGCGGCCTTCACAGCCTCCTTGAGGGCGTCGCTGGTCACGGTGGCACCGGCAATGCCGTCCACGTTGTAGCTGTTGGCAGCCACCATGGCATCCGGCAGCTGTTCGCAGGCCACAGAGCCGATGCCCTGGGTCTCGTTCTGCTCGGTGACAACGATGGAATAAATGGTGTCGGCGTCGGCGGTCACTTCCACAACGACGTCGCCTTCAATGCCTTTGGCCGAACCGGTGCCGGTGACTTTCCCGGCGGCGGAACTGGCGGTCTGGCTGCTGGAAGCGCCGCAGGACGCCAGCGACAGCAGCATGGCACCGGCCAGCACAGCGGTGCTGATGCGGTGCAGGATCCCGTTTTTCTTCATGGTTTTCCTCCTCAGAGATCTTCGTGTTGGGTGGGGCGGTCGATTTGTGATGGATTTCACGAGCGAGATTATAACACAACTTTCACAATTCCTGAAATTCATTTTTCTCATAAAAAAAATAGCCTGCATGCATGGTTTGTGGTACACTGGAACCGGAAAATACACGCAGCAGGGAGGAATCTGCATGGACTTCAAAGATCTGGAATATTTTGCGGCCATTGCCCGGTGCGGCAACATCACCCGCGCGGCTCAGCAGCTCTACGTCAGCCAGCCCACCCTTTCCAAGTTTTTGCAAAAACTGGAAGGGGACACCGGCCTTGTGCTGTTCCAGCGGGCGGGGCGGCGTCTGGAGCTGACCTATGCGGGCCAGCGGTATCTGGCCCACGCCGAGCGGCTGCTCAGCCAGAAGCGGGAGATGGACGCGGAGCTGACCGACCTGCTCCGGGCAGACACCGGTGTGCTGCATGTGGGCATGCCGCCGTTCCGGTGCAGTTTTTCGCTGCCGGAGGTGCTTCCGGCGTTCCGCGCGCAGTTCCCGCAGGTGCAGTTCCGCATTGAGGAAGCACCCAGCGCCGAGCTGGACCACAAACTGCTGGAAGGCGAGATCGACCTGGCCTTTTATATGAGCTTTGCTCGGCATCCCGGCCTGAGCTACCGGGTGCTGCGCCGGGACCGGATGTACGCCGTGTTCGGCAAGGGACACCCGCTGGAGCAGGCTGCCGCCCGGGAGGGCAGCTTTGCCTGGGAGTGGCTGGAGGGGCAGACCCTGCTGCTGCAGAACCAGACCCAGCGGCAGGGCCAGTATATTTTGCAGGAGCTGCGGAGCCGCCGCCTGCATCCGGCCGAAATTCTGGAAAGCAGCAACATCCGGGCGGCCGCGGCGCTGGCCGCCAACGGGTACGGCATCGGCTTCCTGAGCGGCGAGCTGCTGGAACACCTGAACAACGCGGTGCCGTTCAACGCGTTTCCGCTCCGGGACTGCACCCTCCCGCTGGAGTCGGTGGCAGCCTGGCGGGCCGAGAACTATCTGCCCCGGTACGCGTTGGCGTTCATCGAGCGGATGGAACAGCTGGAAAACCAGAAATGCAACAATAGCACAACAAAAGCGCACTGACACCGGCGTAAAACAAGCAAAAATAAACCGGCCCTTCTCCTTTGGTAGCACAGCGCTGCCGGGGAGAGGGGCCGGTGTTTTTGTAGGTGGAAAAAGGCTCACAGCTCCACTTTTTCCTGCGCGCGGTACTGCAGGGCTTCCAGCAGGGAGTCCTCGTCCAGCAGGCTCTTGCCGGCCAGGTCGGCCACCGTGCGGGCCACCCGCAAAATGCGGTCGTGGGCGCGGGCCGAAAGCCCCAGTGCATCGTAGGAGGCGCGGAGCAGCCGTTCCGCACCGGGGGTCATGCGGCAGATGCGCCGCACCTGCCCGGCGTTGAGCTGGGCGTTGCAGTGCACCCCCTCGTAGCCGGGGGCCGCATAGCGTTTTGCCTGGATGGCCCGCGCCGCCAGCACCTGTTTGCGCAGGTCGGCACTGCTCTCGGCGGGGGCGGCGGTGTGCAGCTCGTCAAAGGCGATGGGGTCCATCTCCACGCACAGGTCGATGCGGTCCAGCAGCGGGCCGGACACCCGGCTGCGGTACTGCCGCACCGCGCTGGGCGAGCAGGTGCACTGCCGGGTGGGGTGGCCGTAGTAGCCGCATTTGCAGGGGTTCATGGCGGCGACCAGCTGGAAATGGCTGGGGTAGGTGGCGCTGCCCGCTGCCCGGCTCACGGTGATCTGGCCGTCCTCCAGCGGCTGGCGCAGCACCTCCAGGCTCTCGCGGGAGAACTCCGGCAGTTCGTCCAGGAACAGCACGCCGCAGTTGGCCAGACTGCACTCGCCGGGGCGGAACTGTGCGCCGCCGCCCGCCAGCGAGACGGCACTGGCCGAGTGGTGCGGGCTGCGGAAAGGCCGCGCCGTGATCAGGCCCCGGCCCTGGGGCAGCTGCCCGGCGATGGAATAGATCTTGGTGGTCTCCACGGCTTCCTCCCGGGTGAGAGGCGGCAGGATGCCCGGCAGGCGCTTGGCCAGCATGGATTTGCCGGTACCCGGGGCACCCATCAGCAGCACGTTGTGGCCCCCGGCCGCAGCGATGACCATGGCCCGGCGGGCCAGTGCCTGCCCCATCACGTCGGCAAAATCCGGCACCTGTGCCCATGCGTCTGCAGGGTCAAAGGGAACAACAGCCGCCGGGGCAAGCGGGGAGATGCCGCGCAGGGCATCTACAACTTCGCGTGCCGTGTGGGCGGGGTAGACGGCCATGCTGTCGGCACAGGCCTCGGCAGCCTCGGCAGCGTTTTCGGCGGGCACATACAGGGCGCGGATGCCGTTTTCGGCGGCGGCCAGTGCCATGGGCAGCACGCCGGATACCGGGCGCAGGGTGCCGTCCAGCGCCAGTTCCCCCAGAAAGGCGGCGTCCTCCGGCACATCCTCCAGCTGGCCGCTGGCCGTGAGCACGGCCAGCAGCAGGGGCAAATCGTACACCGGGCCGGTCTTGCGCACATCGGCGGGGGCCAGGTTGACCGTGATGCGCCGGTCCGGGAACTTGAAGCCCAGGTTCTTGATGGCGGCACGCACGCGGTCCGCACTTTCCCGCACGGCGGAATCCGGCAGGCCTACGATGGAAAAGGCGGGCAGCCCGCCCGAAACGTCGGCCTCCACGGCCACGGCAAAGCCGCGCAGGCCGTTCAGGCCAAAGCTCTTTGTTACCGAATACATGGGTGCACCTCGCTTGCATTTTCTGCGCGAAAACGGTCGAAAATTGGGTGGAAAAATTTGGGAGGAACCGTCAGCCTTCGACAGCATCTCCCGGTCGATTTCATTATAGTAAAGGGCAGGAAAGATGTCAATGCAGCGGAAAGGAGAGCGACAAACGATGACAGGCAAGGAATACTGCCGGTACATCCGTACTTATTCAGAGCTGGAGGGGCTGCAGCGGGCCCACACGGTGGTGTATTGTGCCCAGACCGTGCCCGGGGGCGTGCTGGCCCAGCTGCGGTGGGAGCAGGCGGGCCGGGTACAGTGCAGTACGGTGCTGGCTCCGCAGGGCAGTTTTGCCCGGATGATGCAGCTTTTGCGCTATCTGTGCGAGAACAGCATCGGCCCGGAACAGTGGCTGGAGGTGCTGGAGGACGTGCACCAGCCCTACCGGCTGCTGCCGGAAGCACAGCAGCCCGCCGACATCCACCCGGAGAGCGGCTGTTTTTGTGGCATTTGCTGATTTTGTACCGGTAAGATTGTGGCAGAATATGCAATTGACATGATGGACACAAGCGTTTATAGTATAATTAGGTTTGAATAAACTGTCTCCTTTTTTGGGAAAAAATAACAAAGGTAAGGTGTGCAACATGTATCTGGATGAATATAAGCGCTGGCTGGCAGCGGAGCTGGACGATGCGGATCTGAAGCCCGAACTGGCAAAGATCGAGGGCAACGACGACGAGATCAAGGATCGCTTTGCTGTGGCCCTGAAGTTTGGCACCGCAGGCCTGCGCGGCGTCCTGGGCGCGGGTACCAACCGCATGAACATCTACGTTGTGCGGCAGGCCACCCAGGGTCTGGCCAACTGGGTCAAGACCCAGGGCGGCAGCCAGACCGTCGCCATCAGCTACGACAGCCGCCTCAAGAGCGACGTTTTTGCCAAGACGGCTGCCGGTGTTCTGGCAGCCAATGGCATCAAGGTGCGCATCTATGATGCCCTGATGCCGGTGCCGGCCCTGAGCTTTGCTACCCGCTACTATCAGTGCAATGCAGGCATCATGGTCACCGCTTCCCACAATCCGGCCAAGTACAACGGCTACAAGGCCTACGGCCCGGACGGCTGCCAGATGACCGATGACGCCGCCGCCATCGTGTACGACGAGATCCAGAAGACCGATGTGCTCACCGGTGCCAAGTACATCTCCTTTGCCGAGGGCGTGGAAAACGGCCTGATCCGTTTTGTGGGCGATGACTGCAAGAAGGCCCTGTACGACGCCATCGAGGCCCGTCAGGTGCGCCCCGGCCTGTGCAAGACCGCCGGCCTGAAGCTGGTGTACAGCCCCCTGAACGGTTCCGGTCTGGTTCCGGTCACCCATGTGCTGAACGACATGGGCATCACCGATATCACCATCGTGCCCGAGCAGGAGTACCCCAACGGCTACTTCACCACCTGCTCCTACCCCAACCCTGAGATCTTCGACGCCCTGAAGCTGGGCCTGGATCTGGCCACCAAGACCGGTGCCGACCTGATGCTGGCCACCGACCCCGACGCCGACCGCGTGGGCATCGCCATGAAGTGCCCGGATGGCAGCTATGAGCTGGTGTCCGGCAACGAGATGGGCGCTCTGCTGCTGGATTACATCTGCGCAGGCCGTATCGAGAAGGGCACCATGCCCAAGAACCCCGTGGCCGTCAAGTCCATCGTGTCCACCCCGCTGGCCGATGCCATTGCCGCCCACTACGGCGTGGAGATGCGCAGCGTGCTGACCGGCTTCAAGTGGATCGGCGACCAGATCGCCAATCTGGAAGCTGCCGGTGAAGTGGACCGCTTCATCTTCGGCTTCGAGGAGAGCTACGGCTATCTGGCAGGCCCCTATGTCCGCGATAAGGACGCCGTCATCGGCTCCATGCTGATCTGCGAGATGGCTGCCTACTACCGCAGCATCGGTTCCTCCATCAAGCAGCGTCTGGAAGAGATCTACAAGGAGTACGGCCGCTACCTGAACAAGGTGGACAGCTTCGAGTTCCCCGGCCTGACCGGCATGGAGAAGATGGCGTCCATCATGCAGAAGCTGCGCGACAACCCGCCCACCGAGCTGGCCGGCCACAAGGTGGTCAAGGTCACCGACTACAAGAAGCCCGAGGAGACCGGCCTGCCGGCTGCCAACGTGCTGATCTACGCACTGGAGAACGGTGCGACTGTGGTGGTCCGTCCCTCCGGCACCGAGCCGAAGATCAAGACCTACTTCACCACCCTGGGCAAGGATCTGGCCGAGGCCCAGGCCCAGAAGGATGCCCTGGCTGCTGCCATTGAGCCCATCCTGGCATAAACCGCACTGAAATAAGGTCCCAAAGCCCTTTTGCACCTGCCTGCACGGCGGTGCAAAAGGGCTTTTTTGCTGGGCGGAACCGGTTGCAGTTTGCGGGCCGATACGCTATAATAAAAGATGACTTATTATAGCCAGCCGCAGCCGGAAACACCGGCGCGGCGGCAGCAGGGGCAGGTGTGCAGATTGCAAAAAACGATTTCGGCCGTGCTGGTGGCGGCAGGTTCTTCCACCCGGATGGGGTTCGACAAGCTCAGCTTTGACCTGGGCGGTGAAACGGTGCTGCACCGCAGCATCCGCGCTTTTGACCAGTGCCCGCAGATCGGCGAGATCGTGCTGGTGGCGGGCAAAAACCGTGCTTTCGTGGAGCAGCAGGCCGTCGGCTGCACCAAGCCGGTGCAGATCGTGGCCGGTGGTGCCACCCGCGCCGAGAGCGCCAAGAATGGCGTGCTGGCAGCCCACGGGGAGCTGGTGGCCGTGCACGACGCAGCCCGGCCCTTTGTGAGCCCGGCCGTCATCGCGGCGGTGCTGGAAGCCGCTGCCCGCTGCGGAGCCGCCGCCCCGGCAGTGCCGGTCAAGGACACCATCAAGCAGGCCGTGCCCGGTGACGGCAAAACGGTGCCGGAAGCCTGCCTTGTGCACAGCACCCCGGACCGCAGTACCCTGTATGCGGTGCAGACGCCCCAGTGCTTTGACCGGGCGCAGTATCTGGCCGCCCTGCAGGAACTGGACGCCGAAAAAGCCCGGCTGGTCACCGATGACTGCAGCCTGTTCGAGCTCACTGGCCGCTCGGTGCAGCTCACCCAGGGTGACTATGCCAACCTGAAGATCACCACGCGGGAGGACCTGCCCCGCCCGGTACAGAAAGAGGAAACGAGAATGCGCATTGGACATGGTTATGACGTGCACCGCCTGGTGGAAGGCCGCAAGCTGATCCTGGGCGGCGTGGAGATCCCCTTTGAAAAGGGCCTGCTGGGCCACTCGGACGCCGATGTGCTGGCCCACGCGGTGATGGACGCCGTGCTGGGTGCGGCGGCGCTGGGGGATATCGGCCAGCATTTCCCGGACAATGACCCCGCCTATTCCCGGGCCGACAGCCTGGAGCTGGCCCGCCATGTGGCCCGCATCCTGTCGGAGCACGGTTACCGGGTGGAAAACATCGACGCCACCATCCTCTGCCAGCGGCCAAAGCTGGCCCCGCACATCCCGGCCATGCGGGCCAATCTGGCGGCGGCTTTCGGCCTGCCGGTGGACGCCGTGAGCGTCAAGGCTACCACGGAAGAGCATCTGGGTTTTACCGGCGAGGGACTGGGCATTGCCGCCCACGCCGTCGCCCTGATCGAAACACGGTAACAGGAGTGTGCGTCCATGACACTGAATGCGATCATTGCCAATTTTCAGACCTTCAAGCTCGTTGACCTGCTGGATATCATCATCATTGCGTTCCTAATCTACCAACTGCTGGGCATCGTCAACCGCACCCGCGCCGGGCAGCTGTTCAAGGGCGCGCTGCTGGTCATGGCGGTTTATCTGGTGGCCGAAACGCTGAACATGCGCACGGTCACCTGGCTGCTCAACTCGCTGCTGCAGGTGGGCCTGCTCACCCTGGTGGTGCTGTTCCAGCCGGAGATCCGCCGTGCTCTGGAGCGCATGGGCCAGACCGACCAGTGGGCCGCAAAGCTGTTCAACGTGAAAGGCCGCTACAACGACCCCAGCCTGAAAGGGGCCTGGCGCAGCGCCATCATTGCCATCTGCGACGCGGCAGAGCGCTTTTCGGAGACCAAGACCGGTGCACTCATCGTGCTGGAACGCCACACCAACCTGTCTGAGATCGTGCGCACCGGCACCCCGGTGAACAGCGCGGTGAATCTGGAAGTGCTGGGCACCATCTTCTACGAGGGCACCCCCCTGCACGACGGTGCCGCCATCATCGAGAACGGCCGCATCAAGGCCGCAGGCTGCGTGCTGCCGCTTTCCAATAATCTGGATCTGGGCAAAGACATGGGCACCCGCCACCGCGCCTGCCTGGGCATTGCCGAAAACTCGGACGCCATCGCCATCGTGGTCAGCGAGGAGACGGGCATCATCTCCATGGCAAAAAATGGCGTGCTGATCCGTCATTTTGACCGCCAGACCCTGTACACCCGCCTGATCGACGAGATGATCCCCAAGGAGCCTGTGGTGGAAAAGAGCACGGCCGACACCTGGAAGGACCGCGCAAAGAGCCTGATGAAGTGGGTCAGCCAGAAAGGGGAGGACGAGCAGCAATGAACAGCAAACCGAACAAGTCGAACGGCACAAAGCCTGCGGTGGGCAGCCACAGCCGGAGCATCCTGGACGACCGCCGCATCCGGCTGGCACTGTCCATTCTGGGTGCCATTGTGGCCTGGATGGTCGTGACCATCATCGTGCAGCCCGGCACCACCAACACCATCTACAATGTGCCGGTGGACTATACCTACGATTCCTCCGTTTATACCTCCCGTGGACTGAGCATCGTCAGCGCCGAGGACAAGACGGTGAACCTGAAAATCTCCGGCGACGGCTACACCATCGGCAGCTTGACGGCCTCCGATTTTGTGGTCTACCCGGACTGGTCCAGCGTGCGGGACAGCGGCCAAAAGACCCTGCGCCTGCTGGTGCGGGGGGCCAACGGCATGCTCAATGGCGTCACCGTGACCATCGACGGCTCCGACAACATGGTGGACGTGATGTTCGATGTGGTGGAGGAAAAGACCCTTCCCGTCACCGTGACCACCAATTACCTGACCATCTCGGACGGGTATATCCTCTACAGCACCGAGGTGTCCAAGGACATGGTCACTCTGTCCGGCCCCAGCAGTGAGCTGGACAAGGTGACCACCTGCACCGCCGAGGTGACCTACTCCGGCGAGCTGGACAGCTCGGTCACCCTGGCAACGCCGCTGCGGTTCTACACCTCCGGCGGCACGGAAGTGAACTTTGAGTACACCGAGCTGGAAGAAAGCAGCGTGGACGTGACCTTGCAGGTGTACAAGATGGCCACCCTGCCGGTGAACGTGAGCTTTATCAACGCGCCCCGCGACTTTGACGAGTCGGTGCTGGTGTATGAGCTCAGCCGCAAGCAGCTCAAGGTGGCCGGCCCGGCGGAAAAAATCGACGCTTTGTCCACCCTGTCCATCGGCACCATCGACCTGTCCACCTTCACACTGAACAAGGTCTATGAGCTGCCCATTGAGCTGCCCAGCGACATCTACCTGCTGGACAACATTTCCACCATCACCCTCAGCTTTGACTGCTCCGGTCTGGAGACCAAGACCATGAACCTGCCTTCCAGCTGCGTGCAGGTGGTGAATCTGCCGTCCACCTATCAGCTCACGGTGGAGACCGAACGGCTGATGAACGTGACCCTCTGCGGCCCGAAGGCTGCATTGGAGACCCTGACCCCGGAACAGGTGGTCGTGGAGATCGACGCGGAGGACTTCTCGGTGGCCACCGGCCAGCAGAACATCGCCTGCCGCCTGTATGTGCCCTCCAACGGCAAGATCTTTGCACTGGGCAGCTATGTGCTGCAGTGCCGCATTGAAAGCAACTGATAAAAAGGAACACACTGTACTATGATTCTCGTTCGCAACATCCGTCTGCCGCTCTCCGCCGGGGAACCGCAGGCATTTGAAAAGGCCCTGCGGGAGGCACGCATCCCCCGCGCAAAGGTGCAGCATCTGGGCGTGGCAAAGCTGTCGGTGGACGCCCGCCGCGGCCAGCCCAAGCTGGTGTACACCGTGGCTGTCACCCTGAAAAACGAAGCCGAAGAACCCGCCTTCGCCGGGGCATCGTCCAACGTGTCCCTGCACAGCAGGACTGACTTCCGGGTGCAACGGGGCACGCAGAAGCTGCCCCACCGCCCGGTGGTGTGCGGCCTGGGGCCTGCCGGTTTGTTTGCGGCGCTGCTGCTGGCCCGGCAGGGCTACCGGCCCATCGTGCTGGAGCGCGGCCCGGCGCTGGACGAGCGGGTGCAGGCGGTGGAACACTTTTCCGCCACCGGTGAGCTGGACCCCAACGCGAACATCCAGTTCGGTGAGGGCGGCGCAGGCACCTTCTCGGACGGCAAGCTGACCACCCGCATCGGTGACGAGCTGTGCGGCCTTGTCACGGAAGTGTTTTTGCAGCACGGTGCCCCGGCGGAGATCGCCTGGAAGCAGAAGCCCCATGTGGGCACCGACCTGCTGCGGGGGGTCATCACCTCCATCCGCAAAGAGATCGAATCCCTGGGCGGTGAGGTGCATTTCAACACGGCCCTCACCGGTCTGGAACAGAAAAACGGACACATTACCGGAATTTTCACAACGGATGGTTCCTTTGCCTGCGAAGCACTGGTGTTTGCGGTGGGCCACTCGGCCCGCGATACCTTTGCCATGCTCATGGACAGCGGCCTTGTGCTGGAGTGCAAGCCCTTCAGCGTGGGCTTCCGCGCAGAGCATCTGCAGAGCGAGATCGAAAAGAGCCTGTATCACGAGGCGGCAGGCCACCCGGCCCTGCCCCGCGGCGAATACCAGCTGTCCCAGCATGTGGGGGAGCGGTGCGTGTATACCTTCTGCATGTGCCCCGGCGGGCAGGTGGTGGCCTCGGCCAGTGAGGAAGGCCGTGTGGTGACCAACGGCATGAGCTACCATGCCCGCAGCGGCAAAAATGCAAACGCCGCCGTGGTGGTGAGCGTGAACGGCACCGACTTTGCAAACGACCCCCGGCAGGCCATCGCGTTCCAACGGGAGCTGGAAGCAAAGGCCTACGCGGCAGGCCGTGCGGCCGGGCCTTACGCCGCCCCGGCCGAGAACATCCGGAGCTTTCTGGAAGGGCAGGGGCAGCTGCACATCGGCAGCGTGGAACCGACCTACGACCGCGGTGTGATCGCAGCCGACCTGGGCAGCCTGCTGCCTGCGGAGCTGGCCGACACCCTGCGGGCCGGTCTGCGTGCCTATGAGCACAAGATCGCGGGCTACACCGCACCGGATGCCATCCTCACCGGCCTGGAGACCCGCACCAGCAGCCCGGTGCGGCTGAAGCGGGAAGAGAACTTCGAGTGCACCCAGCTGGCAGGGCTTTACCCCTGCGGCGAGGGCGCGGGATATGCGGGCGGCATCATGAGCGCCGCCGTGGATGGCCTGCGGGTGGCCCGCGCCATCATCAGCCGGTATGCACCGGCAGAAGGGTGAGAAGATTTTGATGAACGATCGTGAAAACGACAACCGGATCAAGGACGAGGGCCGTCAGGTGCAGCAGGAGCTGGAGGACCAGCTGCGCGCCTTTGGCGACACCATGACCGACGCCTTTGCCCATGGCTTTGAGGGCCGGGGCATGGAAATCGGCGACCGGGCCTGGGATGTGGGAAAAGCAGCCGTCCATGCGGCCAACTTCGGCATCTCGGAAGCGGGAAAAGCCCTCCGGAACAGCCGGAACGAATACTACAAAGCCCAGCAGGAGGCACAGAAAACCGGGCCCCGGAACGCGGGCGGGATGCCCCAGTGGGCCAGACAGATCTTTGGCCTGAAAGGGGAGCAGACCCCCGTAGACCTGCTGCGTGCAGACGGCAAAAAGCGCCAGAACGGCGGTGCAGCCCTGCTGGCCGTGGGCATCACCTTCATGGTGATCTTTGGGCTGGGGACGCTGGGCTGCCTCATCGGGCTGGGCATTATTTCGCCGACTGCTTTGGGCGACGTTGTGGTGTCGACTGCTGAGGACGGCGGCATCCTGATGACGGGCACGGGCTACGTTATGAACACCGCCTACAACGTGCTGGGCATCGTCAGCGGCGTGTTGGGCCTTGCCACGGCGGGCTTTGGCTGGATGACGGCCTGTGGTTCCGCCTGGGTGAAAGCTGGAAAGCAGCTGGGGCAGTTCGCCGATCTTGCGGATACCACCGACTACCACCAGGGCCTTTCGGTTCGGATGCTGGCCGACCTCGTCCACCAGAACCGGAAAAAAATGCTGAAGAAGCTGCAAAAGTACATCCGCAAAGGCTGGCTGAACGGATGGCTGGATGAAAAAACGCAAACACTCTATCTGACGGCGGAGGATTACCGCGCCGCCCAGGAAACGGCGGCTGCACCCCAGGCACAGCCGCAGCCGGAACCGGCTCCGGAGCAGCGCGAGGAAACGCCTCTCAATCTGGAAACGGCCCGCCGCTTTGCCGCTGTGCTGGAACAGGAAAAGCAGCTCATGCAGGACGCGCAGGGCGTGGAGGAGCTGGCCCACATGCAGAAGACCACTGAGGCCATCTGCGACTGGCTGGAAGCCCACCCCGAAAGCCTGCCCAAGGCCCGCCGCTTTGCGGAATACTATATCCCCACCACCCTCAAGCTGCTGCACACCTACAACGACGTGCAGGGCCAGAAAGGCGATAATGCCGAGAGCATCCGCCGGGACATCGCGGGCATCCTGCATACGCTCAATCAGGCGTATGACAACCTCTACGATAATCTGCTGAGCGATGTGGCGCTGGATGTTTCCAGCGAGATCGCAGCCCTGCAGGGAATGCTGGCCAACGACGGCCTGACCGGGAGGGATTTCCAATGACCTACCGTGCCTGGGACCTGAAAACGCTGGACCGCGCCGCCGTCCGGGAGCTGACCCACGCCATCGCGGAGCAGCGTACCGAAGAACTGGAATACAGCGCCATGGACGAGGAGCCCTGGAGCGAACAGAAATATGCCGCCACGCTGGCCGCCCAGCAGAAGGAGACGGCCTTGCTGGCCGGCATCCTGGCGGCCCGCGGCATCACCGCCCCCCCCCCCCCCCCCCCCCCCCCCCCCCTG
>ERZ859967.1003-NODE-1003-length-14084-cov-4.481217_pt1 | contig 14084 bp, 9 predicted proteins | sample MGYA00510115_ERZ859967 | MGnify/ENA primary metagenome ERZ859967 (study PRJEB30046, sample SAMN00715171) | human gut metagenome | study: EMG produced TPA metagenomics assembly of the A metagenome-wide association study of gut microbiota in type 2...
GCGCAGGGCGCTGCGGATATAGTAGTTGTTGTCCAGCTCCGCGCCAAAGGTAGAAAATTCGCCGTGGCCGGGCAGCACCTGTGTTTCGCGGGGGATGGGCAGCTGCGCCAGCTTGCGCAGGCTGTCTGCCATCTGTGCGCTGCTGCCGCCCTCCAGATCGGTACGGCCGATGCTGCCTGCAAACAGGGTGTCGCCGCAGAAGAGATACTCGCCGCACAGCAGCACCACGCCGCCGGGCGTATGGCCGGGCGTGCGGAGCACGCGCAGGACGGTGTGCCCGAAACGGATTTCGGGCGTCGTGTCGAGGTCGGTGTCCACCGAGGGCATCTCGCCGACGGGCACGCCGAAGATGCTGCCGCTCGTCGAGGCGTTGTCCAGCAGGAAGGCGTCCTTGAGCGACATGGCGAACGGGATGCCGTAGCGTTTTTTGAGGTGGGCGACGCCCAGCGTGTGGTCGAAATGGCCGTGGGTGTTGACCGCCATGACGGGTTTCAGCCCGTGCTCGGCGATGAAGTTGTCCAGCACGGCGTCCTCGCGCGGGTTGCTGTTGCCGGCGTCGATGACGACGGCTTCGAGCGTGTCGTCCCAGACGACATAGGTGTTTTCCTGGATAGGATTGAATTGCAGGCAGGCTATTTTCATGGTGCTGGCGTTTTTTTGCGGTTCCTGTTTCCGGAAAGACAGTGCGGGCCGGATGCCGGCTGTCTGCCTGTCTGAGCGGAGTATATTTCCTGCAAATATAGTGCTTTTTGCGGGATTTTACCTATCTTTATGACCCGAATAAACTCTCTTGGGATGAAACGATTGGTTACTTTGTTCTTCGTGCTGGCCGTGTGCGGCACGGGGGCGGTGGCGCAGGAAGGCGCCTATAAGACGGTGAAGGACATTGCCTACCGCGATGCCGCGGGCGATGGGAACATCGACACGATGTGCCGGCTGGATATTTATTATCCGGTCGGAAAAACCGGCTTTTCGACCGTGGTGTGGTACCACGGCGGGGGGCTGGCGGGGGGGGGGGGCGGGGTTCTTGCGTTTTCACGGGATGGGGTCGTAGCGGAGAAATGGATATATGGGCAAACGGTTGCTGCTGGTTCCGGATTATCCCGCAACAAATCCCTGAATCAACAGCAGGGTTGGATACTCCGGGAAAACCGCCCCACTCTGTGTTCTAAAAAAGATGTCGTTTCCCGTTCCGGCCCTTCTCGTGAAAAAGTGCTCCGGAAACGACCGCAGTCGTTTCCGGAGCACAAATTAAAAATAATTTTTCCGCTGAATATGCCCAGAGCGAAGCGGAGGGCATTTCAAACCATCAGCCCTTATACAGCCCGAAGAGCTTCAGCAGTTTCTGCCAGAAAGTCAGCGCCACGGGGGCGGCCTCCGGTTCTGCCGCCGGGGCCGGGGCCTCGATGGCCACCGTCTGCAGGGCAAACTGTACGGCGGAAACATCGGTGTTCTCGGCAGAGGTAAAACTCTCCACCTCGCTGCTGCCGTTCAGGCCGGCCAGCAGGCTGTCCAGCTGGTCGCCCATGTCGATCCCGGAAACATTGCTGCGCAGCTCTCCGGTGCCGGCGGTCAGCTGGGCGGCACCGTCGGTCAGCTGCTGCACTCCGGCTTTCAGCTGGGCCACGCCGTCGGTGTAGGCGTTCAGGCCGCTGTCCAGTTGGCCGTACCGGCTGGCCAGCTGGTTCACGCCGTCGGTCAACACCGAAAGGTTGCCCAGCATCCCGGTCAGGGCATTGGTCAGCTGACGCACCCCGGCATCGAACTGCCCATACTGGCTGTTCAGGGTGCTGCTGCCCGCGTGCAGCTGGGTCACACCGTCGTGCACCGTGTTCAGGTAGGTCTCCATCGCGTCGATGTTGGCGCTGGAGCCCTTCAGCAGCAGGATGACGTCCTTGAGCTGGGGCATCACCCTGGCCAGCTGTTCCAGCTGCTCCATAGCTTTCGCGTTGCCGTCCTTCAGCTGGTCCAGGTCCAGCCCGTTTTCCTTCAGGATGGCCTTGTAAGCGTCGTAACTCACCTGCTCATCCAGCTGGGCGGCACCGGCGTCCAGCTGGGCAATGCCGTTCTGGATCTGGGTGGAGGCGTCCAGCAGGGTGGTGAGCTGGTCGGTGGAGGCCGACACGCCGTTCAGGGCGGTCTGCATCTGGGTCAGGGCCGCCTTGACCTTGGCGGACCCGCCGGTCAGCGCGCCGGACTTGCCGTTCAGGGTGTCAAGCCCCGCCTGCACCTGGGCAATGCCGTCTGCCAGCGCGTTGGCACCGTCGTCCAGCTGTACCGAACCGCTCTGCAGCCGGTCCAACATGCCGGTCAGATCGGCCCCGTCCAGGCCGAGGTTCAGCCGGAGCTTCACGCCGTTCAGCGAGATGGCGTTCATGGCAAAGTCGGTCACGTCGGCGGTCACGGTCACGTCGCTGTCCGAACCTGGCAGCAGGATGTAGGAGAGCTGCTTGTTGCTGCCCACATTGGCCATGGTGGCCCCATCAGCCACGATGTTCTGTGCCCGGTCGGTGTCCAGCGTCATGGTCACCTGCAGGGCATACTGGTCAAAGAAATCCCCGGTGCAATCCGGGTTGCGGCTCACCTGCAGGCGGATGGTCAGCGCGCCGCTTTTGCCGCCCAGCTCTTCCGGAGCGATCTCGGCCCCGTCCAGCGTGTAGGTCAGCTTCACGAGCCACGGCAGCGCGGTGGCGGTGTCCATGGTGCCCTCATAGTAGAGCTTGCCATCCTGTGCCATGGTGGCGGTGACGGTGTCGCCGCTGTGCTCCAGCGGGTCGGTGGTGGTCATGTTGCGCACGGCGGTGTAGCTGCCGTGGTCGGTGACGGTGTCCCCCGCCTGCACGGCAAAGCTGTTCACGGCGTACACGCCGGTCACGGTGCCGGACGCATCCAGATTGGCATAGATGACCTCTTCCTTGGCGGAGGCCGCAAGGGCCGGCAGGGCCGCCCCGGCCAGCAGACAGCCTGCCAGCACCAGCGCCGATGCCCGGCGCACAATCTTCTGTTTCATCTCGTCAAGCCTCCTTCGGCTGTTTTTTCGGTTTGATGATGAACGGGTCGGCCAGATACAGATAGCCCGGCAGAGCCAGCAGCACGATGGCCAGCGACACCAGACCGCCCACACCCAGGAAGTTGCCCAGCTGGCCCAGCAGCTGGTTGGTGGAGATGGCCCCCATCAGGAAGCCCACCACCGCCAGCGCACTGCCCGTGGTGATCACCGAGGTGGTCACGGTGGACACGGTAGCGGCAATGGCCTGCTTTTTGTCCAGCGTCTCGCGGAACTCCTGATACCGGTCCGAGAACAGGATGGCGTAGTCTACCGTCGCACCCAGCTGGATGGTGCTGATGATGAGGTAAGCAATGTAGAACACATGGCGGCCCCGGAAATACGGGATGGCCAGATTGATCCAGATGGCCGTCTCGATGCTCAGCACCAGAATGACCGGCAGCAGCAGCTGACGCTTCATGAGCAGCAGGATCAGGAACACCGCGCCGATGGCCAGCAGATTCACCTTGACCATGTCGGCGGTGATGGTATCCATCAGGTCGTAGGTGCTCACGCCCTGCCCGGCCAGATCATACGCATCCGGGTAATACTGCTGCACCGTGGCACGCACTTTTTCCACCAGTGCAAAGGCCGCGTCGCCCTCGGTGTCGGCGTTCACGGTGAGCACCATGCGGGTGTAGCCGCCGGACACCAGCAGTTTCAGGGTGTCCGGGGGCACGAACTCCGGCGGGATGGATGCGCCCGCATTGTCCACATAGGACAGGATGCCCGTCACCTCCGGGATGGCGTGCAGCGCATCCGAAAGCTCGGCCTGGGTGGCGGTGTCGCCCTCCGGCACCAGCACCACCCAGGTATCGCTCTTGCCGAACGTCTCTTCGATGGCGGCGGTATCGGCACCCAGACGGGTGTTGGTGCCGAACATATGGGCGGCACCGTAGTAATATTCGTTGTTGTTGGAGGCCAGATAGCTGGGCACCATGATGACGGCCAGCGCCAGCGCCGCCGGCAGCATGATGCGGGACACAAACCGCCCGAACTTGTCAAAGCCGGGCAGCAGAGGCTTGTGGTGGGTCTTATCCATCCACGGGTAACACACCAGCGTCAGCGCCGGCATGAAGGTGAACACGGTGACAAGGCTCAGCACCACGCCCTTGGCCAGCGCAAGGCCCAGGTCCGGGCCGATCTGGAACTGCATGAGCACCAGCGCCAGAAAGCCGATGACCGTGGTCAGGCCGCTGGACAGGATGGACCCAGTGGATTTGCACAGGGCCTCCACCATGCAGTCCTCCGCGCTGGCGTCCGGGCGCGCGGCCCGGCACTCGGCAAAGCGGTGGATGAGGAACACCGAGTAATCCAGCGACACGGCCAGCTGCAGGATGCTGCCGGCGGCGTTGGTCACAAAGGAAATGGTGCCGAACATCAGGTTGGTGCCGTTGTTGATGAGGATGGCCGCCCCCAGACCCGCCAGCACCAGCAGCGGCTCCACCCAGGAATCGGTGGTCAGGATCAGGATGAACAGCACATACACCACCGCAATGGCCGCGATCTTGGCCACCTCGGTGACGGTGGAGTTGGTAGCCACCGCGGTGGACACCGCGGTCCCGGCCAGGGCATTGTCCTCCCCGATCAGGTCCTGAATGGCCGCCACAGCCTCCAGACGTTTCGCATCCTCCACCGTCACGGTGAACAGCGCACAGTTGTCCTTATAATAGGTTTCCACCGTGGCGGTGTCCTGCATCTGCAGCGGCACGGTCACGTCCAGGCTGTCGTCCAGCCAGGTCACGGCCTCCACGCCGTCGATGGCGGCAAGCTTTTCTTTGTAGTCCAGTGCCTCGGGCACCGTGACGTCCCGCACCATGACCCGCATGTTGGGGATGCCGCCAGTAAAGGCGCTGTTCATCTGCTCCAGTGCAAGGGTGGAGGGTGAGTCCGGCGGCAGATAGTCGTTGATGTCGTAGTCCACCTGCACCGCCCGGGAAGCAAACACGCTCAGCACGGCGGCCAGCACGAACGCGGCCAGCACCGCTCTGCGCCGGTGCACGATGGCGGTATAGAATCGTTTCAGCAAAACAGGAAAACTCCTTTCCGGAAAAATCAAAACTGTTTATCATTCTAACAGGTCTGATAAAAATGGAAAAGAGATATTTTATGAATTTTCGCTTTTGGGCGTATTTTTTGCTCTTGACAAATAAATGGATTCTGCTATACTTTTTTTCGGTCATCGGAGGACCGTTTCCAACGTAATTTGGACGGGCCGGATAAGATGCCGTGCAGACAGCGCCCCGCCGGAGGCTTCCTTGCCGTAGTGAGGAAGAAGAGGAAGGCCGGGCGTGCACTCACGGAGCTTATCCGGCCTGTTTTGTTTCCTGTCGAAAGGAGTTTTTCGTGTCCAAGCAAAAAATCCAACTGTCGGATCACTTTACCTACCCGCGCCTGCTGCGGTTCGTGCTGCCCGCCGTGGGCACCATGCTGTTCACCTCCATCTACGGCATCGTAGATGGCCTGTGCGTGTCCAACTTTGTGGGCAAAACAGCCTTTGCGGCGGTCAACCTGATCATGCCGCTGCCCCAGCTGCTGGGCACCATCGGCTTCATGCTGGGCACCGGCGGCAGCGCCATCGTGGGCATCACGCTGGGCGAGGGCGACCAGAAAAAGGCCGACCGCTACTTTACCATGTTCCTGCTGGCCGCCGCCATCTCCGTCTCGGTGCTGGCCGTGCTGGGGCTTGTGCTGCTGCGGCCCATTGCCATCCTGCTGGGTGCCAAGGGCGAGCTGCTGGACTACGCCGTGCGCTACGGCCGCATCCTGATGCTGTCGCTGCCCACCTTTGCGCTGCAGAACATGTTCCAGAGCTTCTTTGTCACCGCCGAAAAGCCGCACCTCGGCTTTTACTTCACGGTGGCTGCCGGCTGCACCAACATGGTGCTGGATGTGCTGATGGTGGGCGTCTGGGGCTGGGGCGTAGAGGGTGCCGCCATTGCCACCTTCCTCAGCCAGATCGTGGGCGGCCTGCTGCCGATCTTCTACTTCCTCGACCACAAGAATACCAGCCGCCTGCACCTGCGCAAAACGCAGCTGTACAGCAAGGTGCTGCTGGACGCCTGCATCAATGGCTCCTCCGAGCTGATGACCAACCTGTCCATGTCGCTGGTGAACATCCTGTACAACTACCAGCTGCTGTGCCTTGCCGGGGAAAACGGCGTGGCCGCCTACGGCGTCATCATGTACGCCTGCTTCCTGTTCATTGCCGTGTATGTGGGCTACGCCTTCGGCAGTGCGCCCATCGTCAGCTTCCACTACGGTGCAGGCAACCGCGCCGAGGTGCACAACCTGTATGAAAAGAGCCTGCGGCTCATTGCGGTGGTGGCCGTCACCCTGACCGCCGCATCCATGGTCATCATCCCCTATGTGGCGCGGTTCTTCGTGGGCTACGACCCGGAGCTGCTGGCCCTGACCAGCCGGGCCTTCCGGCTGTACGCCCTGAGCTTTGTCATCCTGGGCTTCAACGTGTATGCCTCCTCCTTCTTCACCGCGCTGGGCGACGGCGTGACCAGTGCGCTGATCTCCTTCCTGCGCACGCTGGTGTTCCAGATCGCGGCGGTGCTCATCCTGCCCGCCATTCTGGGCATTGACGGCATCTGGCTGGCCGTGACCGCCGCCGAGCTGGCCGCCCTGGCCGTGAGCGCGGCCATGTTCGTCACCAAAGACAAGGTATTCCATTACCGCAAGGCGTAACCTTCTCCCCTGCTTTTTGCGAAACGGCGAAAAGCAGGGGATTTTTTTGGTGATTCTGGCTCTGCCGCCGGGGCGAGAATCGTGCTAGAATGGGCATAGCTTTTATTCACCGTTTTGTGAGGAAGAACTATGACGTTATTTCTGACCAGCAGCCCCAGCGGCTGCCCCTTTGAACCAGGCCCGGCCATTCCGGTACTGGACAGACGCAATCATTTTCTGGAAAACCTGCGGGCCGTGTGGCCGGACCACCCGGTGCGGGGCCTTGCCATCGCGGCAGACCCACACGCCTATGCCCAGAACGACGAGATGTGCCGGGTATTTCTGCAGAGCTTTGCAGACGCCCACCTGCCCCTGACCGAACTTGTGCCCTGCGACGCCCGCAATCAGGAAGAGATCGGCACCCTGCTGCCCCGCAGCGGCTTTGTGATGCTGTGCGGCGGCCATGTGCCCACCCAGAACCACTTTTTTGCCCAGCTGGGCCTGCCGGGGCTGTTCCACAATTACCACGGCATCGTGCTGGGCGTGAGCGCCGGCAGCATGAACGCCGCCCGGCTGGTGTATGCCGCCCCGGAGGAGCCGGGCGAAGCCGCCGACCCCGGCTACTGCCGCTGGCTGAACGGCCTCGGCCTGACCAAAACGCGCATCCTGCCCCACTACCAGTTCATCCGGGAGCATATCCTGGACGGACAGCGGATGGAGGACATTGCCCTGGCCGACAGCAGAAAACGGCATTTCCTCGCCCTGCCGGACGGCTCCTACCTGATGTGCTCCGACGGGCACGAAGCATTGTACGGCAAAGCCTGGTACTTTGCGGACGGCACCCTGGAGGAGATCAACGAGGACGAGGACGTTCTGCCGCTGCGATAAGCAAACAAAAAAAGAAGCACGCTGCGGCGTGCTTCTTTTTTGTTTCGGATGCTCTGGCGCACACCTCATTCCGCCGACAGGCGGACAAAGGGCGCAATGGCGTTGGCGTCGCCATGGCGCACGATGGAATAGGTGATGTCGCAGTAGGGCTGGATGGCAGTGCTCTTTTCTACCGTGGAGATGAGCAGCACCTGCAGCTGCAGACGGCGGAACAGCTCCATCATGGGGCGGATGCGGTCGCTGGTCATCTTGCTGAACGCCTCGTCCAGCAGCACCAGACGGATGCTGTTCTCGCTCTTCTGGTAGATCTGCAGCAGGGATGCGCAGATGGCCACATAGAAGGGTGCCTGATTCTCGCCGCCGGAGGAGTCGCGGCTGACGCGGGACAGGTATGCCTGCTGGCCGGTGACCCGGTTGGTCACCTTGATGTCGTAATCCAGATAGGTGCGGTAGTCCACATAATCCGACAGGGTGGTGGTGCCGGTGCGGCCCTCCTGCCGGGCACGGGTGTTCTCGTCCACATCCGCCATGATCTTTTCCATCAGCGCATCCACCTGCCGCTCGTAGGCGGGGTCGGCGGTGGCGGCAAGGTTGTCCAGCGAGTCGCCCTCGGTCATCTGCTGGTTGCCCTTGTCCACGATGACCTGATAGAACGCAGCCAGCTGCGGGTCACGGCTGGGCTCCAGCTCAAAGCGGTAGACTTCTTCGCCGTAGGTCAGCTGTTCCATCACCTTGTTCAGCTCCCGGAATTGCCGCCGGGCATTGAAGATGTCGTCCTTCATGCGGAACAGGATGTCCTTGCGGAAACGGTCCTTGCAGTCGCGCTGGGCCTGCTCCAGACGGGCGGCGTAGCGTTCCAGGTCGATGCGCACAAGGCTCTCGTGCTGGGCACGGTACTGGTCCAGCCCCGCCAGACCCAGCGGGTAATCACAGACGTAGTGCTCGTTGTAGGCCTTCTGGGCGGGTTCCAGCGTGCCGGTGAGGTAGGCCGTCAGGGCATCGTCCAGCCGGGCCTGTGCCTTTTCGGCGGCCTGTGCGGCGGCTGCGGGCTTGTCGGCCGGAGCAAGGGCCTGCATCCGGGTGCGGGCCAGCGGCTCCAGCAGCGGATGGGCCGCAAAGAACTTCCGGGCCGCGTCGGCGCTCTGCTGTGCCGTCTCCCCGGCCTTTTTCTGTTCGGTTTCGCAGGAAGCGATCTGTTTTTCGCACACGCGGATGTCGCCGCCCACCTGCTCCACAGCGGTGCGGGCGGCTTCCCAGGCGGCTTCCCGCGTTTCTTCCTCGCGGTACATCTCCTGCAGCAGGGGGTTCTCGCGGTATTCGGCCAGCTTGCCCTCCTGTTCGGCCACCGCATTCCGGGCTTTTTCGGCGGCGGTGCGGGCCTCCCACAGGCCGGCCAGCTGCTGCGGCGCGGTGCCGCGCTGGAAGTTCTGGTACTGGTCGTAGGCGGTTTTCAGGTTCTGCTCGGTCTGGGCGGCGGTGCGGGTGCGCTCGGCCAGAGCTTCCAGCTCTTCGGCCAGTGCCCCGGCGCGGGCGCGGCGGGCTTCCAGGCCGATATAGCACTGCGGGGTGCGCAGGCGCTCCAGCCGGAAGGGATGGTGCCGCAGCAGGTCGCGGGTGGCGCTGTCCGGGTACTGTTCCAGTGTTTCAGGGGTGTCGCAGCAGACGATGCGCCGCAGGATGGTGTCGGCGTACTGGGCCGCCAGCGGGTTTTCGCTGGTGACCTGTGCCGCCAGACTGTCCGCCGGGGCAGTCTCGGCATGGCGGTTGGCCTTGCGGATGCCCGGCGTGTCCAGCAGGCTGATGGGCCCCACCTTGTCCTTCAGGGCCACAAAGGCGCTCTTGGCGGCGGCGTAGTGGGCAGGCGGCACGAGGATGTCGAACCGGCGGTCGCCCAGGCAGGCTTCCACGCAGTCCTGCCAGCTCTCGTCCGCCACGGCCAGCAGCTCACAGAAGATCTTGGCGTCCGGCTGCATGCCGCGGCTCTTCAACTCCGCGTTCACGGCATCCCGCACACGGGTGGCGGCATCGCCGTGGGGGTACACCCACTTGCCGCCGGACACAGCGTCCAGCTCGGCGCGCTTGTCCACCTGCTCTTTGCGCAGGACGGCGGTGTTCTGCCGGGCCGCAAAGTAGGCTTCTTCCAGCGGTTTTTCCTGCGCGGCAAGCCAGTCGGTGAGCTGCGGCAGAGTGTCGGCGGTGAGGTTTTCCAGCTTCCAGCCGGAAGCAAACCCGCTGCGGCGCAGGGCTGTGAGCAGGGCTTCGGCCTTGGATGCGGCATCCTCGGCCTGCGCAGCTTTGCGGGCGGCGGCATCCTGCGCCGTCTTGCGGCGGGACAGCTCTTCCTCCATGGCATCCAGTGCCCGGCCCTCGCCGCTGGCACCGGCTGCGCTGTGGGCGGCAAGGTAGGCGCGGCGGGCTTCCGCCTCCGCGTTCTTGACCTCGGCATAGCGGGCGTTCAGGGCCTCCAGCTGGCGGTGCCCGGCGTTCAGATGGCCCTGCCACACGTCCTGTTCTCCGCCGTCGGCAGCAGCACGGGCCAGCAGGGCCGCGCCCCGGTTCACAAGGGCTTCGGTCTGCTTTCCGGCGGCTTCGCGGCCATAGTTCACGATCTCTTCCAGTGCATCGGCGCGGGTCTGGGCTTCGGCCAGCACAGCGTGCAGGTTTTCCAGCTCCAGCCGGTCGCCCTGCAGTGCTTCCAGATCCAGCTCCGGCTGCGGCAGGATGTACTGGTACAAAAATTCCCGGAAGTTGGGGATCTCGTCCATGCTGGTGCCCATCTGGAACACTTCGTTGAACTTTTTGCCCAGCGGGCTGGACGCCCGCCCGATGCCCAGCGCCCGGCAGATGCGGTCACGGGCTTCGCTGGGGCTGCGGGTGTAGGAGAGTCGGCCGACGGCGGGCTTGAAGTCCTCCTTGGCGCTGGGGGCACCGGTACGCGGGTCGATGAAGGGCAGCTGTTCCAGCGTGCAGCCGTCCTCGGAGAGGTACCAGGTCTGGTCGCCGGGGTGCAGCTCCTGCATGGGGCCTTCCGACTCCACCCGCACCGCGATGACAAAGGGGGCGCGCTTGAGACTGTCGTAGAACTCCGCGCCGATGTAGGCCACGGTATGGCCGGGGCGGCGGTAAGCGTTTTCCCCGCGCTGCTTCGCGTGGACCGAGCCCTGCAGGGTGCGGCCGCTCTTCTTATTGCCCAGGGCATTGAAGTTGCGGTTGGTGGTCAGGCAGTAGCGGATGGCATCCAGAATGGTGGTCTTACCCACGGCGTTCACGCCGATCATATAGGTCAGGCGGGCGCAGTCAAAGGTGACGTTTTCAAAGTTGTGCCAGTTGATGAGTTTCAGGCGTTTGAGTTCGATCATGCTTCTGCCTCCCCTGCTTCGGTGTCTGCGCCCTCCGGGCGCTCGTACAGGCCAAGCTCGGTGCGGGTGCGGGCGCTCTCTGCCGCTGCGCCGGCAAGGTCGGCATCCGGCAGGGCCAGCAGCACGGTCGGGAACACCTCGATGCGGCTGTCCAGCCCGGAGAGCCGGCCCACCGGTCGGGCCAGATTGTACCGGCGCAGGGTGCGCATCAGCCGTTCCAGCGTCTGCTGGTCCAGTCTGCGGGGCAGGTTCATCTTCTGCAGCTCGGTCTGCACCTCTTCCACGGTCACCAGCACCTGATCGGCGCTGGCGGCAAGGCTCTCCCGCTTTTGCAGGTAGAGCAGCCGCAGCACCAGCAGCAGGATGCTCTCGTATTTCAGCAGCCGGGCCTGGCTGCCCTCGTGCTCGTTGACCAGGGCCGCCGCCTGCAGCGGGGCCGGGTACAGCAGCACAGCGTAGCCCAGCGGTTTGAACACCGCCCGCACCTCGGGCAGATGATCCTGCACATAGAGATATTTTGCCCGCTGATCCTCCACGCTGCCCAGCACGAAGCAGTGGTTGAGCAGATAGTTTGCGGTCTCTTCCAGCATGTTAATCGTTGCCATCGTTTTCCTCCTTGCGGCGGGTCAGGACAAAGTCCTCGAACCGGAAGCCGCCGCGCTCCACCCAGTTGCCCGTGAGCCGGATGTCATAGTTCCGGTGCGGCGACTGGGAATAGGTATGCAGGCCGATGATGCGGGCAAAATCGCCCGGGTATTCCTCCGCCAGGGTGGATGCTTCCACCTGCGGGCGGGCAGCCAGTGCCTGCTGTGCCAGCAGGGCCACGTTTTCTTCGGTGACAGCCAGCCGGGCGTAGTCCAACAGCAATTGCTGCTCCTTGCGCAGCTGGTCCGGGTCCAGCGTTTCCGCCTGCACCGGGGCCAGCGGGGCCGCCGTGCGGGGCGCGGCCGGCGGGTACAGGAACTTTTCGCCAAAGGCAGCCGCCGGGTACAGATGCAGATGGGCGGCCACCGGGCCGTCATCCGGCTCAAAGAGCTGGTCCGGGGTGCGGATGTCCTCGGCGTAGCGGCGCAGCAGGGCCGTGACGCTGCCCTGAGACGAGCGGTCGCTCAGCAGCAAAAACTGTGCCCGCTGCACGGCTCGCTTGCGGTAGCGGATGTGACTGGCGTCGATCTCCCGGATGAGGTTGCTCATCTCTTCCAGCGCGTCCCGCTGCTGCTGGATGAGGGCCCGCACACGGGGCGCGGCCTCACCGGGGGCGCAGCGCTCCACACGGGCGTAATCCAGTGCCAATTGGGGCAGATACGCTTCCTCGCAGGCGTCCAGCCCTTCCTCCAGATAGGCGCGGTAATTGAACAGGTTGTCGCTGGTCTTGAAGCGATGGTAAGCCGCCGCCACCACCTTTTCTTCGTACTGGTCAAACAGCTCCAGCACCTCCTGCGGGGTGCGGTTGCGGGTGAGCCGGTCGATGTAGTGGCCGATGGACGCATTGAGCGCCCGCAGGGATTTGTTCAGCGCTTCCAGATCGGAAGCCACCTCCCGCAGCACATTCTCGTAGGGGTTCTTCTCTTCCCCCACGCCCTGCAGCAGCTGCCAGGCCTTGTACAGCTTGCCGGTGTAGGTGACCACACGGGGATTCAGGATCTCTTCCAGCGCGTCCAGCAGCGGGGCCACTTCCGGCACAAAGGCCAGGGTCGGCTCGCTCTCGTAACTGCCGGGCTGCTCTTCCAGCCAGCCGGTGCGGCGCAGCCGCAGCAGAAAGCCCAGCGCCAGCGTATGAGGGTCGCGGGTGGGCTGTTCCTCCTCATCGCCGGCACCGTCTGCGTCCAGCGTCAGGGGCTTTGCCAGTGCCGCAAAATAATCCTCCGCGCGGGAGACGGCCTCCGCACGGGAAATGCTGTAGTCGGCCGTATGGCGGCACTCTTCCCACAGCAGGAGCAGCAGCTCCGCATAAAACGCCCGGTTCGGCCCCGCCAATGGGCGGAACAGCCGTGGGCTGACCAGTTCAAACAGCTGCATGGAACGTTCCTTTCTGTTCACATCAGAATACGGTTTTATTGTACCACACGCGGCAGAGTTTGTCACAAAAAGGCGCAAAAAAGCCCCGGGAGCGGGTGCTCTCCGGGGCAGGAAGATCCGGGTTTATTTTGCGGCCATCTCGGCAGCCGCCGCGGTGCAGCGCCCCGTCATCGGTTTACCCCCTCCGGAGCCGGGTGCACCATGCCCGGAACACCCTGTTCTGCGCCCATGGAAGGAGGATGCGCAGTTTTTTTCAGATTTCGTGCCGGAACTTTTAAAAATTACACAGTTCTACCATTTTTTCATGCTAAAATGAGGTCGTAAAAATAACAGGCAAAGGATGATCTCCCCATGCAGCACTGTCCCGCCCGGGCAGCCCGGCAGCTGGCGGCAGCAGCACTTGCGCTGGTGCTGCTGCTTGCTCTTGCCGCGCCCCGCGCCCACGCCGCCGCCTTACAGGAAAAACACGGCATCCGGCTGCTGACTTTTGACCACAGCCAGATCCTTTCCATCGGCAACCAGACCTCCGGCAAATGCAGCTGGTATGCACTGCGCTACGCCCGCACCATTCTGGACGGGCGGGTGTGCTCCGGCAGCGGCATGTGGTCCAACGGTGCCGTGTGGTCCGCCGGCGGCTACACCGGGTATTCCGGGGACCTGTCCGCCTGCCTGCATACCATTTACAACGAGCTCTCGGCCGGACGGCCGGTGATCGTGCACCTGAAAAACACCACGGTGAGCGGTGTGAGCAAACACGCCAACCGCACCTCTACTTACGAGTATCACCTGTCCGGCTCCGGCTGGACCCAGGTGAACTACCCGCACATTGCCACCAGCGACACCTATGGGCACTGGGTCTGTGTGGTGGGCATAAGCCCCACGGCAGACCCCGATAACCTGAAGGAAAGCGACTTCTACGCGCTGGACCCGGCCCGTGTTTCGGCCAACGGAACGCTGGCGCTGACCCGGCTGCTGGACGGCACCATCTGGACTGCCAACTCTCCCCTCAAAATTGCAGGCTGAAGATAGAAAGAGCAAAACGGGGGGCGGGCGGGGGCCGCGGCACTCTTCGCTGCGGTGGAGCTCTTCGAGGGTCT
>ERZ859967.1004-NODE-1004-length-14084-cov-4.208140_pt1 | contig 14084 bp, 15 predicted proteins | sample MGYA00510115_ERZ859967 | MGnify/ENA primary metagenome ERZ859967 (study PRJEB30046, sample SAMN00715171) | human gut metagenome | study: EMG produced TPA metagenomics assembly of the A metagenome-wide association study of gut microbiota in type 2...
TTATTGTTACTTTTGCATACGAAGAGTTCTTTGAAGGTTACGCAACGCGCAGAAGGATGATGCAGTAGATAACTAACTAAATCGTAACCTATTACTATCATGAGCAATTAACCTACGCTCACTTCCAATAAATTACACTCTTTTCGTAACTTCTTATAACAAAAATACGAAAAATAATTCTATCTTTGTCCGCGAAACAAAAAACAGAAAAAATTCTAATTCAATCGCGTATGTTTAAAAATCAACCCAAAGGATTGATCCCGGCAGCATTGAGCAACATGGGCGAGCGTTTCGGATATTATATCATGAACGCGGTGCTTGTGCTGTTTCTATGTTCCAAATTCGGCCTGTCTGAAGAGACCAGTGCTTTAGTCTATTCTTTCTTCTACGCCGGTATCTATGTGCTTAGCCTCGTAGGCGGTATCATTGCCGACAGAACGCAGAACTACAAAGGAACCATCATTTCCGGTCTTATTGTCATGACTATCGGTTATGTCGTATTGGCATTCCCCATTTTCGCGACTCCTGAGAATCAGACATGGCTTCTTACGCTTACTTGCGGTGCGCTGTTCCTCATCGCATTCGGCAACGGCCTTTTCAAGGGCAACCTTCAGGCCATTGTCGGACAGTTGTACGACAATCCTCGCTATGCTTCGCAGCGTGATGCCGGTTTCCAGATTTTCTATGTCTTTATCAATCTTGGTGGCGTTGTGGCTCCCTTCGTAGCTCCTTTGCTCCGCAGCTGGTGGCTCAGTGAGAACGGTTTGATGTATAATGCCGAGCTTCCGGCTCTTTGCCATGGATTTTTGGCGGGTGCGGAAGTAAACCTTGCCAATCTTCAGGAGCTGATTACAAAGGTGGGTGGCTCTGTGGTTGCAGGTGATGCCGGCTCCGTATCGGCATTCTGTTCGAATTATCTTAATGTCTTCAACACCGGCATCCACTATTCGTTTATCGCCTCCGTTGCCGCAATGCTTATTTCTCTCTCGATATTCCTTTTCACCAAAAGACAGCTTCCTTCTCCCGCAAAGAAAGCAAAAGAGGAAACCGTTACATATTCTGCAGAGGAAAAAGCTGCAATGGCTACGGAAATCAAGCAGCGTATGGCAGCCCTCTTCGCTGTGCTCGGTATTGCTATCTTCTTTTGGTTTTCATTCCATCAAAACGGAACTTCACTCTCGCTCTTTGCCCGCGATTTCGTAAAGACCGACTCCATACAGCCGGAAATATGGCAGGCTCTCAACCCGTTCTATGTCATTATCCTCACTCCTGTTGTGATGTGGGTATTTGCCGCTCTTGCACGCCGTGGAAAAGCGATTTCCACACCTCGCAAGATCGCTATCGGTATGGGTTTGGCCGGATTGGCATTCCTTTTCATGACTGTATTCTCGATCATCAACGGTTATCCTTCGGCCGAGGCGTTCAAGGATCTCCCGGCTGCAGAGGCGGCCGCTCTCAAGACAGGACCGTGGGTGCTCTTCGTACTCTACTTCTTCCTGACTGTGGCAGAGCTGTTCATTTCTCCTCTCGGTCTGTCGTTCGTTTCTAAAGTTGCTCCCAAGCATCTCCAGGGCCTTTGCCAAGGTCTGTGGCTCTGTGCAACGGCCGTAGGCAATCTGCTGCTCTGGATTGGTCCGCTCATCTACAATGCTTATCCTATTTGGGTGGCTTGGACTGTATTCTTCTCGGTCTGCATCATCTCGATGGGCGTTATGCTCGGTATGGTGAAATGGCTCGAGCGGGTTACCGAATAAGACCTGTATTTCGATTGATACGGCGGCGCTTCCGAAAAGGGGGCGCCGCTTTCATTTGACTGCCGGGAAGTACCGTATTTTTGTGATTATATACTTCGGTGTCCCTTTGGGGTGTGTCGTAGCCCAAGTTTCCTCCGAGCGAAGGGATTTAGGGCGACAAGTATTACAACACGGTCACGGGTCGTGAATAAACGACCGTCGAATAAGGTATATTGGCGGTATATGACTGCCGATGTTTTACGGCGAGGCGTGTCCGTTTCCGGCGGGATCGAAGCGGTGCTCTTCTTTTGCGTCCGAGCCCGTGCCGGCCGCAGAATTCACCGCTGGGGTGTATGGAGCGTAGGCTTTTGTCCGGGGGCCGGGTGCTTTCCGGATTGCGGATTCGTTACCCCGGCACATAGGAATTGCGACCTTGTCCGGGGCTTTTTACTTCTGGCGACCGTAAGAGATAACCGGCCGGCGGCTTCTTGACGGGTGTTCGGGCATTCGGGGCGTGCGGCGCAGGATCCGGCTCATGGGGCGGTTTATTCGGCGATGAACTTTATCCGGGGCTGGCTCTTCGATGCCGGCTATCGTTGAAGAAGATCGGATGGCATCCCTGACGGGTGTTTCCGGATTACGGGTTCGACGCTCGGAGAGCGGAGAGCAGAGAGCAGAGAGCAGAGAGCAGGCTTTTGTCCTAAAAGGAAATAGGACCGTATCCTTGAGCCGTCCATTGTAAATGAATCGGAGCGGCAAATTGATTTGCGACTTCGGTACGCTTGTTCAATGTTGCGAACGATGCCTTACGGACACTCTTCCTGAAGTCCGGTTATTTCCCGTAAACCGTTGTCTTCCCCCCCCCTTGTCCGGGATTTTCTAATGGACTCCTGCCATTGTTGCGGGGCCATGCCTTTTTCTTTGGCGAAGGCGCGGTAGAAAGTCGCCGTGCTCCCGAATCCGGATAACAGGGCCACTTCTTCGATTTTATGGCCGGCCTCCTCGTCTTCGAGCAGCGGCAAGGCGGCATATTGAATGCGGCAGTGGTTGATGTAGTCGCGGAACGACAAGCCCAATTCCTTGTTGAGCAGCAGGGAGAGTTGCGTGCGGTTAGTGCCGCATTCGCAGGCCAAGTCGATGATCGTAAGTCCGGGGTTGAGGTATAGTTTGCGCTGTACGATGGCTTCCTGCAACTGTTCCCGCAGCGATGCGGCGCGTCCTTTTCCTTCGGCGAGGTTTATTTCCGGATTTTCTTCGATGGGTTCTTCTTCCGGGAGCGGTTGCCAGTAATCCCGGATAATGTCCGGGATGCGGTATTGCAGGATGCAGCCGTAGAGGATACCCCAGACGGTAAGTGTCAGGATATAGATGAGAATGGTGAACCAGATATTGCTGAAAAATAGAATGATGATGATGTATGAAAGCAGGTAGAAGGCCAGCAGTGCCGACATCCACCGCAGCCATTGCAGGTGGATGCGCTCCGTGAACGAGTAGGCCTGGGCGATCTCCCGGGAGTAACGGATGGAGTAGAGGACGATGCGAGTCAGGGCGAAGAGGCAGTAACCGACGGTGTATAGGGTGTAGAGCAGAAGTACCGTCGGCAGGAAGGACGGCAGGTCCTTTAGCAACTCCGGCAGGGAAGCATATACCGTGCGGGGTTCGAAAGCCGTTCCGAGCCAGTAGGCGCCGCCGAGCAGAACGAAGGGGCTCAGCAGTTTGAGGCTGTATCGTGCCGTGATGCGGCCGGGCATCACCAGTTCGAAAAAGAAGAGCGACAGCAGAGCCAGGGTAAACAGGTCCGGAAAGGTGAAGCCCGGGCCGAGAATTTCGTAGTTGTAGGCGGCATCGTGGCTCAGGAAAAACTCTTTGAGTTCGATCAATGCCATCCATATCAGGCAGATCGTGAAGAGATAATGGGGCCGGGATTTGCTCTGTCGGGCATAAATCGCCATATGGAAGGCGCCCATAGCGAAAAATGACAGGGAAGCTCCGTTAAGGAAATATGTGAGGTTTTCCAACATTCTGAATACTAAGATAGTAAAAATAAGTACTAAAAATGTCTTTTTGCGCTATTATTTCGGCTTTCGCCGGGAAATCGCCCCGTGCGACTCTTCCGTCCTGCATTTTTTCGATGGATGGAGGTCGGTGAAATTTATGGACGGTAGAGTCGGGTGGGATACACGGGGCTTGAAATTCCTTGTTTTTCGGGGTAAAAAATCCGGGTGTCCGGGAATGGTTTTTCCGGTTTGACCCGAATCTGAAAAATAATTATACAAAATTATCCGGATTGAAGGATGTTTCGTTCTCAAATTGTATAAATCGAATCGCAAAACGTACATCGGATTTTCTGGACGCCTCCGAGCGGAATGTGATGAATGTCGTATGTGCGCCGGGAACGGCGGCGATCGTCAGCAGTTGCCGGCCCGCCTTCTGTTTGCGGTGGAGGAAACTGTTTCGCGGGGCGTGTTCCGGTTGTCTTGCGGTAGCGTTTTCGGGAGGGGCGAGAGGGCGGCCGGTTCCGGGAGATTATCGGATCTGTAGGAGGAGAGGTATAGGATTGTGGCGGTATGGTTTTAGAATTTTTCCGACAGATACCGAATTGTTCGGGTGTGCACCGCCGGAGTTCCCCGGGGTATCGTGGATCGTTTTCGCCGCCCGTTTCGAATGATACCGACAGTCGCTCCAGCCTATCCGAGCGTACGGTAAAACGCGTTGCTTCCCGTTATCTGGAGCGTGCGAGAAAAAGCGGCGATTTCTCTTTTCTGCGGTGTTTTTTTTGTATTTTTGTTCCCGTCGCCGGGAAAAACAGAAACTCCGACGTTTTTTGCGATGGGTATGAAACTTACGATTCTTGGCTCGGGAACTTCTCAGGGAGTGCCGGTGATCGGCTGCCGGTGTGCCGTCTGCACCTCGAAAGATCCCCGCGATAACCGTCTGCGGACTTCGGCCATGCTCGAGTGGGACGACATACGGCTGGTGATCGACGCTGGGCCCGATTTCCGTTACCAGATGCTCCGGACCGGGGTCCGGCATATCGACGCGATTCTGCTGACGCACGAACACAAAGACCATATCGGAGGATTGGACGACGTGCGGGCCTTCAATTTCGTCGATTATCCCACGATCCATCGGATCGACGTATTCGGAACACGGCAGACGCTCAAATGCGTCCGCAAGGACTTCGACTATGCCTTCAGTGTGGACAAGTATCGGGGGGTGCCCGAAATCGAGCTGTGCGAAATAGATCCTGCCGTTCCCTTTTGCGTTAAGGACAAGGAGGTGATTCCCGTGTCGGGACACCATTCGCCCCGATTCGAGGTGACAGGGTTCCGGTTCGGCGAACTGGCCTACCTTACGGATTTCAAGACCATCGCCCCGGCCGAAGAGCGGAAGCTGTACGGTGTCGAAGTGCTGGTGGTCAATGCGCTCCGGCCCCAGCCCCATGATTCGCATTTTTCACTGGACGAAGCATTGGCGCTGATCCGCCGTGTGGCGCCCCGCCGGGCGTATCTGACGCATATGTCGCATGAAATGGGTCTTTACGCCGAGCGTTCCGCGTTGTTGCCCGAAGGGGTATATTTGGCTTACGACGGATTGGAAATAAATGTAAACGATTGATAGGATGAAAGGTTTGAAAGGAAAGACCGTCGTGGTCACCGGAGCTTCGTCGGGGATCGGCGAGGCATTGGCCCGCGAATGTGCGGTGCAGGGTGCCAACGTGGTGCTCGGCGCCCGGAGCCTGCAAAAATTGCAGCTCATCGTCGGAGATATCCGATCCAAAGGCGGCGAAGCGACCTACTGCGCGGTGGATGTGACCAAGCCGGAGGAGTGCCGCAATCTGATCGACACGGCCGTCGGGGAGTACGGCGGGTTGGATGTGCTCATCTGCAATGCGGGCCTTTCGATGCGGGCACTGTTCGATGACGTGGATCTGGAGGTGCTGCACCGTCTGATGGACGTTAATTTCTGGGGCACGGTCTATTGTACCAAATACGCGTTGCCGTACTTGCAGGCTTCGCACGGGTCGCTGGTCGGCATCTCGTCGGTGGCCGGTTTGCACGGCCTGCCGGGGCGTACGGGCTATTCGGCTTCGAAATATGCGATGACGGGATTTCTGGAAACCGTGCGGATCGAAAACCTGAAGAAGGGGTTGCACGTGATGGTCGCCTGCCCGGGGTTCACGGCTTCGAATGTCCGCTTTTCGGCGCTCACGGCCGACGGTTCGAGCCAGGGCGAGACACCGCGCGACGAGGCGAAGATGATGACGCCCGAACAGGTCGCCCGTATCGTTATTCGGGGAATCGAAAAGCGCAAACGCCTTTGCCTGATGGAGGCTGAGGGGCGTGCTACACACTTTATCAAGAAATTCGCCCCTGGCTTCCTCGACCGTATGTTCTATATGGTTATGGCCCGGGAACCGGATTCGCCGCTGAAATGACGGAGCAAAATGAAAAAAACAGAATTGCAGAAATAACAACCCTTGTACTGACCGGGTTGCTACTGCTCGACATAATCGTATTTTTTGTTGGTATGATATGCGATGGGGCAGGCGGAAACGGGCTGGTTTACGTGGTGTATTGCGGGATTGTTTCTTTGGTTTTACTGGGGTTATATCTTTTATGTTGCGCTGGGTTTTATTTCTTGTGGAAGGTGTCTTTCTGCAATAATCGCATTATACGCTTTTGTTTCTGTATTTTTGCGGCGTTGGCGGTCGGACTGTTGTTGCTTTTGTGAGATGCACCGGATAGCGAAACATTAAATACGACAAAGGGGATGCTCGAAAAAGCATCCCCTTTGTCGTATTGTAAACTCCTCCTACTTGAAGAAAATCGACGAAATCTCCTTGTAGTTGTGTACGCGCTCGATGACGTTGGCGAAGATGTCCGCTACGGTCATCACCTTGAATTTGCTCAGGTCCTTTTCCGGGTTGAGCGGTATGGTGTCCGTGACGATCACCTCCTGCAAGGCACTGGCATTGATTTTTTCGTAAGCCTGCCCCGAAAGGATCGGGTGGGTGATGGCTGCCCGGACGCTCTTGGCACCTTTTTCCATTAGCATATCGGCTGCCATGCAGATCGTGCCGGCCGTATCGATCATATCGTCCACGATGATTACGTTGCGACCCTTCACGTCGCCGATGGCCGTCATTTTACCCACGACATTGGCTTTCGCACGCTCCTTGTGCGAGATGATGATCGGGGCGCTCAGGTGCTTGGCATAGGTGTTGGCCCGTTTGGCGCCGCCCATGTCGGGTGCCGCGATCGAGAGGTCCTCGATGTTCAGGCTTTTGATGTACGGTACGAAGATGCCGCTGGCATAGAGTGCATCCACCGGTACGTCGAAGAAGCCCTGGATCTGGTCCGCATGCAGGTCCATGGTCATAATGCGGTCCACGCCTGCCGCGACGAGCATGTTGGCTACCAGTTTCGCGCCGATCGGTACGCGGGGACGGTCTTTGCGGTCCTGACGCGCCCAGCCGAAGTAGGGCATCACGGCGATCACCTTGTAGGCCGATGCGCGGCGTGCGGCATCGATCATCATAAGGAGTTCCATCAGGTTGTCCAGCGGCGGGAAGGTCGATTGGATGATGAACACGGTGCAGCCGCGGATCGACTCGTTGAAGCAGGGCTGGAACTCTCCGTCGCTGAACTGTTGCACCTCCGAGTTTCCGAGCGTGGTGCCGTAGCTTGCGACGATTTTCTCCGCGAGGTACCGCGAGCCCCTGCCTGCGAAGAATTTGATTTTGTGGATAGCCATAGTATGTGATTGTGTTTTTGAATGGTGCAAAGATAGGATGTAAAGACCGAATTATCGGGTATTTCTAAAATCTTTTTTTAACATTCTGTTAAACATTTGCCGATGAAGTCCAGGATCTCTTCGCGGCCCGTCCGTTTTTCGCTCGAGGAGCGGAACATCGGAGGCAACCCCTCCCACTGTTCACCGAGCACTTGTTTGTAGCGTTCGACGCTGCGTGCGAGCTGTGCGGCCGACAGTTTGTCGGTTTTGGTAAAGACGATGCCGAAAGGGATGCCCTCCCGGCCGAGCATTTCGATAAAGCGCAGGTCGATCTTCTGGGGCTCCAGTCGGGAATCGACCAGCACGAACAGGAAGTGCATCCGTTCGCATCGGAGTACGTAGTCGGTGATGATTTTGGCGAACTCGTCGCGTTGGGTTTTCGATGTGCGGGCGTAACCGTAACCGGGCAGATCGACCAGATACCAACTGTCGTTGATGCGGAAATGGTTGATAAGCCGCGTCTTGCCCGGGGTGCCGGAAACTTTGGCCAGGCCGCTGCGACCTGTGAGCATATTGACCAGCGACGACTTGCCGACGTTGCTGCGGCCGATGAAGGCGAACTCCGGGAGCGAGTCTTTCGGCAGTTGCGAAAGACGCTCGGAGCTGCATACGAATTGTGCCTTGTTGATCTGCATGACAAGCGGTAGCAAAAGAGGTACGGCGAGGGTGTTCCCGGGTTCGATCCGATCGTTTCGCAGGCGGCGGCAGCAATCGTCTGTCCGGCCAATTTATCTTTCTGCAAAAATAGTGGAAGGCGAACGGTAAGCCAAATCTGTCTGAACTTGTCCGGGCCACGCATCCGATTTTTTGCAAAGATAGGAAAAGTTGAGAGAAAACGGGAACTTGTTCCCGGTTTTCCGAGGTGCCTCCTATCCAAGGCTATGTCAAAGATAGTAAAAGACAAGGACAGAACCAAATTTGTTCAAGTCCCTTTTGCGCCTCCTTGCAGGGCATTATACGTAAGCGTAGCTGCCCTCCCCCTCCGAGCGTCGTTTGAGCTATGCCGAACCGTATCCTATTTTTCCAGAAAAGTGAAGTGCGGACGGTAAACCAAACGTCGTTGCCGAAGCCGACTTTTTCTTGAGAGCAGAGTTCACAGATATCTTCTGTTTCGTCCTTTTGACCGTCGGTTGTCCGAGGCTGTTCGGATCATATTCTCGTTTTGTAAAAAGATACAAAAAAAGGTGTTCGTGGTTTTCGGTCGATGTTTGTACGATCGAAAATGCGGGCATTCCGCTCTTTTGCCAAAAGGCACCCGGAAAAAGAGGTTCGAAACTCCTGCCGGGACGTGTCTTGTGAAAATTAATTCGTACCTTTATGGCTGTTTTAGAATTTTGAGTGTTATGAAGAAAGAGTGGAACGACGTGCGTGAATTTCACGAAAAGTTCGGTCATCCGTGTCCGGATGCACCCCGTATGCTGGATAAAAAACGCTCGCTCAGCCGGGCGAAATGGATGAACGAGGAGGTTGCTGAATTTCTGGTCGCCGAGGATATCTACGAGCAGGCCGACGCGATGATCGACCTGATGTACTTCGCGCTGGGTACGATGGTCGAGATGGGACTCGAGCCGGACGAACTGTTCGAAATCGTTCAGCAGGCTAACATGGCCAAGTTGTGGCCCGACGGCAAGCCGCACTACAATCCCAAGGACGGCAAGGTCATCAAGCCCGATACGTGGGAGGACCCTGCACCGAAAATCCGGGCCTGCATCGATGCCGTGATCGCCCGTAAGGGGAAATAACCTCCGTTTCGTATCGTGTAAATATACCCTTTCGTGCCGGTAATTCGGTGCGAAAGGGTAATTTTGTTTGTCGAAGGGGTGTTTTTCCAAAAAATAATCGTAACTTCATTCATCGAAAATTAACTTTTTGTTGTCATGAAAAGACTTTTTGGAATATTGCTATGGGCGTTGTTTTGTCTGTTCGGCACACAACTGTCATTCGGACAGAACAACCGCGAGCAGGTGCTCGCATTGCAGCGGCAGGCTATTGAATTGATGGATAACGGTGATCCCGATCAGGGTATCGTGTTGCTCCGGCAGGCACTGACACTCGATCCGGACTATTGGCCTTTGACGTACGAGATGGCTTACGCCTATATGGTCAAACGGGATTATCAGAAAGCGATCAAACTCGCCAAAACACTTTATAAGTACGAGGATTGCAACGATCTGGTTTATCAGTTGGTCGGAAATTGCTACGATTATCTGAAGAATCCGAAAAAAGCCTTGAAAGTTTATGCGCAGGGGCTCAAACGCTTTCCCGATTCGGGCGCTCTTTATCTGGAGCAGGGGGTCGTTTCGGGAATGCAGGGGCATTACGACGAAGCGGTCGCTTCTTTCGAAAAAGGCATCAGCGTAGCTCCGATGTTCCCGTCGAACTATTACCGGGCGGCCCAGTTTTATGCTTATTCCACCAGCAAGGTCTGGAGCCAGATTTATGGCGAGATAATGATGAACCTGCTACCCAGCGGCGACCGGAATAAGGAGATGAGCGAGCTTTTGTTCCGTAACTATAAAACTGGCATCGTTTTTTCCACCGATTCCGTGTCGGTCGATTTTTACGAGAACCGTCCGATCGCCATAACGATCGATATGCTTCTGGCCGGGGATGTGCGGGAGCCTTACGGTGCCGTGTACGAGGCGGCGATGCAGGCTGCGGCCGGGGGCGAACGGTCCGTCGATCTGGAATCCCTGAACCGGATCCGGAGCCGGTGGATCGACGAAGGCCTGAAGAAGTTGGACGAAGGGGCGAATACGGTGCTGAAGTATGACAATCAAATCGTCGTTCCTTTTTTGGAATATCTGCGTTCGGTGCGGGATGCCGGTCATCTGGAAGCCTACAACTATTGGGTGCTCCGGGAAGGGAATAAGACTGCATTCGGCTTGTGGGTCAACGACAACCGGCAGAAATTCAATGATTTTATGAAGTGGTTCGAACACAACAGGTTGAAAATCGCGGATGCCCCGATTCCGATATCGTACTTATAATAAATAGGGGCTGCGGTAATCGATATACCAATATATGGGGATTCGGCGGTGTGTCCGAATTTGCATATCTTTGCAGAAGATAGGATGCGCCTCGGAAAACAGGGAACAAGTTCCCGTTTTCTCTCGGCTTTCACTATCTTTGTAACATAATCCTTGCATTATGAAACAGACGGAACATTCTTTCGATAATACGGAGCGGGGGCGTCTCCTCTTTTCGCCGGGTATGAAGCTGGCCGACCTGGTCGAGTCCAACTACGAGTTGCTCGTGGTGCTTGCCCGCATGGGTATTCCCCTCGGCTTCGGCGAGTCGAGTGTCGGCGAAGTCTGTCGCCAACGCGGAATTTCGGCGGAGCTTTTTCTGATGATTTGCCGAATTTATTCGTCGGAGGTCCCGGTTCTGCCTTATGAGCAACTGACTTCGGACGATTTGGGCGGTGTCCTCGATTACCTGCATACTTCGCATCTGTATTATCTGGAGGTTACTCTTCCGCATCTGGATGCGAAGATGGCCGCGATGACAGCGACTTGCGACGGAGTACACAGTAAAATCTTGAGTACGTTTTTCGCCGATTACCGCCGGGAAGTGGATAATCATTTCGATTACGAGGAGCGAACCGTGTTTCCTTACGTGCAGGCTCTGCTCGAAAAACGTCGGGTGGACGGTTACAATATCCTCTGTTTCGAAGATAATCATAGCGATATCGACGGGAAGCTGTGCGATCTGAAGAATATCATTATCAAGTACCTTCCTGAAAATTGTTCCGCCAAGCTGCGCTACGAAGTGCTCTCCGATATTTTCCGCTTCGAGGAGGACCTCAGCCGACATACCGTCATCGAGAATCAGATCTTGATTCCGTTGGTCGAAAAATTGGAGAAAAATGGATAACGGTCGTATTTATAAAGTGTTGATTATCGAGCCTTCCGCAATCGTGGGGGCCGGTATTCGGACATTGTTGGACGGTTTTTCCGAATTCAGGGCCCTCGATGCCGAGACTACCGGCGACCCGGCGACCTGTTTCGAACGGGTGGCGACGACGGGACCCGACCTGGTGCTGATCAATCCCGCGCTGTTTCCCGTGATGCGCCGCACTCCGATACGAAACGCCTTTCCGATGTTGCAGGACGTTCCGATTATCGCTCTCTGTCACGGAGCTGTGGACGATGAGCTGCTGCACGAGTTCGACGGAGTAATCAATCTTTACGACTCACCGGGACGGGTGCATCACAAACTTCGGCAGGCTCTCGAGCAGACGCGTACGACGGCACAGCCTGAAGGCTATGAGCTTTCGGAGCGCGAGCGCGAGATCCTCGTTGCCGTCGCCCGGGGCCTGACTAACCGGGAGATCGCCGACCAGTATTTCATATCGATCCATACGGTTATTTCCCACCGCAAGAACATCACCCGCAAGACGGGCATCAAGACCATCGCCGGTCTCACGGTCTATGCTCTGCTGAATAATATGATTTCCGAAGCCGACCTGGGTAATTGATCTTTTGCCGATGGCACCAGGCGAGTTTTTCAATTTATTTCCTAGCTTTGTAGAAGGTAGAATGCACCTGGAAAACTGTGAGCAAGCTCCCGTTTTCTTTTCGGCTTTCGCTATCTTTGTTTAATCCGAATCGTAGCGCGTTTCCTGATGGGAAGTCTTGCGGTTGCCGATTATTTTATTTGTTTGTTATGCGGTATTTAACGGTGGATGGATACTTCGATGGAACGGGCATTCGGGATGCGGCCAATGGAGGTTACTTGGAGCACGATGAAGTCGGCATAAGTCCGGATCTTTCGAAACGGATCGATGTGTGGCTGGAGCAATATTGGAAGGAGTTCATAAAGGGATTCCCCGATCGGGATAAAGTGGTCGAACTGGACGAGGAAGGAATCCGTATTGCTCGTCGATTAAAAAAAGAATTTCCTGAAGATAAAATCGGATACTTCTCCGATGCCCGAATGGTTGCATTGTATGATGAGAAAGTACATGGCGGTTTTTGAAATGGTAACCGATTGTTGGTCGAAAGGTAAAAGCGAAGGTGGATGATAATCTGTACGGAGTGAGGTGAAGGGCCCGTATCGAAATAAAGAGCTGTGAAAAAGTTTGAAATTACGATTTCTACATCATAACCGGATTTGATTTTCTCTCGAAATGAAACGAAAAAGATTGATCTTGACAATTTTGTCATTAGTAGTTCTCCTGTCTTTGAGCAGTTCGGTATTGTGGTGTTGTTTGAGTGGCAAGTATGTCGAGACGGCAGAAAGTATTAGGGATTACTTTATGTGGCCGACTTATCAACGACTGCCATTAGAGTATTATAATTCATTCGGGTATTATCCCCGTTCGATGGATGAAGCCGTCGATTTTTATCAGCAAACTTATTGGCCTAATATGGCGAAAAAAGATTTAAGAGCCCAGCAATTTCTGACGGATCCGTTTGCCAGGGACGGAGGTGAGTTTTTGTATATTCCTCTTTATGATTATTATAAAAAGGTTCCGGTATCCTTCATTTTGTTAAGCGCCGGTGTCGATGGCAAGATGGATAACAAAATAACACCGAGCGATACCCTGTATCTGAATAACTGGTGGGCAAAACTCGATGTATATAATTACGAAGAAGCTGTTTTGCTGCAAGACTATTGGATTAAATGGGAAGATCTGTGTCGTGCATATGGAGAAGATATAGAAACACTCCTAAAATATAACCCGCCTTATCCCGAACTTGCATTACATTTTACCATGAGAAACTATCTGTGGGGAAAGAAAGATTGGATCATACAATTGGGCCTTTTAGAATAATATCTCCAGTATTTCCTTCAAATAAGACAACCCCTGCAACCAATATGGTTGCAGGGGTTGTCTTTCCGCAGAACTCGGATTCCGTTCCTTTCAGATTTTCATTCGGTTATCATAATATAACTATTCCCGGCGACCGTTCGCATCACGACTCCCGTCCCGAAACACGTCATCATCGACCGGGACAAGGACGACAACGAATACTACACCCGCCTGTTCGCCAAAGAACAGTCCTACCGCTCGATGCTCCGCATCCTGGGATATTGACGGAAACGGATTCTCGGACAGAAGATTCCGAGTACATGCTCCGAATACGAAAAATTCATCATTTCCGAAGAAACCCATGAAACAAAAGAAAAAATTTATTCTGATAACGCTTTCAGTAATAACCATATTATTGTTGCTGGGATTTGGGACCACGAGATGTTATCTTTCGTCTAAATATAAAAAAATAGCGGAACGTATGAGAACTGATTATAAAGATATTCCAAACCAGCAGCAGCTCCCTCTTTCATTTTACCTAACGTTCGGTTATTTTCCTCGCTCGATGGACGAAGCCCTCGATTTCTATCATCGGGAGGTTCGACCGGATGTGCCAAAAGAGCATATCAGAGCACAACAGAGATTGCAAGATCCGTTTTCAAGAGATAGTTGTGAAATACAATACGTCCCCCTTTATGATTACGAAACAAAGAAACCTGTATCCTTCATTCTATTGAGTGCTGGTGTCGATGGCAAGATGGATAACAAAATAACACCGAGCGATACCCTGTATCTGA
>ERZ859967.1009-NODE-1009-length-14018-cov-3.287188_pt1 | contig 14018 bp, 9 predicted proteins | sample MGYA00510115_ERZ859967 | MGnify/ENA primary metagenome ERZ859967 (study PRJEB30046, sample SAMN00715171) | human gut metagenome | study: EMG produced TPA metagenomics assembly of the A metagenome-wide association study of gut microbiota in type 2...
GCAGTACGCCAACAGCTTTAAGACTGTGGTACTGATCGATGAAGACAAGATTGAGCGGATGGCGACAGATGAGAAATTCCGGAAGCAGTATGAGGGAATCTTAAGCGGTGCGGCTGCACAGATACAGCAGTTAAAGACCAGCCTGCAGAGTTCGGGGGCGCAGGTCAAGGGTTACGGAATGCAGGTAAATGATGGCGGAACATTGTCATTTTTTGCAGTGCTGAAGAAATCAAGCGCGGATCAGAAGGCAAGAATCGAGAAAAAAGGCGAGCAGAAGAGAGCAGAAAAAAAAGCTGCGGAGAAGAAGGCTGCTAAGAAAGAAAAGGAAGAACGGCTAAAAGACAAGAAGTCGGATAAGGTAGCAGACAGCAAGGAGGAAGCCGGCACAGAGGATACGGTAACGATCAGCGCCGGTTCCATAGAAGAACTGTTGTCTAAGATAGAAACCTACAATTTCAACACACGGAGTGACAGTGTACAGACCGCAGGTGAACGGCAGATCGGCCAGAACTTTGACTTCAGAGGGTAAGGTGAGGATGTATGATTTCTATGGGGAGGCCCGGAGGTGCTTACGGAAGCGGCAATACCGGTTTGCCGCAGGCATTTTCCGGAGGAAAGAAGACGCAGAACAATCAGAAGAGTATCTTTGGAGCAAAAAATAAAAGTTCTGTCACCGATATCCGGCGGATGTTGGCGAGAGATGACCGGAACGGACAGACACAGGTGGCGAACAGTTGGGGACAGGATTCTATTGTGACGAGTACTTTAAGTTACAGTGAATCGCTGCGGAATCAGAGACAGCAGACAAAAAATACGACATTAGCACTGAAAAAACTGAAGTACCAGTTTAAAAGTATTTCTTCGAAGATACTGCGGAGCAAGACTTCCCAGGCGGCGAAGCAGGCAGCCGGACAGGCGAGAAGAGAGATCATGCGCCTGAAGCGTCAGAAGCAGAACAGTGACAGCGACAGTGAAGAGATCGATGCAGCAATTGCTCATGCACAGGCTATGGAACGTGTGGCGAAGAAGAAAGCAAAACATCTCGAAGAAGAGGAAATGGTGAAGGCCGCGGGTGGAATCTGCCAGGGAGACCGGATCAGCGAAGAAGAGACGAAGGATGTGCAGGACGCAGAGGCGGAAAACGCGCGGAATGCAGAAGAAATGTCTGTGGAAGATTCCGCGGATGAAGTGTCCGGGGACTTCTCTGCGTATGAGTATGCGGCGGATAGCTATGATATATCCGATTATATTGATCTTGGCATGGATGTATTCTATACGCAGGCAGGAGACTTTATGTCGGAAATGAGCGACTTTACTTCTGAGATGATGCAGGAAATGTCTGACAGCCTGCGTGATCTGATGGAAGAGATGGGGCTGGATGTGGAATCGGATACCGTGGTCTCGGTGAACAGGGAGATGGATCCCGCGGACCTCAAGATGATGAAGATCAAACACCGCAACAAAGAGATGAAAGACATCGTCAAGGCCGATGCGGAGTACCTGAAAGCAGTCTTCGACCACCTGGAGAAAATGAAAGACAACATGGTTATTCCCACCGGGACTTCATTTTCCGCAGATGCTGTCGGCGTAGGTGTATCGGCGGCGCCTGTGCCGGTGATCAATATTACATTATAGGGTGGACATATAAGAAGAAATTTGACATCCCGGACACTGTGCTTGTGAGACAGACATAGTGTCCGGGATGGTTTTATATAAAAACATTTTTGATTTTCGTGATTATTTCCGACCGTACAGGATTCCCATTCCGGAGATCATCCAGGGAGCAGCGGCATATCCGGGGATAAAATCCAGTTTCTTCTCAAGATTGCCGATGTAGTGAATTTCTGTGATTCCTTCTTTTTTCAATTCTTCGACAAATTCTTCCATGTCACCGTAGAGTGCTTTCTGGGAGAACATGTCCTGAAAGGAGAAGGCACCGCCCTTTTTGACTATGCGCAGAGCTTCTCTGACCACATCCCGTTTATCCTTGGCGGAACGGACTTCGTGGAAGACAAAGTTGCTGACAGTGGCATCGAAGGTCTCATCCGGATCTTCCAGATGGGCGGCATCTCCTTTGTGGAAGGTGATCCGGTCGGCAACACCCTCCACTTTCGCATTGGCTTCACATTGCTCTTTGGCATAGTTCCACTCGGCACCCCAGTAGTCCATACCGACGAGTTTTGCCTTGGGGAAAGCCTTGGCGCAGCGGATCGTCAGGGCAGCCGCACCACATCCGATGTCAAGCAGAGTGCCTTCGCCGTCCCATTCCAGATGATCTACGAGATGCTGATGGACTTTTGCCATCATGTTGCCTTTGCCGAAGGCAAACAATTCATGACAGATGTGCATGTAAATGCCATAGACCAGGCAAATCGCGGCAAGAATGCCCAGGATCCATGTCGGAATGGCAAGATGCAGCACCGGTCCGGTCACATAGGCGGCAATGCCGAGTACGGCAGCAGCGACATAGCACAGCGCCAACATTTTTTCAGGTACCCAGTTTCCGTAGTTCACGTTTTTGTTCATAACTAATCCTCCTACTTGTTTTCTGAATATAACAAAAGTTATATTTGTTATTTTTTATAAAAGAAAATGCCCACCGCATTAACGGTGAGCATCCTTCTTACTCTTGAAATATGTAATTAAACTCTGCGTTCCGGCATCGGCGTGGATGCCGATGGCTTTCGTCAGGAACAGGCGGTGTTCCATATCATAATCTCCCTTGATCAATTCCAGAAATCCGTGTAACCTCATGGAGGCCAGAATCCGTAGTAATTCTTTATCGGGCACATAGCCTAGTTGTTTTTCGTAATAGCTCTGAAAGGCGGTGAACATATTATGAAAGACTACATCCCGGAAGGCTTCGTATTTGCTGCCGGAGCATTTCTCCAGCACAAGCTCGCATTCCTGCTTATGCGCACAGATATATTCCATGATCTCGCGTTCATTCTGCTCTGCGGTCTCAGGATGTTCCTGCTCTCTTTTGGCTATTTGCTGCATCATTTTCTGATACTCGGCAATCAGGGGATCCAGGATTGCCCCCAACAGAGCCTCTTTATTTTCAAAAGAGAAATAAAAAGCTCCGGTAGTAACTCCGGCACGTTTGCAGATATTCCGGAGGTTCGCCCCGGCGTAGCCTTTTTCCAGAAATTCTTCCCTGCCGCAGCGGATTAAGTTTTCTTCCGTGATTTTCTTACGATCTGTCTCCATAACAATTGTTATATTAGCATAGACTAACTCGTGGGTCAAGAAGGAATCTTCAGGTAAAATATTTTTTATTTTCGCAAAAATCTCTGCAAAAACATTTTGGTTTATTGTGATTATAAGATATAATAAAAATAGTAGCAGGAAAACTAAGATAGTGATATATAGCGGGGAAATGAATATGGACAAAGACCCATTTAAAGAATATCTGAGAGAATCCGAACCGAATAAAGCAACAAAAGGGTATGTGTGGAGCACGGCGGTTGGACTTCAGGCAGTAGATGGTCTGAAACCCTCGCAATATCTGATTGACACTGCAATTCAAAATATTGAAGGTAAGATCACGCTAAAAGAGGCACAGAGTCTTATAGAAAGCTATTACAATGAGAGACCTGTCCGTGTATCAGATAATGAACGCACGGAAGAAGCAGATAAAGTTTCCAGCCGTATTGCGGAGCTCCTTTCCGAAACGGCGTTTTCCTTTTCACCGAATGAGTATATAGCTATTCATCGTAAGCTTTTTCGTGGAATATATAAGCATGCCGGAAAAATAAGAGATTATAATATTACGAAGAAAGAATGGGTGCTTGATGGCGCAACGGTCATATATGGGAGTGCTTCAGAACTGCGTGCCACGTTGGAATATGATTTTTCGCAGGAAAAAGCTTTTAGTTATAAAGGACTTTCGATAGAAGAGAGCATTCATCATCTGGCTTTGTTTGTATCAAGGCTTTGGCAAATTCACATTTTTGGTGAGGGAAACACAAGAACCACAGCGGTTTTTTTCATAAAATATTTGAGAACACTTGGTTTTTTTGCAACAAATGATATTTTTGCGGAAAATGCATGGTATTTCAGAAATGCACTTGTCAGAGCCAATTATACGAATTTACAAAAAGGAATTCATGAGACAACGGAATATTTGGAACTCTTCCTCAGAAATATGCTTTTAAATGAACACAACGAGCTGCACAATCGAAATATGCATATCAGTGGACTTTTAAAGGATACAAAAGTGGACATTGGAACTTCAAAAGTGGACATTGGAACTCAAAAAATGGACATTGAAACATCAAAAGTGGACATTGAAACAAGATTGGCTGAAAAAACGCTGAATTTTTCAACAAAAACAATTATGCATATCCGTGTATTATATGAAAAATTCGGAGATTGTCAGTTTTTTGGCAGAGGAGAGGTTATGGAATTGCTTGGGCTGAAAAGTTCAGGCGCTTCTAAAATAATATCCAATATGGTACAGGCTGATGTAATCGAACCGGTATCCGGGCATGGAAAAGGAAAATACAAATTCAAAGAGTTATAGAGTATATTGGATTTAAAGGCATCGGAACATCCGGTGCCTTTTTTAAAAATACAGGAACCTTTTTACCGTCCGGCGACTCATATAGTATGAAGCCGGCGAAGAGAAGGAGGTGTTACTTTGTCAGTTATGACAAAAGAGGAATTTGTGCGGGAAGTGCGGGGCTATACCCTGCATATGTACCGACTGGCATATTCTATTCTGAATAATAGTACGGATGCGGAGGACGCTGTCAGTGAAGCGGTGCTGCATGCCTATGAAAAATTAAGGACACTGCGGGATCCGGACAGCTTTAAAAACTGGATCTTACAGATCACGGCAAATGAAGCGAAAAAGATTTATCGGCAAAATAAGCGGACCGGTGCGGTGGCATGGGAAGAGAATCTATCCCCCAAAAGGAACTTGCCATGCTTGATAGTCCCGAAAAATACAAAAAGGGCGTGGCTTTCTATGCAGCGCGGAGTACATTTTTCCTGCCGGAAGAGGAAATGACGGAGGAGGAACTGTTGGAGCTGATCGATTTCCGGGAGAAGAGAGATTATAGTCTGGCGAAAATCACAGAAGAGATCGAGGCGGGCAACTATGAATATGTGAAGACGGAAGATAGTGCATTACCGGGTGATATGTCACAGGAGAGCGGATCGCAACAGACCCAGGACGCAGGAGAGGCAAGTGTAGTCCCGGGGGCAGATACGGCAGCACAAGAATGGCAGGTCGCCTATGAGGGAGACGTAAGTATCCGTTGTGCGGCAGTGGCAGAGAACGGTCTGTATGTGGGCGGTTTCACTGCGGACGGACAGGCGAGAGTGGAATATCTGCCTTACGGCAGCGGAACGCCAGAGACGTTTTTTGAAGATTTTGCAGAAAACGGAGAGGTCTACAGTCTGTGCACGGCACCGGACGGCAGCATCTATGCGGGACTGAAGGGACTGGCTGTACCGAGAGCGGAGCACGGCTGGCTGCCTGTAATCTATCATATCAGCCCGGAGGGAACGCTTCTGAACAGTTTTACCGTAGGAGAGCGGGAATGGAATATCGTTGATAGTATGGCAATAGATGCCCAGGGCAGATTATATGTGCGGATGCGGATGCAGGAGGACGGCAGTTATGTGCGGATCTATTCTGCGGAAGGAGAACTAATCGGAAACGTGGCGGATGACAACAGCTATGCCGTACAAGGTGCCGGAGCATTAGGACAGGGCAAGGACGGCAAAGTCTATGCGGCTGCACAGGCAGTGGGCGATGCGACAGCAGGGAATATAGCTATGACATTAGTGTCAGTAGATCCGGAAAGCCTCAGGTTTGTTCCGGTGGATGGAGGTGAGAATGTTATTTGCAGTGCTGATACGATCTACCCGTGGAAAATGGTGGCAGCAGGTGTGAGTGAGACGGCAGATTTTATCCTATGGGGATACAACGGCGTGGACACCTATCGTCTGGGTGAGACGGAATTCACCAGAGTGCAGGAGAACTGGGAGATGCCCTGCGGTACGGAAGGTACCTGTGCGGTCCTCGTACCGGACGGTCGCATTCTCTATATCGGCGCATCCGACGGCTTCCAGGGAACGACGGCGGACGGCGTGGAGATCAGCGGAAAAGATCCTGAGAAGACAGTGCTCTATTATGAGCCACTTGTAAAATAGAGTGACAATAAACTGGCGACACCGGGAAACCGATGCCGCCAGTTTTATAGTTCCAGACTGTTAAGTTTCCATCTGCTCAATTGTGCATTTACAGTGGTTATGTTATAAAAAGACCAGAAATAACAGAAAGCGGTCGCTCGGGTGAAAAAGTAGTAGATTTAGGGGTGAAATTTTGATATGCTGTTTGTAACAAACGGAGTATAAAAGTCGTCAATATAGATAGAAGGGAAACAAAGGAGGGGCTTATGAAGAAGATTAACGTAAAAGCAACCATTTTTCTCAGTGCAATCGTATTGGTGGTAGTGGTACTTCTGCTGAATCTCATCGAATTCCGCAAAACGGTGGATTTCACGGTGCCGGGGATACAGATGCCGAAGGAGAACGCCTACGGGAAGCAGGAAGAGGTACAGGTGAGCGTCAACGGAACCTATTATTATCGGGTACTGCCCTGGATCCACGGCAGCTCTTTCCACGGGCAGATATCTTTTGCCGGAGAGGGAGAGGAACCGCAGAATTATTTCTTTACCTATGGAGCAAGCAGAGGATTTCTTAAGGAGGGAAGAGGGGCTGGCTGGATCGGAACCCCGGATGCCCAGACTACCGTAGCGATTTATCAGGCGGTACAGAATGTGGAAAAAGGGATGATATCCGTAGAGAATCCCGCCAGCTACGTTTTATATCCGGCGGCAACACCGGAAGAAGCCTATGCCATAGCGGATATATGGTATCCGGGAATGCTGGAGAATGAAGCAAAGACAGCATTCTGCGCGGCTTTTTTGCCGGAGGAGTGCCCGCAGAAGATCGGTTGCAGCTTCTGCGCGGAGGATTACGATTATGTGGAAGATGTTGATACCGTAGAGCAGCTGTGGCAGGAATTTATACAGCTTTCCGGAAAAGTGACGTCAGATCCAATCCCGCCGGAAGAGATGGTGAAAGGTGTGGGATATTTTCAGTTTGTCTATGCAGACGGTGAGACAAGGATCTTTCGCTACGCGTCGGAAGAACAGGGATTATGGATAGGTGAGGACGAACGCTGCCTGGTGGACGGCCAGGCTTTCTATGACTGGCAGGAGCGTCTGATGGAAGCGGTGCAGAAGTAAGCACGGGAAAGAGAGGGGCGGAAATGAACGGTAAAAAGAAAAGGCATGTTATTTTGATCGTGTTGGCAGTGGTGATGCTGGCGGCAGGGATTCTGGGCGGACGTGAGTTATGGCTGTATGAGCATCCGGAGATACAGATCAGATTCAGCCATGATCGTAGTGAAGATCTCTACCGGTCCTATCCCATCTGCTCCATTCGCAGCAGATCCCACATCGGACAGGGGTATGCGAAGCAGTATGGTGAGGAACTGCGGCAGTATTGGGAAGCAACCAATGAGGTTTTTGTGTGGATCAGTGAACAGTATCAGAAACCGTTATATGTCACTTCGGATGTGACCATAGGAGATGGAAAGACAGTGATCTCTTTCCGGGGGACCGGCACTTCCATGACTACCGGGGAGACAGAGGAAATCCATAGAGACTGCGTGCTGGATTTTGAAATGCATGCGGAGGTATTGCGCTCGGAAGAAGAGCCGGAGCTGACAGTAAGTGACTGGAATCCGGAAGAAGAGGGGCAACAGAATTAGATTTCTTACTTGACAGATGGGTCGGTAGAATGTAGACTATAATTACAAAGAGTCTATGAAACATCGACTATGCCTTGCCGGGGGGGCAGGACAGGAGGGGCTTATGGGTGAGAATATCTACAGAATATTTGACGGTGTATGGAACTTAAGTCTGGTGGGAGGATACTGCGTGCTGCTGGTGATCCTCGCCAGACTTTTGTTGCAAAAAGCACCAAAATGGTGCTCCTATCTGTTATGGGGAATCGTGTTTGTGCGGTTGTGCTGTCCGATACTACCGGAGACAGGAATCAGTCTGATTCCGGACAAATTGCTGTCTGTGGGGACAGAGACGACGTCCGGGCAGCAGACAGTCGGTCCGGGCAGTCATGGTTATGCAGAGGCCAACGATACGCAGGACATCGGAGATGTCCTGCGGCGGGAGTACGATGCAGAGGAAGTACCGGACAGCCAGACGGCAGAAAAAACGATGGCTGTGGGAAATGACAATACTGTCATGAATGCTGACGGCACGCAGGATTTTTCCCTGGGAACTGCGAGAACAGAAAGTGGAGCTACGGTTGCAGAGGTAGCAGCCAGTGGAACAGATGCAGTGATTTCGGAAACATCTGCCGGAACGGGTACTGACGCCCGCGCATGGACATACCCGGTGTGGTTCCGTGTATTATCCATGGTATGGTTGGCAGGAATGCTTGGCTTCCTGGGATATCATGCTTATTCTTACCTGCGTATGCGTAACCGGATTCACCGACCCGACAGCGGTGTCAGACAGGTGGAACCGGGGATTTGCGAGATCGATGGTGGGCATCTGTCCTTTGTCATGGGGCTGGTCCATCCGGTGATCTATCTCTCTTCGGGCTTAGATCCTGAGAGCAGAAAAGTTGTTCTGTGTCATGAACGGGTGCACTTACAGCGCAGGGACTATCTGTTTAAGCCTGCGGCGTTGGTGATCTGCTGCGTCCACTGGTTCAATCCGCTGGTGTGGCTGGCATTTTATCTGATGAATATGGACTGTGAGATGTCCTGCGATGAAAAAGTTGTGAAGCTTCTCGGTGAAGAGAGCAAGAAAATTTATTCCTATACATTGTTGGAAGAGGCTTCCGGCGGCGAATGGAAACGCTATCGGGGCGGCTCCATCTGCGCATTGCTTTCTTTTGGCGAAGACCATGTGAAGAATCGTATCCGTCATGTACTGGATTATCGCAGGCCGCCATTCTGGGTCATGATTGGCGCGGCAGCAGTGCTTGTGATATTGGTGGTATGCCTGTGCAGCAATCCGGGCAGCGGGACGGATGCAGCGGATGTTGCAAATGCGGATAGCGGTGCAGAGACAGAGGCAGATGCGGCGCAGGCAACCGACGGGGCAGATGCAACCGAGGAAGCTGCAACAGGGGAGTTTGCGACGGATGAAGTGGATTATGAGACTGCAAAAACGGAATGGCTAGCGGTATTCGAGCAGGGTATTCATAGCAGGGAAGAGCTCGGTGTTCTGTTTGATGTGGCTGCCTTGGAGGATACCCGGTCTTTTGCCGGACAGGACGGCATCCAGTATCTTGGCTACGATGGTGTCGCGGCGCGGAAACTGCATCAGCGGATTTTAGACGGAGATGACACTGCCCATGAGACCTACAAGGATCCGGTGAAGGCTGCGGAAGCTCTGCTGAATCTACAAGGTGGCAGCGGGGAAATGACGGAACTGCTCTATGAAGCCGGGAGGCAGTATTTATTTTACCAAAAGGATTCCACAAGACCCGGCGAAGGCTCTGTGGGAAACGTACATTATATTTTCGCAGATGGATCCGCTATCGATATTCCCATGGTATTCGCGGAGGAGAGCAGTCAGATCTGGATGCTGTCACTGGGAGATATCGACAGTAAAGGACGGCATTCTTACGGTCCACTGGACGGAGAAAATCAGGCCAGAGTGGTCTATGCGGAATACGGACCCAGGGATGAAGATTGGGCTACCGTGGCAGAACTGTCGAAAAAATGGGTGTATGTAAAGGTATCCCCCGGATCTTTTGCGGATGTTGCTGCTACTTATCAGGTCTCCAGCTACGGTATTTATGCGGCCACTGGGGACGATGCCGGACTGAATTGTATGGTTTCTGGATATATAGTGCCGGGATGTGCGGCAGAGGGACGTTCCACGGTTTATCAAAATATGGGACAATATTATACGTCTGACAGTTACAGACAGGAGATGGCTTATCTGAAGCAACAGGATAGTGTCCGATTGTACTATTTCGCAGCTTCTGATTATCAGGAGGGAGATCTGGACATCTGGATCGACACGATCCGGGAATATGATACTTCGGGACAGACCGGAGAAAACGGGGTCACGGACTGGAAGCTGCCGTCGAGGGCGCAGGATTTCTCCGCAGACATGCTAACTGCAGAAGACGGTTATTGGATACTGAGTCAGAGCAGCGGAACCGCCCAGATGAAACTTCCGCTTCTGTCCAATCAGCCGGTCTGGAACGGGAAGGTGGCGGCAGATCTGACGACAGAGGAAGCGGATGCTTATGCAGCAGCACAGAGACGGGATATTATGACGAATGTGGGAGTCGTATTCGATCTGTCTGAGCGGGCGGAGCAGGAGACTTATGCCCTGTTGGATCTGGACGGAGACGGAACCGCAGAGAAACTTCTTCTGCGTTCGAGAATGGCACAGGCAGTAAACGAAGTGAATCATTCGCCGCTGGATCAATATATATTTGCGGTGAATACCATACAAGGCGAGACACGGACGACCCAGAATCTGGGAAACAGTATTTACGCCTTCACTCCTGATGGCAGACAGATATTGCTGGCACTGATGCGCAGGGACGAGTTCGGACAGTGCGAGAGTTTCCTGTTCCGCTATGAGAACGGGGAATTACAGGAAGTAGGAAGCTTCGCGCAGGATATCCGGGAGATCTGGGTGGAAAACGGACAGATCATCACCAACCAGCCCTATGATTATACGTTACAGAAGGAAAATCTGCGGATTGTGTACCGGATCGGAAGTGACGGAAGGCTGTCGGAGATTCCCGCAGACCGCTATGATCTGCCGGAGCAGTCGGCCCTGCACTGGCTCAATAAGGATCTGGAAGTCTGCCGGACTCCGGATGCCGGCAGCGAACGCTTTACCATCAACGCAGATCACGGAGTCTATTTCCTTTATCTGGATGCCGGCAGACAGTGGCTCTGCGTGGAGACCGAGAATGGTGTCACCGGGTGGCTTAAGCTGGCGGATTACACGGCGGAAGAAGCGTGGGCCACTTTCAATGATCTGATACCGAATGGGGGATGAGAACAATTTATACTGGATACACTTGAAAAAAGTTTCCGGTATAAGAGAAACTTTTACTTTTGTAGGTAAAAAATAGAAATTGACAAAAATGGTTTACAGGATGTAATATAAAAGTGTTACAACTTGTAAACCATTTTGTATAATAAGACTTAACGGATGCCACAGAGGGCAGAAAGTGAGGAATTACAATGTCGGAATATACCATGGGAGCTGTGGAGATGCGTTTTGCGGAGATCATCTGGGAGCATGAGCCGGTCTCTTCCGGGGAACTGGTAAAACTATGCGAGCAGGAGTTAAACTGGAAGAAATCAACGACCTATACGGTCCTGCGGCGCCTCTGCCAGAAGGGGATTTTTACCAGTGAGAACGGGACTGTCACCTCATTGATGTCGAGGCAGATGTTTCAAGCGAGACAGAGTGAAGAGATCATCGAGGAATCTTTCGCAGGATCTCTGCCGGATTTCGTAGCGGCATTTACTTCCCGGAAGAAGCTGTCTAAGAAAGAGATCAAAGAGCTGAAGAAGATTATAGAAAATAACGGGGGAGCAAAGGAATGACAGTAATGGCAATGATGCAGATACTGGTCAGAATGAGTCTTCAGGGAAGTATCATCATAGGAATCATATTGCTCCTCAGAATGGTATTTAGAGGACTGCGGATCTCTTACCGGTATTGTGTGCTGTTGTGGGGAATCGCCTTTTTCTATCTCATATTTCCCTGGAAGATCGAGAATGAGCATGGATTTTGGTGGGCACAGCCGGAGTCGATGGTAGTGGCGGTGAGCGCGGATGGACCGACAGTGGTGACGGGACTGGGGACGAGCATCGTGCCGGGGCAGAATACCTTACCGGAGAAGGGCACTATGACAGGGCAGAGTACTCTGGCGGAGAATAATGCTGTGCATGGACAGACAACTGTAGGAACGGATGTAACGATAGAACAGAGTACGAATCGCGGATCGGAATCGAGCGCACTTCCGGCACCGGATGTACAGTCCACCGGCACGGCAGCCGCATTTTTCGCATCGGCTACCTTTTTGCGGGTAATATTTGCAGTTGAATGCCTGTGGCTGGCAGGAATCCCCTGCTTTCTCGCGTATTTTATTTTTTCGTATATAAGAATGAAACGCCGTCTGGCGGAATGTCTCCCCGGAGAGGAGGGCGTACGTTACGTGGACGGGATCCGTACACCGATGGTATTCGGGATCCTGCGACCGCAGATCTATCTGCCGGTGGAGATGAATCCGGAATTTTATGACTGCGTGCTGCAGCATGAGCGGATTCACCTGCACCGTCTGGATTATCTGTGGAAAATACTGGCATATCTGATCAGCATCGTGCATTGGGTGAACCCGGTGGTATGGCTGGCGTATTACCTGCTGTGCTGCGATATGGAAAAAGCCTGCGACGAGGCAGTGACGGAGCAGTTGGAGCCGGAGGGCAGACAGGAATATGCCACCGCACTGTTATACATGGCGGTCGACACGACTGCACGCAGGATCTTCGCGGCACCGGTGTGCTTCGATGAAGGTGACATCAAGGGCAGGATCCGGCATATTTTAAAATGCCGTAAGACTGCTGGGAAGCTTGCGGCGCTGGCAGTGGAGCTGTGTGTCGTGGTGGCATTGATATTACTGACACAGAAAGGTGCCGTAACGGAGCAGGAGCCGGAGGCAGGAAATGTCGCAGGAGAGACTGCTGACAGTGTGACGGCGGAGAGCGATGCAGAGGAAGAAAAGGATCTGCCGACATTCTATATCCGCCGGGCGGAGGATCTGCAGATAAGCAGCCCGCTTCGGATCGTGGAGCAGTATATCACCGACCGTGCCACGGCATGGAATCATTATTATATTGATGCAGACGGTGTCCTCTGGGGCAGCGGTTATAATCAAAACGGACAGCTGGGAAACGGCAGCTACGAGACGGATCTGGACCTGGGGAAAATGGATGCGGTTCGGATCGCGGATCATGTGGTTTCTGTGGACGCTAACCTGAATAACAATTTCTGCATCTATCTGACGGACGATGGAAAGCTTTACGGAATGGGGCTGAATATGGCAGGACTCCTGTTAGGGAAAGACTCTGTGAAACAGGTGTACAGCGATGATGATAATGACCGTGTGTGCACACCGGTGCTACTGATGGAAAATGTGAGATATGCCAGAGCCGGCAGGGAAGCCATCGTTGCATTACAAGAGGACGGAAGCGTCTACTGGTGGGGACAGATGCGGACGACGACCAGCACCTATGGCAGTGATTACGATGCCTACTGGACGGTGGAAGAGAACTCGGTCAATCCGGTGAAAATGATGTTCCTGGAGCCCCATAAGGTATTGGAGAACTGTGTCTATGTGGATATCAGCGCATGGAACGGTGCAGCGATCACGGAGACCGGCGACTTATACATGTGGGGACTGAACATCTTCGGACAATGCGGCGTTGCGAAAAGTGAGAATGTCCATGATTTTGTCTGGGCACCGCAAAAAGTGCTGGAAAATGTCAGTATGGTATGGCTAGAGGCAATACGGCAAAATGACGACGGAATCGATACGGAGCTGGAGAACTTGAACTGGGCAGTGCATTCGTATACCTTTGATAACTTTGCACTGTTGCAGGACGGAACATTGCTGGCTGCCGGAGAGAATCTGGGCAAAGATTCCGTGACGACAGTAGTGGATGGGGATTTGCACCAGGCGGGATCCCACCGGGCGTCTTTTGAATTCGTGCCGGTGCGGGCAGCTGTCTACTCCACGGAGTATAACCGGGAGATCCTGGCGGAATTTACATGGGGAATGTCCAGAGAGGATGTCCGGTCGCTGTGTACGGATGCAGGACTGCAATTTTATGTCGGCGGAGAAGACGACGGAATCAATATCGAAGACAGTAGATATCGCTGCTATTTTGATGAAACAGGTGGACTGAGCGCACTTACGAT
>ERZ859967.1012-NODE-1012-length-13958-cov-1.847803_pt1 | contig 13958 bp, 14 predicted proteins | sample MGYA00510115_ERZ859967 | MGnify/ENA primary metagenome ERZ859967 (study PRJEB30046, sample SAMN00715171) | human gut metagenome | study: EMG produced TPA metagenomics assembly of the A metagenome-wide association study of gut microbiota in type 2...
TTAACGGCTCGTGTGGAAACGGCAGGTTGCAGCATCTCCAGATTGGTGAATACCTGAAGCTGCTTGGTTGATGTGCTGTCGGTCACGACCACAGAACCTCCGCCACCGGGCAGGTAAATCTCATTGACGATGTCTTGGTCACAGGACGTGAGGAGCATGGCTCCAAGTCCCAACATTAGAAACAAATTCTTTTTCATGCTTTTTCTTTTTTAATTGTTGTACTTTGATGATGATACGGGTGATACTCGATGTCTGTATATGGGCTAATCCATAATCGTGATGATGGGTCTCGCCTTATGCGGCTGCCACTTGGGAGTCTCCTGTATGGCACCGCTTCCCAGTGAGTAAAGCCATGCCTTGGCGGTCGCTTGTCCTTCTACCTCCGTTGAAGTCCAATACCAACAGTCATCATCCTCATCGGGGATAGGTGTGCCGCCGCATTTCAGGATGTATGGGTTGATGATGTCCTTGGCATGATAGAGCAGACGCATCTGTGCCACACTGGGGATATAGGCACTTTGCCCGTAACGCCACATGTCGAAGACACGCTCAGCCAAAGGCGACTTCACATCGGTCGTGCCATAAAGGGCAAAAGTGTTCTTGTTGCCGTCGTAGGCGGTGAGGTCACAGGATGTGTCCTGTTCCACACCGATACTGTCAGCAAAGGCTTCGGGAGCGATGTCCCACAGATAGACGGCATATCCGTTTCCCTCCATTTCTTCCCTCTGATTGACGTTGAACACCACTGCAATGGCTTGCTTGCACGATTGCTCGTAGGTTTCGTAGGGCATCACCTTGCCGTCAGTGGTCAAGATATGGGTGACCTTCATGGCTGTGTCGGGAAAGTCCTGATGCTCGTCACAGGCAGTCAGCAACACCGTTGCCGCAACTGCCAAGATTGAAAACAGTTTCTTCATACGCATAGTCATTTTACAGGAAGTTTCACACCCAGGACAATACCCGTTCTGAACAGGTCTTCACCCTTGATCATCACATCGGTCTTCACCTGCCAGAAGAGCTTCCAGCCGTGTCTGAGTGTATAGTTTTGCTCATAGCCGAGGTGGATGCCACCCAAGAACCTGTCAGTATCGGTGCCTGCCGATGCTCCTATGCGCATGTTGCCATGGTGGTTGCGTCCTCTTGCCACACAGGGCTTATAGGCAAAGCCGAAACCATAACTGCGGTAGTTGTTCCAAAAACTCTCAGGACAGACATGACCGCACGATGCGCACTCGTTCCACTTGATATATCCGTTTGCAAAATACTCCCACGCATTGTGGTACTTCGTCTCATACTCGTAGGACAGCGTCACGTCCAGTCCTCGCTCATACAGGCATCCGAACCCCAAGGATATGCGGTCGCTATTCTGCTGCGCCATTGCCGGAGTCATGCTTGCCATAAAACAGATGACAACGAGTAAGGTATGCACAAGCCAATTCCTCACTCCTAATTCCTCATTCCTAATTCTCATTATTCCTCCTCCAACAGTATATGGTTAAACGAATCGGCAGACAGCACATCCTCATAGTCGATGCTGAGCGAGATGGTGCGTCCACTTATCTGTTTTTCCGACAGCTCGATGGTCAGCACCTTGTCGTTGGGGAAGGTCATCTTCTTCACCACAATCACGTTGCGATAGCCATACTTGAAGGTCTTCGCATCGTCCAACACAAGAGATGGGGTCAGTTCCACTATCTGCGCATTGGTAGCCTTGCTCTGCTTCTTGTCCGATAGTTTGATGCGCATCTCGTCGATGTCGAAGCGGATGTTGGTCTTGTTCTCCACGGAGAAGTCGATGAAGAAATATTCGCCCACGCTGTAGATGTTGTTCAGGCGCATTACCATGCGGTGCATCTTCGTCGCCACGTTGCGGTATTTGGCAGACGATGACCATATCTGACGTGCATACTTGGTCATGTCGGCAGTGGACAGGCTTACAGCGGGATTGTTGTAGGCATTGCGCTCCGAGCATTCTATTTCCTTATCGGTTACTGCCTCCTGCATCCTCGTGGTATAGAGCAGTGCATACTGCGTGCGGTAGCGTTCCGTCACGATTGTCACTATCGCCAACACCTCACCGTCGGCATACACGTTGTCCTTCGGCTTCAGGCGGATGGTGTTGTTGATGGGTTGGTCGCCCACCACCTTGTCTGTGGATATATCGACAAAGCGGATGGGTTCGGAGGCGGTGATGACGGTGGTCACTTGGTCGTTGACCGTCAGCTGCTCCATCTCCATGTAGGTGGTCTGCGCCTTGGCTGAAAGCACGCTCAGCGAAAGCAATGCACAGACATTCATTTTCTGAAAACAATTCATATTAGTTGATTTTTTGATGTTTATACTCTATGAGCCACCGTTCCCGACAATTCCGTTGTCGGGCAGTGTCTATTTCCTTTTCTCTTTCCCATTTACAAGGTAAACAAACGTCCCATACTTCAGCTTCACTTTGTTCTTCTTGATAGCCTTGCTGATGGCATTGCTTGTCTTCTGGTAGGCATTGGTCACGGCTTGCATTCCCCATTGCGAGAAACTGTTGTTCGCTCCACTCTGGTCGATGTTCATGTTGCTCTGCATAGCACCGCTCGCCACATCTTTCGTGGTCTCACGGAACTGGCTGCCGGGGACATACAGTCCCTCCAGTCCGTCCGTGTCATAAAGCGAAAGCGAAACCTTTATCAGCTCGTCATCCACAAGGATGGAGTTGATGCTACCCTTCACTCGCTGCGAACCGAAACCGCTCATGGTGGCATAGAGGTACGACCCTTTCTTCACCACGGTCTCACCAATCTCAATACCGTCCAACAGTCTCAGCCGCCCCCTCGACCCGTCCGTAGCCTTCACGTCCTCGTCAATGATGGCCTTGATGAGCTTTGGCTCATGCTCGTTCTGCGTCAGGGTGTTGAAATAGTCCGAAGTCACCTTCACCTTCTTCACCACCTCCTGTGCCTTGTCCTCCTCGTCCAGTGCCTTCACCGCCTTGCTGTCCTCGGCAATCTGACCTTTCACCTCAATCTGCTCCTTGGGAGGCCCAGCCTGTGTGGTATCCTGGGCCACGGGGGCAACTGCCGCCTGTCCTCTCAGCCTCGCTTCGGCGAGTGCCTTGTTGAGTGCTTCGAGTGCTTCCGCTTCTCGCGCCTTGGCATCGGCCACTTCGGCTGCATCGTCCTTCTCTTCTGCCTGACGGACGAGTTCCGCAAGGTCTTCTTCTGTGTACTTGGATTCATACGCTTCTTTCTCTTCTTCGTTGTCACGCTCAATGTTATCAACAGCCGAATAGTCTGCTATGCGACCATACGACTTCGCCATGTTCTCATACTTGCCACCGATGCCGTCACCATTCTTAATCTGCGCTCCGGGCAGGTTGGGGTTCAGAAACTCGGTGGTCTGCAGGTTCTTGTCCTGCGTTTCCGCCACCTCCGTATTGAACATGTCAAAGACAAAATAGCCTGTGGCAATCAACGGGATGTACACGATGGCTGGCAGCATGTACTTCGGCTGACGGAAGTTTATCTTATCTGTTATTCTCATCGCTGTCTGATTTTGATGTTACTGACTTGTCTCGATTCTCCTCGTTGGTTCGATGCGTCACGGGAGGAGTGATGCAATGGGCTGCATTCATCATCTGCTTCATGCGCCCTTCCTGCCGCTCGATGGCACTTGCAGCCTCCGTCCGATGACCGTAATACCGCACCATCCTGTAGATGTTGATGCCGAAGCACGTGGCGACAAAGCCGAAGACGATGACGAGAAACAGCGTCTTGTGGGCATTGGCAAAGCCTTGCACCTTAGCCGCCGCACGGTCTATCCTCGCGGTCTTGGCAAACTTGCGCCCTGCCGCCACCTCCTTCTCATACCGCTTCTTGTACTTGGGGTCGTTCTTGTCGGGCATATCCTCGCCCACAAGCATCCGTCTGATTCCTTTTACACTCATACCGCTAGGATATTAGAAGTTTGACTTCGACTTCTGCTCAATATCCTTGTTGAGCAAGGTTCTCCAGTTCGTGATGAGCAGTCCATGAGGATTGTTCTCCGTCCTCGGCACGCGCTTCACCTGTCCCGCCGTCACCAATTCACGCATCAGAATATTGCTCCTTCGCTCTATCCTTTGCCTACCGTAGTAGGTGAACTCCATCTTCTCCTTGTTGAACTTGATGCTGTCGCAAAAGATGCTGAACACGGCACTCGTACCCATGATATTGTTGTAAAAGCCCTTTTCCTTCAGCGTATTGTACTGCGCCAAACCAGTTTCATCGACCAAATACATCGCCTTCTCCATCGAATAGCGGATGTACTTGTCATCGGGAGCAAGCGTAAAGAAGTAATGGTGGAACATCTCGATATGGCTCTTTGCCTCCACATCCAGCGTTTCCTCCATCGTGGTGCGGTTCACCAGTATGGGCACGTTGCCGTCCAATACATACACCTTTTGCTGCGCGTCCGTCACCATGCAGCGCGCCGTCCAGATGCTCGACACCGAGATGATGATGCAGCCCATGAGGAACGCAGAGCAGATGATGCCCACCAGCTTGATTTTGTTTTCTAAGTTCTTGATTACCATACGTTACTGCTTGTTTGAGGTCTGATTTCTCTTCATTCTCACATATTCACGGTGCAGGATGGTGTATATGTCCTTCTCAACTTCTTCCACCAGTTTGGCGTAATACTTGATGCAAGCCTCTACGTAGATGCCTTCGTATTTCAGTTGGATCCACACCCACCAGATGTCACGTTCACGTCTCCGTCGATTTCTGTAGATTTTGGCACGATGCAAGCGATAACTCAGGTAATCTACCATAGGCACTACATACTCGTCGTTATCCTCAAAGCCTTCTGCCATCTCCTCATACTGTGGGTCGATGTAGTTGTTTTCGGAATTGAAAAACTCTTCCTTTGCACGCTTGTTGGCAAACGCCATGAATTTCTCATCTTTGAGCCAACGCTCAATTTCATTTTTTGCTTTCATTTTTCTTGATGGTTACTTTTATTTGTTTCAATAGGAGGTGCGGTGACTCACCGCACACTCACATGTTATCTCATCACGGTCGCCATGGTTCCCGTAGCCGTCATCTTGGCTTGTTGTGCCACGCCCTCGCCGAAGTTTCGGGTTGAGAAGGCGGTGTCGCCCTCTGGTATCATCCATGCCGCAAGGTCGGGCACGAGGTTCAGGCATTTCAACGCCACGATGCTCGCTGCCATCAGATAGCCTGCCGAGAAGAACGAGTTTTGCAGATAGGCTGCCATCGTCTGCTCACTGGCGGTGATGGCCGTCAGGTTCTCTACCTGTATGCAGAGCACAATATCAAACAGCAACAGGACGTAGAAACCGACGAAGTAGAGCATGGCTCCGTAGAAATGAACTGTCAAATAACGGGTTAGCCACTTCGCCCACGCTCCTTCCCACTTGGGCAGCAACGAAAATGCCCATTGTATTGGACCGAATATAGTGAGCATTCCGAGCAATATCTGCTGACAGTATATCGTCGCCCACCAACCGATGCGGAACACGATCAGGGCTATCAGCATCACTATCTTGTCGATGCCCACCACGGCCCCTGCCGTCAGTGAGGTGAACCACAGTTTGCTGGCATCCTTCTCCATGTTGGTCACTTCGTCCACGCCCGTCTGCTCCATCGTCGCCTCTATCAGGTTGGGGTCTGATGTGCCCTTATGCGCCACGTCTGCCTGTGCCTGGAGGTCAGTGTACATCGAGTCCCTGACATATACCAACTGCTGCACCTCCTCAAACTTGTCGGAAATTTGGGTCGCCTCTGCCTCATAGAGGTCGTGGGTGTAACTGCCGATGCAATTGGGAATATAGGATAGAAAATCCAATACGCACCAGCTGCTGCCGCTGTTGGTCATGCCTGTGTCAGCAGGTGGGTACCACCAACAGAGGATGATGCTCACCACCAAGGGCTTGAACAGTTTCATCACGTCCAACGGTTCGTTCTTCACCATCATCTTGTAGGCCATGCTTGCCGCCACGATGATAGAGAACAGTGCCGCCAATGCCATACACATTTGGAGGATCCACCAGAACGGCCCTTGTGAGCCTGTGAAGGTGGCATCGGTCAGGAACTCGTTGGTCTGGAATATCACATCGTCAATCTCCTCTTCGAGGATGTTGATGCCGAAATCGCTGAGTATGTTGTCTGCCATCAGTGCCTGGTTCTATTGTTGATAATCTCTTTGATAAACTCTATGCCTTTCGGTGTCCATGACAGATAGAAGTGGTAGAAGCAGCGCATCCTGCCTGTGACATATACCGCAATGCCCTTGTCCTGAAGGTCTTCACGCAGTTTCCACATTCCATATTCCTTGGTGATGATGCCTTCCTCTTTGAGGGTCTTCACAATCTTGCCGTAGTAACTTCCGACATATTTGTGAAGCTTTGACATTGAAACTACCTCTAAATCAGATGGCATATAATGCTCATCAACGATGGGTGTCCTGCCGATAACGCTGATTCGCTTCGGCATCCTTGACATCTCCAACTGCCACTTGCCGTTTTTCCTCTTGGCGGCATAGAGACGTAACTGTATTTTTGATATTGATTCCATAGCTATTTCTTTATTTTATGTTCTTTCGATAACAGGAATGACTCCCACGCTCTTCAGTTTCTCATAGAGGAAGCGGCGACCTTTCTGTGTCCATTTGGTGTTCATGCGCACATCCTCCGTACCGTCCTTGTGTTTAATGAGGTAGGTCTCGCTGGTCACATAACCGCAGTCCTTGTAGTCGGCATACAGAATCCACTGCTTGCCACGCTGATACTGGATGTTCATCTCCTTCAGACGTCGGTTGAAGCGGATGGACGACTCGCCATAGTCCTGTGCTATCTGTGTGACCAGGACACTGCTCTTCGTGGCAAGGATGATGTCAAGGTAACTCACCTTGTCCTTCATCTCCGTCACCTCCTGTTGCAGGTCATCCACCTTGGATCCCAACTCAACGATGCGTGTCCTTTGGTGTTCACACTCCTGTTCGACAAGCAGACGCTTTTGTCGTTCTTCCTTCAGATTGACTGCTAACCGTATCAGGAAGTCTGGCTCTGCCAATGCCTTCTCGATGGTCTGCTGTGTCATATAGGCACCATGCTTGCGGATAGAGGGGAGCACCTCCGATGTCACCCACTTGCGGAAACGTTTGGCTTCGGGTTTGCGACTGTCAAGGATGACATCATACAGTCCGTCTTCATTGATAAAGTTTGTAACCTGTTCTCTTCCAAGACTATCCGAGATGGGGTACTTTGAAAGTACATCATCCGAAAGTCGTTGTACCAACTTGCTGGTTTTTAGTCCAAGAACTCTTGCCACATCAGCCAAACAGAACAAGGGTTGCTCTGGTGTTCCTGTGGTTCGGACTGCTCCAAATTCCTCGTTGTTGAAAATCTGAATATCGTTCATATCTCTATGCTGTTTTGTGATTATTTCTTCTCTTCCCTTATTTCTATCTGTTCACACTTTCTTCACCCTCACCGCTGTTGGCATCATCGCCGTCAGTGCCTGTCGAGCTCCTCACGCCCTTCATGTTTTCCTGCCAACGGCTCTTGGCATCGCTGATGATGCTGCCTTTATGTACTACACGGTCGTTGGTGGCTGCCAAGAGGGCGGTAGTCTGGCTTTGGGTGTTGAGCTGCACAAGGTATTTCAGTAGTGTCTCGTTCTGTGTCGTCAGGTCGGCATAGATGCTAAGATACTGCCGCTTTCTCTGTGCATTGGGCATATAGGCATCCTTGGTGGCTTTCACGGCACACTGGTACATATTGTACAGTTCCTCCCACCGACGCTTGTCATTGATGGTGCCTCCTGTAGGGATGATATGGTCTATGTTCGCCTTCATCTTGTCCAACTGACCGTTGATCTTGCTGCTTTCGGCAAGCCAGGCGAGGTCTATCTGTCGGTCGGCTACGTTCAAGGCTTCCACCTCAGCACGCTTGGTGAGGGCAGAGTCTATCTTCTCCGCATCATCTACTTGGTTGTAGAGGTTGATGCCGGCAAGAGTGCGGAAACCTAACTTGTTCTTCTCTGCCGCTGTCTTCTTATAGTTGTTATGTAACAGCCAATAATAGAACTCAGGGGTGAGAGAACCGCCACCTGTCTCCATCACCGTTATCTGGTTCTGCTTGGAGGAGTCGTGGTTGTAGGTCACGCTCTGGGCTGTGGCTTTGATGGTGGTTGCTACCGCCATGATGAGTATCATTGTCTTCTTCATGTCCGTTCTTCTTTTGTTTACAATCCGTCAATAGTCAAGTTTTCCTGCCACTTTCCATCGGCTGAAGGCATCTTCCAGTATCTCTTCCTTCGTCCTCGTCCGATACACCTTCTCCTTCCAATAGCCCATGCGCAGCTGCACATACCGCCATGTCTGGAAGTAGGCTTGGTTCAGATGTTTTTCTATCAGGTCCAACGAATTGTTGATATTGTCCAACACCATCAGCAGGTCGGAAGTTGAACAGGCTGCCGCTCCTGTGGCATACAACACGAGGTCGTTGACGCTATGGTAGAGTTGGCTTCCTTCGTTGTATATGTTGTCGATGGCTTTCTTGTTGATGCTGATGAGCATCGTGTCAGCCAGTTCGATGTGTTTCCGCTTGATGACCTTATCATTGAAGTCCTCCAACAGGTTCTTGTAGTCACTGATGCGGTCGCTCACCGTCTGGTAGGTGCTCTTCACGTTCAGCACCGTGCGCAACGACTGGTACATCACATCGATGATGTCGAAGGCCCGGGTGTATTTGTCCAAATCCACATTCAGTTCCTTGTATTTGCCCACCTCTTCACTGCTGTATTCATGCAGCAGTTGATTGCTGTACTCCAAAGTGCTGCGTGCCAGCAAGAGGCTGCGCTGCTTCTTGTGGTCGTTGATGTATGCTTCCACCGATACCGCATCGAATCCCCATTGCGCCAAGGCTGTATTGGGGAAGAGGGTAATCAGCAGGAGAGCTATGATGATGGTATGTCTCATTCTCCGTTCCTCCCTCAGTTTTCGTTCTCGTTATCTTCACCATTCCCTCTGTTAGGGTCTGCATTCTCTCTCCATCGCTCGTAGCACTCTTCAATGAGTGTCCTTCTGCGACCTTGGTCTGCGTCGATTGAAGGAAGAATGTCCTTCAGCACGTCAATGATGCTGCGCTTGTAGTGCATCATTTTTTCTAATGATACCAAGTCGGCGTAAATCTTGGTGATACGGCTATCTACTTCACGGGCTATCTCCAGACGGTCGCTCGACCAGAGCAGGTGTATTACATCGTCATTGTCGGCGGTCTGGGTTGCCTCGCTCTTGGCATATTCTGTGGTGATACTGCACGACGGGAACTCCTGGGCTATCTCCGAGATACGGCTGGTCACCTGCCTCGTCTTCTCCTCGTCAGAGGCATTCGGGTCAAGCGTCAGCACATCCACCACCTGTGTGTCGGTGTATTCCGAGGTCAGCTCCCACGATATTTGCAGTATCGCACGGTGTATCTTGATGCCAAGGAAGTACTTGGGCTTCCTTGCAATGGACAGTGTCGCCTTGAAGGTGATAATGCCGTTGATGTTGGGCATGGTGGCAGTTCGGACGTAGGTGTAGCCGTTCCACGAACCGGCACCTTGCCACGTGAGATTGTAGGCTGACTTCACATCCTGCATGATGGCAGGGATGCGGTAGTAGTCATCGGTGGAGGTGGCATTGTCGTTAGCCGCCTCGCTCTTGGCATTCTGTATGTCTGCCAACTGCTGCTGCCATGAAGCCAACTCCTTCTTCAGGTTGTCTATCTTGGTCTTGTTGGCATTGTACTGCTGCCGCAAGGCTGGGGCTTCCTCCACGGAGGCATTGGCAATCTGCGTGAGCAGGTTTTTGTTCTCTGTCTCCAACTGGTTTATCTGCGCCTCCAACAGGGCTATCTTGCTGCTTGCTTCACGTTCCTTTTCGTCTAGTTCCGAGAGGTCGAGATTATTTTCTGATACGGTTGTCCTCATGGCGCACTCCTTGCTGTGGGCATTGAGCGAACCACCGCACTCACGGCACTTGTACTGTGTACTGCCCTGTCCGAGGGTGACACCGTCCGAACAGGTGACGCTAATGGTCACGCTCTCAACGCCCTTCAGTTTGGCGGCATCGGTGGCTTGGTAGTAACGGCGTGCGTCACTGCCGATGTAATAGACATAACCCTCTTCGTTGTCGTTATATTCCGAGAGGCGTGCCTGCAACTGACGCTTGAAGGTATTCAGATCCATGCTGTAGGAGTCGAAGACATCCTCATACACCTCTTCTACGTTGTTCCAACTCTTGGTAACGTGTATCTCGTATGCGTATGCTTTCTTGGTCTGCTTGCTGCCACGGCTGATGATGTACGACGACATCCAGTAGTTCATCGTATAGGTGAAGCCATCGTTCTGTGCGTTGAGCTGCTGCACACGGCTGCGACTCCATCCGGCATGGTTCTCCGAGTTGGCCAGTATCTGCTCTCGCTGCGTGCTGTTGGGGTAGAAGTTGGGGTCGAACGTATTGATGCGATACCAATGGTCACCGTTCAGAATGCTGTTGTCATCGGTCGGAGGATAGTAGTCACAGAGGCTCACGCTGCCTTGGTCTCGTCGGGCGATGTACCAACGCTGCGTGTAGTAGTTGCCCTGCGTCTCGCTCAGATAGTCGGTCAGTGATGTTGTAGTTGGAGAGGTCAAAGAGGGCTGCCACGTTGTCCTCGCCACCCACCAGACTGAGGAGGGTGCTGCCGATGCCGTTCTCTGCCTGTTCATAGAGGTCATGGTAATTATCATAGATGTCGATGATTTTACTCATCTTGCCATTGAAAAGGTCGTTGAAGGCACTCTGTTGCAAGAGTGCGTCCGATGCCCCGTTGATACCTGCCGTAGCCAAGGATGCTCCCATGTTGTAAAGTGTGTTGATGTCGGCGGGGAGGGTTTCTACAGTGAAATTGCCGGGCACGCTGGCGATGTCATCCAACAGCTGCTGCCAGTCCACATTGCCAATCTCCGACAGCTTGAGGATGGCGGCTATCTCCTGGTTGATTTCCAAAAACTGGATGTCGGCAAAGGTCAGGCTACTGTTGGTCACTACACTCTCAAACTGCATACACAGCGACTTGGTGTCGGCACATATCTTCATCAGATAACTGCCCCAGTAGAGGGCGGTCTGCGGACTCTTCAGCATCATGCCTGCCACCGTCCATATCTTGGGCATAATCTTGTTCGCCATCATATTGTGGATGCGGCGGTAATAGTAGTTCTCCGTACTGCTGCTCCAGATGCCGAGGTCGGTGAATGCCTTGCGCTCCAAGAACTTGGCGGCGAAGATACCGGCGGTGGCTACCTCTGCGGCATTGTAGTGCTTCAAGATTTCGCCCACCTGCTCGTTATAATAGCTCTCTGCCATAGCTCCAGCACCGAATGCGGCAGCCATGGCGGCAACGATCTGCTTGTCGTAGTTCACGCTGTAATACTGCGCATGAACCCTTCCCACGACAAGTGTAAGACACATATATATTATAATAAGGTATAAACGTCTCATTGCTTCACTACTTTACGTTTTTACTACTTTCAGTTTCTACTATTCCACTACTTTACTACTTGTAGTATTTACTATTGGTAGTATTCACTACTAATCGTATTTACTACTAATCGTAAATACTACCCAGCCACCGTTCCCGAAAGTTTTGCTTTCGGGCATCTGGGCTTTACGTCTATTCCGGGATTTCCGTTTCCATCAATCAGCCCCCGTGCTCGCCGTGTCAGCGGCGAGTGGCTCCATCGTCCGTCAAATTGAGCACATGCCCCGCCTCATTGACCTTCTGCGCAAATGCCAACGACTTCCCGATGCCACTGGCATCCCAATCTCTGCAATACCGCTCGATAGCCTCCTGATGTCTGCACTTCAGTTCATGCTTATAGAGTTTCAATGCCTCCTTCTCAGCTCGCTCGGTGGTGTAGGTCATATAGCACTCGTGCGGCTCCTCCACACCATACACTCCGCTCGTCGATCCACGTCGGATAAACACCTCACGGAAGAAACTTCTTCCCTCCTTGTTATCCAAGCGGTTGACAGTGAATATCTTCTTGCAATCCACATCCGTCAATCCTAATATCGCCTTGATCTCGTCGAATCGCTCACGAAATTTGCTTTGGTCGAGCAGCATCACCACGTCGGAGTTGTTGATGATGGCTTCCTTCACGATGGGACTGCCGATGATGTCCTGTATCTCCTGTGTCACTACGCCCACGCTCGCCCAGAACTTTCGGGCTGTCTTGTATAGGTACTTGATGTACTCGGCCATCAGCGGCGAGGCGATGGCTTTCCATGCCTCCTCGATGACAAGGCACTTGCGGTTCTTCTTCAGGCGCATCTTCTGCAGGAACACGTCCATGATGATGAGCGTCACGATGGGGAAGAGCTGCTTGTTCTCCTTGATGGCATCCACCTCGAAGACGATGAAGGTCTCGTCGAACAAGGTGCTATCCACGTTCTCGTTGAGAATCTTGTCGTACTTGCCGCCACGGTAGAAGTTTTGGAGCATATAGGCGAAGTTGTCGCAGTCGATGGTGGTGATGTTGTTCTCGATGCAGATCTGGTCGAGACGCTCACAGGCGAACTCATAGAATGAGTCGAAGGAGAGGGTCTTCACGCTCAATGCCATGCGCCGTTCCTCCAGTCCCTTGATGAGTTTCTCCACCTTGTCGTGTATCTGCGTCAGCTCCGTGCCGCGCCGCTTCTCCATGGTGGAGAGGTTTTTTCTCAGTGTCTCCTTCTGTGAGGAAGGATAGGGCTGCACACCGTTGAAATAGAAATCGTAATACTCCGTCACCAACTGCTCCACGACACGGAACTCCAGTTCGGGTATCTGCGTCTCCGAGCCTTTCCATATCAGCAGTATCAGGTTCTTCAGGAAGTCTATCTTCTCAATGTTCAGCTCCCGCTTGCTGATGTTGAAGGGGTTCATGGTGATGGGCTTGTCCTCCGTATAGGCGATGTACTTGCCGCCCACATACTCGCAGAGTCCCTCATACGAGTTACCCGTATCGACCATGACGATGTCGGTGTTCTGCTCCCACAACTGACGCACCACGCTGTTCATGTGGAACGACTTGCCGCTGCCCGAAGGACCCAAACAAAAAAAGTTCGAGTTGTCGGTCAGCTTCTCCTTTCCCTCCTTTCCTGTGATGTCGATGGCTACGGGCACACCTTGGCGGTCGGTATAGTATATCTTCAGCGGGGTGTCCTCATTATGCACGATGCGCTCCTTGTACATCAGACAGGTGGCGGCATCGCCGAGGGTGAGGAATCGGTCGTAGTCGGCATTCATGCCATAGCAGTTGCCGGGGAAAGAGTTGACGAACAGCTCCAACTGGTTGTAGGCTCTTTTGGAAATATGGATGCCCATCCTTGAAAACTGGTTTTCCAGATGGTTGGTGCATTTGTGAAGGTCGGTGTCCGCGGACATGGCTACTACAAGATTGTAGTGCGTATAGACCAGTTGCTTGCTTTCCCTTGCCACCACCTCCTGCACACGCTTGATGTCTTCTACCGCCATTTGATTACCGGGATTGGGCATACTCGCATGGCGGTTCTTCTTTTTGTCAAGCAAGGCCAGTTCTCTCTTTTGGTTGGGAATGAATATCATCTGGTTATACACCACCGCTTCGGTATTGGGAATGCCGGACACAACCGACACCAGATCCATCGGCATACTGCTGTTGTTGACTTCCACGTTGGTGTAGGGATGGATGACAGACGGCAGGCTCACGTTATCCACATCCACAAGGCTATACACCTTGCAGCTACGGTCCCCCATGCCGATGGTCTCGTCATCGACCTTGAAGTTGGTCATCGACACCACCTTGTCACGGAAGTTCATGGAGAAGAAACGGTCCACATACTCGCAGGCTTCCGTTTTGCCGAGGAATCGGGACTTCACGCCGGCATCCCTCAGCTGGTCGTGCACCTTGCGTATCTTCACC
>ERZ859967.1027-NODE-1027-length-13840-cov-2.529489_pt1 | contig 13840 bp, 8 predicted proteins | sample MGYA00510115_ERZ859967 | MGnify/ENA primary metagenome ERZ859967 (study PRJEB30046, sample SAMN00715171) | human gut metagenome | study: EMG produced TPA metagenomics assembly of the A metagenome-wide association study of gut microbiota in type 2...
TAGCTCCGTTGACGAACAGCTGACCTCCATAGATGAGTGCTGCCAGTCCGCCAATGATATAGAGAATGGATTTCCACCACGAAAGTAGCTTGATCTCTTCTTCCGGTGCCGTGTGTTCATGTCCTGCCGGTTCCGGTGTAGGAGAAGATTGGGGAGAAGCGATAGCAAACGTATATCCCATGAAGATAGCGAAGAAGCAGAGTAAAAGCAAACCGTCTACTCTGTTCAGTATATTTTCTGTGGCATGGTCCAGGAATATGTCATTGGCGCATATCAGTAACACCAAAGACGAAAGGATACAGAGCGGAATCTCCTTTCGTAAGGTATTCCGGGTGATGACAATCGGAGCGAACAGTGCCGTACATCCCACGATCATCAGTGTATTGAAAATGTTACTTCCTACTACATTACCTATAGCAATATCTGCGCTTCCTTTCAGAGCAGAAGAGACACTCACCGTCAGTTCCGGAGCGGACGTGCCGAAGGCAACAATGGTTAGTCCGATGACAATAGAAGGTATGCGGAAACGTTTGGCTACGGAAGCAGCACCGTCTGTCAGTCCGTTAGCTCCTAGAAGAATGAGGATTAATCCTCCGATGAGGAACAGTATATTCATAATTTTTCTCTTTTGGTGGCAAAGATAATCATTTTCAAAATTGATATGTCAAAAACAATCCGTATGTTTGCTCTGTTTTAGTGAAAAAATAGATTAACCTTAATTCACTGTCAGGGGATATAGGATATGGAAATGAATAAAATGAAACGTTTAGTGTTACTGCTCATTGTACTTTTGGGAACAACGGGAGTACGGGCACAGTTGGGAGAAGCTGTCAAGAAGATATTTGCAGGTGATAGTGTAACTACCGTGCACAACACACCTCTGAACCGGGATTCAGACTCTGTCTATGTGGCCAATCTGCAAAAATCCCTCGAAGCAGCCCGGCTCAACGAGGCGAATATGCGTATGGAAATGGAGCAGATGAAACTGCAAATGGCTGCCGTCGACTCCGTGAAGTACGCCCGGCAGCGTCAACGTATCGATTCTTTGCGACAGTTTACCAAAGGAATCCCTGTGGTAGCCGACGGAGATACCTTATTTTATCTTTTTACCAAACGTGGCGGATACACTCCCCAGCAACGTGCGCAAATGACCGGTGCTGCAATTGAAGAACTGGGAAGACGTTTTAACCTCCGCCCGGACTCCGTGTCGATCGACCATTCGGACATTGTTTCCGATTTGATGTACGGCAGCAAAGTATTGCTTTCTCTTACCGATCAGGATGCCTTATGGGAAGGAGTCTCCCGTGATTCGCTGGCTAAGGAAAGACAACAGAACGTTGTCGCCAAACTGCATGAGATGAAAGCGGAGCACGGACTTTGGCGAATGGCAAAGCGTGTGCTCTATTTTGTGTTGGTAATTACAGGACAGTATTTCCTGTTCCGCTTGACCAACTGGTTGTTCCGTAAACTGAAAGCGCGTATCCTGCGCCTGAAAGACACGAAGATAAAACCGGTAGCCATCCAGGGATATGAATTGCTGGATGCGCAGAAACAGGCGAATCTGTTAGTATTCCTGTCCAGTATCGGGCGGTATATACTGATGGGATTGCAACTACTGTTTACCGTACCATTGATTTTTATCATCTTCCCGCAGACAGAAGGGTTGGCATATCAACTGTTAGGATATATATGGAATCCGATTCGCGGTATCTTTGTGGGTATTATCGATTATGTGCCCAAACTGTTTACCATCATCGTCATCTGGTATGCCGTGAAGTATTTGGTACGTCTCGTCTTGTATCTGGCACGTGAAGTGGAAGCAGGACGACTCAAAATCAACGGCTTCTACCCGGACTGGGCGATGCCGACTTTCCATATCGCCCGTTTCCTGCTCTATGCATTTATGATTGCGATGATTTATCCTTATCTTCCGGGCTCCGATTCCGGTGTGTTCCAAGGGATTTCGGTATTTGTCGGATTGATCGTTTCGCTCGGATCAAGTACGGTTATCGGTAATATTATTGCCGGACTGGTGATTACTTATATGCGTCCGTTCAAGATGGGCGACCGGATCAAATTGAATGATACCACCGGAGATATCATCGAAAAAACTCCTCTTGTCACCCGCATCCGGACTCCTAAAAATGAGGTTGTGACTGTTCCCAATTCATTTATCATGTCGTCTCATACGGTAAACTATAGTACTTCGGCACGCGAATATGGACTGATTATTCACTCGGAAGTATCTATCGGTTATGATGTTCCCTGGCGGCAGGTTAATCAGATATTGATTGATGCTGCGTTGAACACTCCCGGTGTGGTGGATGATCCGCGTCCGTTTGTGTTGGAAACTTCGTTGAGCGACTGGTATCCGGTCTATCAAATTAATGCTTATATCAAACAGGCAGATAAGATGGCACAGATTTATTCGGATTTGCATCAGAACATTCAGGATAAATTTAATGAGGCCGGCATTGAAATTATGTCACCGCACTATATGGCAGTTCGGGATGGAAATGAATCGACCACTCCCAAGGAGTATCAGAAAAGCAATAATCCTTCTAATAAAGCCGGAGAAGAAAGTAAACCTGAATAGTTTTTTCAATTCATTCATCGTACCCATTCATTCGGCAATTAGTTTTTGTTCATAATATCCGTTACACCCAGAACCGTCTACTATATGGAAGTTGTTTTTTGTCGAACATTTTTACACTATAGTGTTTGGGTTGCATTTATTGGGGATATTTGCTACTGTCGTGTTCTGTATAATGAATATCAAAACGTCCGTTAGTCAGCCGTTTGCCGTTACCGAATGTGACACTGATGATTTTCATTTCTGTGTCGAAACGGCTTATGAAAGCTGTTCCGTCTTCCAGCTCTTCTCTTCCGAACTCTATATCGGTAATCGTTGATTCTTTGCCTTCTTGGGGCGATAAAATAGTGAAAGATAGATTGATACCGGGCTTTACGGAAACACTAACAGAGAGTTTGTCTTCTTCTGTGTAATAGTGGAATGAATCATACGTCCATACATACGAGTGTCCCCAATTCAGGTATCGCCCTCCCACATAAATCCAGCCGTCCATCAGGCAACCGAATGTGTTGGCTCCTGTAGTGGTGGCAGAAGGCAAAACGGTGATGTCGATCGATTCATCTTCCGTTTCTTTACAGCTCCAGAGGCTGATGATGGAAAAGAGAATGAGTATATATTTCTTCATAGTGCTTTTTTTAGTGGATGTTAGAAATAATAGGATAATCCCGTAGTGATGTTTAGTCGCGTGAGGTTGACATCATCATTTGAATTGAGTTTTACAGTAACCTTTTCTTCGTGATAGTAAGTCCTTATTCTAAGTAGCTCACTATACATATATTGTACTCCTAAACTGACTCCCAGGTTGGAATTCAGCTTATAGGTAAGATTGGCATTGGTGAGGAGACCGATAGTGAAGGCTCTCACTTTTCGTGTGTTGCCGAATACCTCGCTGTTGTTCCGTAGAATGACTCCGCCGGGGCCGGTCGTCACCCGGATTTGCCAATGTTTGGTATTGGCATTACACATTCCGATTTGCGTGCCGATGAAATGAACCCATAAATGGTCTTTTCCTTCAGGATGGCTTCCTTTGGAAGAAAATCCGGTGTAGATTCCTCCGAAGATAAAGCGTTTGAGAGGACGGAAATGGTATTGTCCATCCCAGCTTACGCCTTGTGCAAGTGTACGTTGGTAGCTGTGGGTACTTAACGTTAGTGTGGGAGGATTATGAAACATCACACCGTAGCCGGCATGGAACGAGAACTCATGTCGCTCAAAATCTCTCTGTGAGAAAAGTGGAGTGTGACAGGACAGAGTGAATACGATTAATAATAGAATCGCTTTTATGGGTGTTTGATTCATCTGAATTAGTTTAGATTGTGTTTCTTTTCGCAAAAATAGCAAATAGTTCAGACTTTCTCACAGCGGATGATAACTTTTTGTCCATTATTTAATGTGCTGGCAAATAAGTAGGTATCTCCTCCCTCTGTCAGATGGAGCCGTTTGCGAAGTTCGGCTACTGTGGCGGGAAAGTTGCGGACAGTCACATTTGCTTTTTTCAGGTCTGCCAGATTCTCTTTTACTTCTTTTTTATTGAAACTGCACTGGTTGACAATCCGGAAGATTCTTCCGGGGAAGTTTTCAATAAAAGTATCGGAGGTATAAAGATGACTGTTGGGATGCAGTTTCCGGACGGGGTAGGCTGCGGCAATGCTGCGGAAGGCACCGGCTTTCAGAAGAGATGCATTCGGTTCGTAAAGGTAATCGCCTAAAGAATCGGTATAAGTACATTGGCTACGCTGCTCCTGTTCGCGGGGGAATACGAAGTGCTGTTCTTCTTGAGTCCCTTTCGTGAAGAGGTTTACACAATGAATGGTGATTTCCGCCGGTGATGTTTGTCCGAGTAGGATGAGTAGTTCCTTACATTCGTTGTTGACGGATAGGATATGAACTTCCTGTGTATGTTTCAGCTCTTTCAGTGCCAATGAAAGATCGAGCATGGGAGAGAGTTTTATCATTATCCGGCTGGCTTTGCTAAGCAGAAGATCTTCAAGCTCGGCTACGTTCGGTTCGCAGTCGGCGATGGAGACCGTTTTTCCGCCGTGTTCATTGCGGCGGGCAGGGTCGAGGAAGATACAATCTACGGGGGACATTGTTTGCAGATAGGCTACTCCATCCTCATTTCTTACGTTTATATGGTTTAGATTCAGGATGGGAAAGTTGTGTGCCGCTATTTCACAAAGCTCTTCCTGGCGTTCTACATAAGTGGCGGACTTGAATCCGGTGGCAAGAAAAGAACAGTCTATGCCGAAGCCTCCGGTGAGGTCGGTCAGCGAATCTCCCTGAAAAAGACGGGCTTTGTAGCGGGCAGTGATTTCAGAAGAGCATTGCTCTAGCGACAGATGTTTCGGATACCATATCTCTTCTATTTCTCGCCATGAAGGAATCTTTTCGGCGGCAACCTGTCTTCCTGCAATTTGGGTGATGGCAGTCGGCATATTTATATCCGGATACTTTTTAGCTTGTAAAGCTAGTGTACGTACATCGTCCGATGAATGTTCGCGGATAAAAAGTTGAGTTTCGGGGGAGATTTGTATCATGGCGTTATTGTGTTATAGGATATTACAATGAATCGTTGAGCACCGGTTATGATCTTGCTGAGCGCCGATTTATGGTATTAACTTATATTTCTGTCTGGCTACATCCCGGCTGCAAAAATTGAAATGCCACCACTCGCTGGGTAATGCACGAAACCCGGCTTCTTTCATTACTTTTCGCAGCAGTATCCGGTTCTGACGTTCTGTTTCACTCATTTTTCCGTTATGTACCAGTTCGTTTTCGTTTGTGATGTGTGCTTCCACACCTAAATGGTCTACTTGGGTTCCCATAGGTAAAGGCTGCCCTAAAGAGTCTTGAATACTGATGTCTACTGCCAGTCCGTAGTTGTGTAGTCCGCCTCCACGGTTTGGGTTAGAGACATATTTGTATTTGGATGTTCCTTTCACTACGTTCCACATCTTCTTTTGTACCGACATGGGGCGGGCTGCATCGTAAATGATAAGACTATAAGACGGGTGAAGCTCTTTCAAGGCTTTTTGTGCTTCTATAAGAGCGTATGCCGCATCCGGATGCAGATAGGCTTCCGTTAAGTTGTCGTAAAGCACTTCGCCAGTGAAATTATCAGCTTGCGTATACATTAACTTAACAACGAGGCTGCTATCCAGATCGGTTACGTTGACGAGTCCCAGTGAATCCATGTAGAGAGCCATTGCGCTTCGCTTTGGCGGTGGCGGTAAGACGGTGGCACTTTCTTCGCCGGATTGCATATCGTCCGTCGTATATTCATATTCCGTCAGGGCGGGGTTCTCCTTTTCCTTTTGGCTGGAAAAGAAGGAGCATCCTGTCAGCAGCAAACAGAAGATAGCTAAACTATATTTTAGAATAATCATTCAACCTTTTGTATTTAGTGTGCCAAAGATACTTCTTTTTGGCTTTTGCTCCAATAAGCTACCTTTAAATCCTGATTGTTTAAGTGGTCAGGTCGTGCCACTATATTGGCACAGTTATGCCTCTACATTGGCACAACTTTGCCACTTCGATGGCACAGCCGTGCCAATACGGTGGCACAAAGTAAGAGATTAAGTAGTTGCAACAATCTTCTTAATGTTGGATATTAGCCACTGCTTTCTTCAGATTAGCGCCCCCTTTCCAAACATCCAACAGGTGCAAAACCTGTTCGTCTTTGGCTTTGCTGTGGTTGATTGATAACAGTTCCGCATAGATCTCCAACAACTTCTTTAAATCTTTGATCGGCTTTTCCGGAAGTCTGGCCAGCATTGCTACGATTAGATTCTCCAATTCCCGGTTGTGCAGGGGACTGACATTCATCATTTGTTGCTGTATCAGGTCGGTGAGTCTTTTCAGCGGTCCCCAGCCGGTATGTTGATGTGAACCTAAGATTTTACCTATGCGCTTACTGTCTATGCATCCTTTGCCGACACGGTCTATCCAGATTTCGGCGGCATAAGAACGGGAAGTCTTATCTGCTACCAACATACAACTGGCTTCCAGTATGTAAGACGCCTCCTGCCAAGTATGTCTTAACTGATGAAGTGCTTCGATGGTGGCTTTGGTGATGCCTATTTCCCTAACCTCATTTAACATCGGATCGTAAATGGCACTGCGGATACACCATACTAATAATGGTTCCGGCATATTGGGAGTTAACCATGCTAAACGTGGCAAGTCATTTTGTATATCGTCGAAGCGCTCTATCAGCGGATACATTTCGACCACTAACGGATGCGAATCGTATGAATGGTAACTGATTCTCTCATTATATTCATCTTTATTGACGACATGAGAGTTTTTGCTTTCCGGAATATCGAAAGTAAGAGTTGCGGAGGTCCATTCTACTACTTGCTTGTTGTAATCGGTATATGAGTGAGTACGCAGATAAGTTCTCCACGTAAAGTTTCCAGTCAGGAACTCGCGTGGACCTTTATTGTATGAGAAATCTTTGAATTCGGAGTAGATTGTTTCCGGCGACTTGATTAGTCCTGCTGTCATCCACCAGGAAGGATGGGTGAAGGGTGCTTGAGGGAGTGCGTTTTCTGCTCCCAACAAGAAAGAAAGTAAACGTTGGTATTCTCCCTTTAAGTCTTGAAGGAGGATAGGGAGCTCTTGTGATGAATCATCCAGTGCCATTCGCGAGAGTGCCGTTTGCATATCCATATCGTCTGGCTCGGCGTTTGCCTGCTGATATTGTTTTAATCTTTCTATCAGGGTTGCCGGGGCAATAAACATAGGCATATGGGTGGGAGTGGACAATAGGGGTAAAGGTTTCTCCTTACTCTCCAAAAGATCTAGTGTCCGGCATAATAGCTGCTTGTGAACAGGGAATTTCTCTTTTTGGTTCGTTTTCTGACGGATGGTGAGTTTCTGCAGATTACGATAGTTCCATTTACCTTTCTGCAGTTCGTCTTTCTGTACCATTTTCTGATGCAAGTCACTTAGCTCTTTTGCTTCTTTAGGGAAGCGTTTAACCAGTAGCTTTGCATAGTCAAGGAGGAAAGTTGCCATTAGTTGGTCTAATAGGCCGTTTCGTGAACTTCCTCCGCTTATCAGTAGTTTGTAAGCGCGTTGAAGGATGGGTGTCCATTGTGAGATTTGTTTTGTGTCCTGTTGACGGTCCCATTGCACTAAGGCACCGAGTAACAGGTCGAAGTGATAGATCTCGTTCCCATCCAGCACTTGGCTGGCAAGAAATAGCAGGTCTTCGGGGGAAGCAATTTCCTGTATCCGGTTGTCCTCACGGATAATGGGGAGTATCGGTTCATATACGAAAGAGGCGGAATTGTTGTCGGGCTGCTCGGAGTGGGTGGGAGCTGCTTCATTATGGGCAGAAGTATGGCCAGACTCATTATTCTCCAGATAAGCCTTCAGTTCTTTTTTAGTGTTTGCCAACATCGTTTCCGTATATACGGCGAGTGCTTCTCTTAATGTGGCAGATTCCGTCTCTCCATACGTCAGGATCAGTTTGGCTATCTTGCTTTGAGTGGATTCTTCCCGGCTCATTAATCCTTGTGCGGTAACACAACAGATGGCGTCACGAAATTCTTTTCTTTCTTTTGCCAGCTTATTAAGTACGGCCAATGTGTTTTGATGGACTGCCTTCACATCTGAAGCGAAAAGAACGGAAGTCTGATTCAGAAACTCTTCGATCCGGAATTGCGGATGATTGCATAAGCCCTTCAGCAGTCCGAGCATGATATTGACAGGGCGGCTGTGAGGGGCGGACAGGACGGCTAATATTTCCGGTTGTAACGCGAGTTGTTCTTCTATGCTGGGAGTAAGTGCGGTAAACATGCCTGCAAACCAGCCGCATAAATTCTTGTTCATATTTCGGTTGACAGCGAGCAGAGATTCCTTTAGCACACGCATACGGTCTAGTTGTCCGTGTTCTACGAAGTATCTGAAAGAAAAATAAGGTTGTCCGCCATTCCGGTTATCCATCCAATTTTGTCCGCAGTCGTATTCAAAGAGATACCAAATATGTTCTTTAAGTGTGATTTCGCGTTTTTGCAGGAAATCAGTATTATTCATATAATTCACTAGATAACCCGCAATGGTTTGTGGAGAAGGTGTCACGGTGAGTATTCCCTGCTCTATCCAATCCATCAGGACTTCGTAATCCATTCCGTAGAAACCGCCGAATTCTTTGCCTTCACCTTCTTTGAAGAAGCTGTCGAGCCAGGAGGGAACGTACCACGGGATCAATTCATTCAGTTGCTCGGTGTTGATTCCCCATTGGTGTTTACGGAATTCTTTCAGCGAATAGATGACGAGAGCGGTAAGATTGATGATACGATGCTGTGCGGAAGTCCCCCGTGTACCGTATGTGTTCTCGTTAAGTTGCACGAATTTACTGTAGTATTCTTCCAGTTTGTTCAGGCGGGGTACCAGGCTCTTTCGTTCTTCCTGTGTGAGTCCTTGCAGAAAGGGGATGATGGCATCACCCTGTTGCTTTTCTACTATTTCGTTGAGGCGTTCTTCTAGGGTCATAATCATGAATTAATTATAGTTTGTTGAGTGAAGTGGTCACTTTCTTCAAATTGCTGTTCGTTGCCCATTCTTGCAGGCGTTGCAAGAGTTGTTCGTTTGTAACTTTGCTGCGGTTGATGGTCAATAGTTCCAGATAGAGTTCGAGCAGTTGTTTGAGTCCGGTGACGGGTTTGTCGGGCAATCCGCTGATAAATACAGTGAGCAGTTCTTCCAGTTGGCGGTTGTGGAAAGCGCTTCGTTTGTACATGCTTTCGTATACTTGTGTGGTGAAGCGTTTTAACGGAGCAAGTTCCATGTTGATAAGCCGGGCCAGGATTTCTCCTACCCGGTGGTTGTTTATTCTTCCTGTGGAGAGTCCTTCTACCCATAACTCCGCTGCATAGGAACGGACTGTTTTGTCTACAAAAAGCAGCGAGCCGCTTAATAGGAGTAGACTCATTTCTTTGAGCGGGCAATGGAAAGACAACAACATGCGTAAGGCACAGGCAAGGGTGCGTTTGCTGTCTTCCTGCGGACTGCCGAAAGCCATGTAATTGGAGATAATCTGGGCTATCAACGGTTCCGGGCGGTTAGGGTAGCAACACAATAGAGGTTCCATGTAGCGGGAGTCATCCATGTTGTATTTGCTGTTAATAATCAGATGTTCCTGCCATAGCTGATGGCTGTTGCGTTCGATATATTTGTGCCATTTGTGAAAATCAAGTTGAAGCAGGCGTCTGTCCGTTTCGTATGAGTTTTCTTTAGGTTTCACTTCTTTCCACTCGTAGTCTCCTGTCAGATGATTGTGTGGCAATGTGTTACAGGAGAAAGACTTGAATGCTGCAAATTCCGTTTCCGGTGCTTTTACCAGTCCGGCAGCTACCCAGGCGGTCGGATGGTTGTAAGGCGGTTCGGGTTGCGTGTTTTCGTCCAATAAGAACAGGCAGAGATGCAGGTACTCATCTTGTAACAGTTGCCGGGCGGTGGCGATGGCTTCTTCTTTGTCTTCCAGAGCACAACGGGCAATAGCCAGTTGGAAATCCCACGAACAAGGTTTCTTTCCTGCTTCCTGGTATGCGGCAAGCCGGCGTATCAGTTCGGTGGCTTGTAGGTATGCAGGGGTATGGGTGGGAGTAGAAAGCAATGGCAATGAATTTCCTCCTTTTATTTGGCGGATCACATTCAGCCATAACTGTTGGATAGGTGTGAAACAGGTTGCATTGCTGTAACCGGGTTTCCAGTCAGCAAGTCGTTTGAAGGAACGTTCGTCGTAAGCTCCCCTGTTTTTATCTATTCCTTTCAGTTTCTCTTCCAGCCGGGTGAACATGTTTCTCAAAACTCCTGTGTTGGAGTTGTCTGTCTGTGCCCATAAGCGTTGGTATTCCAACAGGAAAGTGGCAAGGAGATCTTCGTATGGTTCCCAACTATTGGCAACAATATTGGCTGCCCGTTGGAAAATAGGTTCCATCCGGTTGAGGTCTTCTTTATCCAGTTGGGGATGGAAAGCAATGATAGCGGCAATCGTTGTTTCTATCTCCCAGTTCTCCTCCATGTCGAACAAACGGCTAAGCTGAAACAGGAAATCTTCTTTGTTGGTAGGGAATGGGATACGGTTGTCTTCCCGGCAAATGCGGATGGCTTCCAGAGGTGGCTCTTCGGAGAGGAGGGAGTTTTCGGTACTATTTTCATCTGTACTATTTCTTTCTGTATTCTCTCCTTCTGTATGAAGAATGTCTTTTGTCACACTTGTATCTGTTGCATTTGCTTCTTCTGCAAGGTGTGGTTCTGTAGACTGTGAATCTATAGACTGTGGCTTGAAAGATGCGAGTATCGCTTGCACGCTTTGAAATATCTCCGGTTGATAAGACTGTAGTGTTTCTTGGAGATTGGACGAAGAGGCGTCCCCATATTTTGAAATAAAGTTGGCAGCTTTCTTTTGCAGGCTTTCGTCCTTCTTCAAGAATAGTTGGCAGAGAGTGATACAACAAGGCTCTTTCATCTCGGAATGTTGCGTAACGATCTTTTCAAAGATAGAGTAAATGGTTAATAGCGAGTTTTTGGGACTGGAGAAGAAAAGGATGGTTGCCCGTTCGATGAATTCCTGATAACGGAATCCTTCTTCGTCTGCAATGCTCTTCAACTGTTGCAACATTATATTTACCGGCTTGGTGTAGGAAGAAGTGAATGTTTGCATGATCTCTTCCTGTAAGGATAACAATTCTCCGGTGGTCGGTTGCAGCGTTTCAAAGAATCTGGCAAACCATCCTGCCATGTCTTTTTTGAAGCTCCGGTGAAAAGTGGCGAGGGTGGCTCTTAGTAGCCGTTCTCTATCCAGATGGCAGTCCAGTGAAAAGCGGTAGAGGGCCGCGCTGATACTTTCATCCCGTGTTGTGATTCCTTTTTTATAAGCATTTTTGGCACAATCATCCTGATAACCGATGATTGATTCGTGTTCGAAAAGCGTCCAGATGTGTTCTTTCAGTGTAATATCCCGTTTGAGTAGTAGTTCACTGTTGAAAGTATCGTCTCCTTTGGGATTCTTATTTCTGATGCGGGTAATCCAGGGGAGTACATGTGCAATGCGGCTTGGAGCGATTTCTTTGAGGTAACCCATATCCATGAGCTGCATCAGTTCTTCGTAATTGAGATCGAAATTGAACCATGTTTTGTCATCGTTGATAAAATCTGTCATCCAGGTAGGGTTGTAAAGCGGGAGTAGTTTGCAAAGCATATCAAACTTCACATGATATGCCATATCCATCTCCCGTCTGTTGGCACATACAAACTGTACTGCCGATAGAAAATGTGCCCGTGCCGCACTACAGGTTGTCTCACTGCTGAAACCAGCGAACCTGCCTTTTATCCATTGCAATTCCCGGATAAGCGGCAGCAACTTCCGCCTGTCCTTCATTGGCAACTCCAATAATCTCTTGATAAAAGGGATTAATATCTTCTCTTCATTCTCCGGAGTATCCACATAGGCTTTGGATAACTTCTCCAGTTCTTTTTTTAGTTCTTCCATTGCGCTAGTTTCTTTACTGCCAAAATATGTTTGCAAGCTCCCCGTTCTCCCTGATTACTGCTGAACCAAGTGCAAGTGCAACGTTCTTTTTCGTTCTCCCTGTCCAGAATGACGGTATGCCTCACTCCTCCGCTTCCTGCAACACGGGCTTCCGTCCGGTTGCCATCATTCGCAATGATTTCTACTTTGTCTTCTTCCAGCAACTTTTCTGCAGCTATCATTCGCGGGTTGAGGCTCAAAATACGTTCGGTTTTGAAAGGCAGGCGGCGGTAGAAGAAACTGTTTTCATCCAAATCGAATCCCAGCAAACCCATTGCTGCCAATCGTGCCGAGAGAGAATCTACCTTATCCAGGTCAATATGCTCTTCTATGGCAAAAAGCGTAGGGTTGAACTGTTGGTTGGCGTAACTGTATTTATCCATCGCCTCTATCCATCTTTCAGGTACATCTTCGAGCAGAGATTCCAGTGCGGCACCTTCTCCGGAGAATCCTCTCCAACATTCGCGGGAAAGAGAAAGGCTGAAGCGGACCGGACCGAAATAGAGTTGCCAGATAGTAGATTGCATAGTAGGATGTGCAAATACTTTCAGTTCATCAGCAAACGGAAGCAAGGGTTCGAGTAAGCGCAAACGGTGGAGTCCTCCGATGCAGATGGCATTCATACTTTTCACCGGTGAAAAGGCCGGTTTTTGACCGCGCATTACTAAATAATAGTCACATTTCACACTACTTTTCGGTAGTGTCTGGAAGAGTTGTAAGGTTTGTATGCGATTGAAGGAATAGACCTTTTCGGCAACGGATTGATAAATCTGTACCGTAGTCAGTCCCTTTATCCATTTTACGGGAAGAGGTACTTTTCGCTCTATCACCTTCTCACCTTTATTATAGAGTCCCACTTCTTTGGGGCCGACCGACATTACTACATTTTCTTGTCTGCCTATTCCTCCTAAAGCGGAAATCATTCCGGGATTAAAATCTACATTCGTTGTCCCGTTTTCCAAGAATTCTCCGTCGTGCCCATCAGGAAGTACATCGACCCTGGCGTATACACCTGCACAATTAGAAAATCCTTCAAAGCGTAAACGGTTATTTCCAGCCGTTACAATCGGATCTTTCAGCATTGTAAGTTGTGCCGGTGTCAGGTTGAAACTGGACTGCACAACATTGGATAACGCAATGAGGCAACGTGCCGTCATATAAGGTTGCGTCAGCTTTCCCCAAAAGAAACAGGGGGCTTCTCTCTTTTCTATTTCGCTATATTTGGCAAGAAACAGTTCGTCCTGTTCGGCCGACCGTTGCAATGTGGAAGGAGCTGCATATTGATAAGAAATAGTATCAGTCATAGATAATAAGTTGGTATTTGGTTGTACATTGCCCAAATATAGAAATTAATTCTTATGTGAAAAAAGAAGTTGGAGAATTTACATCACTTTGGAATGTGTGATATTATAGAATATCACCGAAAGACTAATTTATGCCTCTTTTGTACTAAGTTATGAAATACAATTCTTTATAGTTGGGCACAATTTTTTATACATAAAACAATTATTCTTTATAACTATTCTTAAATCATGCGTTCCTTTTTACCAGAAAGTAATACTTTTGTTCCCATAAATAGAATGTTTAAGCGACATATTCTAAATTAAGTCTTATGAATTTTTTAATATAAAAAGACAGCTGTTTGTGAAAATCGCTAATATTGTTTGTTTTGTTTGTGTTATCCCATTTTGAGTCAGGTGTGAGGA
>ERZ859967.1039-NODE-1039-length-13730-cov-1.947495_pt1 | contig 13730 bp, 6 predicted proteins | sample MGYA00510115_ERZ859967 | MGnify/ENA primary metagenome ERZ859967 (study PRJEB30046, sample SAMN00715171) | human gut metagenome | study: EMG produced TPA metagenomics assembly of the A metagenome-wide association study of gut microbiota in type 2...
GGCATGCCCCGTTTCGACAATGGACAATTCACATCCCGTTTTCCGTTCGCCGAGATCGTCCTGCAGGACCAAGACATACCCATAGACATTCGGATAACAGGCTGGAGTCCCTTTATTCCGACCGACGCTGACAACTCCGGTCTGCCGGTCGGAGCCTTGGAATACACGTTCACGAATACGTCCGACGAAGCTGTCGAGGCCGTATTCTATTACGGAGCGAACAATAATTTCATGTCTGCGAACCACAAGACGGCGGCAGCCTCGATACTTCCGACTGCTACGGGCTTCATCCTCACGCAGGAGGCAGTCCCCGACGGCAGGGAACCATGGGTCGAAGGCCATTTCGCCATTTTTACCGGGGACCCGGCGACAGTCGTCAACCACTGCTGGTTCCGGAGCGTATGGTTCGACCCGCTGACATTCGCATGGCGGGATATAAGCGAGGGGAAACTGACTTCGAATCCACCTTCGAACGATGCCAAAGCGGCTTCGCTGGAGAGGCGACCTTCATCGCTGCTGCTGATAGCCTTATCGACGGGTAATAGTTTAGCGGCTTCTTTCAAGTCGTCAATGATGAAGTCAGCTACCTCGGTACGCGGATTGCGGGCCTTCTGCATCTCAGGCGAGTTGATGTCGAGCGGCGTGCGGGTAATGATAAGGTCACCGTAGGCCTGCAACAACTCGAAGTAACAATAAGCACGGAAGAAACGGGCTTCCCCCACCGAAATGGCGATGTCGGCTTGTTGTTCATACGCATCGGCTTGTTGCAATAAAGTATTGGTTTGACGAATACGATTGTAATTGTCGGTATAATGCTTGTCGGATGACGGAATACTGTTTGTTCCGTTGCTATAGATGTTCACCGTGCTACCGGCAAACAAGTCCGAGCGAATATCAGCGTGCTGACTGTCGTCGAGCCATCGAAAGTCGGCCGACCAGCCATAGAACTGGGTGGCAAAAAGTTTGAAGTGTTCGGGCGACTTCCAATAGTTGGTATCCGCCAATTGCGTCTTGGGCTCAAGGTCTAAACACGACTGCATGGTCATGGCGCAAATGATTCCTAAAATATATGCTATTTTTTTCATTGTTATCTTCAATATTAAGAATAAAAATTAGAATGTGGCATTCACACCGAAAGTCACGGTGCGGTTAAACGGATAGCGTTGCTTGTTTTCCACTTTGCGGGTGGCTTCGGGATCCCAACCATCGGTGATATATGATTTTTCCCACAAGTCGGCGCCCGATACATAAATACGCAGGTTGCTGATGAAACCGCTCTTATTCATCCATGCCTTTGGCAATGTGTAACCTAGTACAATCTCTTTGAGACGCAGGTAAGCTCCGTTATCGGCCGACCAGGTAGAGGGAATGTAGTTATAGTTATTGATGTCATTACTGTTTGAATAAGTAGGAAAATGGTTATTGGGAGTTTCAGGACTCCATACATTACCTACCGACTGATTGGTAGTGTTCAGCCAAATAGCTTTGAAAGGCACTTTCCAAGAGTCTATTTCACGATAAATGGTACGCTTGCCCACACCTTGGAACACGGTATTGAAATCAAATCCTTTCCACTCGCATCCGAAATTAAACGAGAACGAATATTTGGGGTCGTCGGAACCAAGAAATACAAGGTCGTCTTGTGTCAGTTTACCATCTTTGTTCACATCTTCATACATGTGGTCGCCCAAACGCAAGTTGGCAGGCAGGGCGATAGAGTTGCTGCCCACATATTTGTCCACGTAATAGTCCAGTTGATCTTGGTTTTGTACCTTGCCCACATAGCGGTAACCAAATACCGAGTTGAGTGGGTAGCCATTCACGGCTTCGTTATAACCTGCACTCACCACGATGTTACCTCCATCGACTAGTTTGTTGGTCATATAGGTTAACGTACCGCCAACATGGTAGTTGAAACTGCCTATCTTGTCACGCCAAGTCAAGCTGGCATCGTAACCATTGGCTTCAAACTTACCGCTATTAGTGCTGGGAGCAGTTCCACCCAATACACCGGGGTGCAGACGCGAAACCAGCATATTGTCGTTTTTCTTTTTAAAGACCTCGAACGTACCCGTAAGGCGATTGTTGAGGAATCCAAAGTCAATCCCCAAGTTATAGTTGTAGATACGTTCCCAAGTACGCATGGTGCTCACCAGTCCGGCAGATTCCACATAGGTTCCTTTCGAGTTGCCCAACAAAGCACCGCTGTTCGATTTGTAGTTGTAAAGTTGGATGCCGTCATAGCGTCCGATACCATTTTGGTTACCTACCTCACCATATGAGGCACGTAGTTTCAGTTCATTCACATAGTCACGCAAGTTCTCCATGAATTTCTCTTCAGTGATACGCCATCCGGCTGATGCGCCCCAGAAGAAGTTCCAGCGATTCTTGGGCAAAAATTTCGAAGAGCCGTCGTAGCGAGCATTCACTTCGACCATATATCTCGACTTGTAGTTATAATTCAAGCGACCGAAATAAGAGAGAATGGCTTCCTCCCAACGGTCTACTTTGTCTATGTAGATTTGTCCTTTACCGTTAAGCGATTCGATTGCCGCTTCCACGTCCATTGCTTTGGTGCCGCTATAATCGTAAGCGGCATAGTCGTATTGCACACCTCCCATAAGCGATATGTCGTGAACCTCATCAAATAATTTCTTATAAGTGAGGAAAGCTGATGCTGTGTAATTGTCAGTACGCGCAGAACTTTTAGTATACGATGATTTTTCTTTTGCGGGATAGGGAGAGTTCTCATTCAGAATTGGAGTGCCGTCGTATTGATACCAATCAACCGAAAGATATTGTTCGTCACGGGCCGCGTTGTTCGTTGAGTAACCCAAAGTGCCCTGAAAATCAAGACCATCCAAAATGTTCACTTTCAAAATCTCGTTCACATTCATAGTGGTCACCACAAGTTTGTTGTCACCACCCAATTCGGCCGACCAGTTGGGGGTATGAATGCCTCCCCACGCATACGGTTTGCCATCAATGGTCGAAACCGGTAGCCCTGGCTGCGGTATGCTACTACCTAATATACTACCAATCTGTGTAGGAGCCACCTGATGCTGACGACTGGCTGACATGTTGGTTTCCAGGCTGATACGGTTGTTTATCTTGAAACTGTTGAATAAACGTACGTTATAGCGTTCGTTCGAGTTGTTCCCCCATTGCAGCGTCCCTTGGTCGTTCAAATAACCCAATGAAAGTCGGTAGGTCGATTTTTCCGAACCTCCGCTTACGCTGAGGTTATGCTGGGTAGAAGTGGCATTTCCCCACAGCACATCAGTCCAGTTCATATCGTGAAACACAAAGTCGGCCACACCGCGGAATCCTCCTGGGATAGGATCTTCATCGGGGTTGTTTCCACCATGCAGATTAATCCAACTCCCCTTCATCGCTTTAGCCAAACGGGCATAGCGCACCCAGTTGTCGTCTTCGCCATAGCCGTCATTCAAACGGGCTTGAAGCACACCGTCCGTCCATTCGTCCATGCTCATCATGCGGGGTTGCAAACCCACAATTTTACGTGTAACCGAACCGCTATATTCCACTCTGGTTTTGCCGGCATCGGGACGTTTGGTAGTTACCAAAATCACACCACCCGCTGCTTTTGCGCCATAAATAGCAGCCGAAGCATCTTTCAGGAAGTTAATGGTTTCGATGTCGTCGGCATTGAGTTGAGCCATCTCGCTCACACCACTGGCTGGTACACCGTCAATAATCAAGAGAGGTTCTACCTTGTTCTTCGATACAGAGCCACGGATTGAGACACCCCATCCTTCTTCGCCGGGAGCAGCCGACGAGCGGGTGATGCGTAAGCCCGGAACCTGACCTTGCATAGCCGAAAGCGGATTGGCCACTGTACCTTTATCCCTAAAAAGTTTTTGGTCGACCACTGTTACCGAGCCTGTCAACGATTCTTTTTTCTGAGTACCATAACCTACCACGACAACCTCATCCAGCACCTCTGTATCTTCGTGCAGGATAATTTTAGCCAGATTCGTCCCTTTTACAGAAACTTCCAACGTCTTATAACCAATAAAAGAAATCACCAACGTACCACCTGATACATTATTCAAAGTAAAGTTTCCATCCATATCCGTTATCGTACCATTGGTAGTGCCTTTCACTTTGACATTGGCACCAATAACAGGTTCGCCATAGGAATCCACGATTTTACCTTTGATTGCCCCAGTCTGCGAAACAGCCTGCACTTCTCCCACATTGGCAAATACCACCTGCGGAGCACCTGTTACAAGGGCAGAAGCCATCATCGTAGAGAATAGAATCCTTCTCGATGAGAATCTGAAGAGATTTTTTTTCATATACATAAAATTTAAAACTAACATTTATACTATTTATTCTAATATTAGATACACTGTTGGATATACTCACGGATTTCTTTCCGACTGATAAATAAGTGGTTTTCCACCGTACGGGAAGAAATTCCCAATTGGGCGGCAATATCAGCCGAGGATTTATTTTCGAAACGACTCATGATATAAATCTTCCGACGTTGTTCAGGAAGCTGATTGGCTCTCTCCCATTCGCATGTCAATAGATTATTGGCAATAATCTGGCTCTCCACTTCATTGGTACAAGTAGGAATCCGGTCGAAAAGATAGGAAGTTACTTCTTGAGCTTTGTAAAAACGACGCAAATAGTCCGTTACCAGATTCCGGCAAATCGCGAATATAAAATGTTTCACTGTTTCCGGACGCAATATCTGCTTATAGTCCATCAAACGCAAAAAGACATCTTGTGACAGATCTTTTGCTTCTTCGTCCTTACCTATTTTATAATAGATATAAAGATAAACGGAATGATGATAACTCTTATAAGAGTCAGCAACCAGTTGAGTGGATTTCATGTTTATATTTTCCATTGCTTAGATTTTTGTTTATCATTACGCTGGCAAATATAAATGGTAAATACGGAAAAGAAACAATAAAAAAGGGCGGATAGATTTCATCCTATTGGAAGGAAAACAGAAGTCGTAATACTCACTGATAATCAATCAATTAGACAATCACAAACTGGAGTCTCAAATTATTATATGAGACTCCGATAATCAATCTTCATTAGTTCGTCCTATACTTTGGACGTATTCGTTCGGGGTTATTCCAGTTGTCTTTTTAAAATAACGGAAAAAGGAAGTACGAGAACTAAAACCACACAGTTCAGCTAAAGCACTTAAGGTATATTTTGAATATTCATCCTCATTAAGCAATCGTTTAAACTCAGCTATGCGGTAATCATTCAGATAATCATAATAATTCTTGTTCAAGAACTGATTAAACACGTAGGACAATGTATATGGAGAGACGTTCAATACTGACGCCAAATCCGCAATCTTTAAATCAGGGTTAACATACAGTCTTTTTTCCTGCATCAGCATGTCCAGTTCGTCTGCCAGCCGATGACATTCTTCCATACTCACATTGCTCTTTCTGTATTTTTCTTCAACTACCGGTTTCCCGGTTTCTATGGCGTCCGCCGCAAGAGCCGGAGAGTTCTTTTTTCTCCGGTAATAAGCATAGCTTAAGCATATTATTGCAATCAATAATAGAATTGTTCCCCATAAGGTCGCGTTAAAAGAGGAAGCAATAGTCACTGATAAACAGATTTCCGAACCGGGCTCACCAATCCGACGGATTTTGAATTGATATTTCCCGGAAGACAAGTCATAGTAGGTCAGTTCGGATTTACCACCCAACAACTGCCAATCATCATCCATCCCTTCCATTTTATATTCATAAGACATATATGCAGGGTCGGAATAGGTAAATCCGGAGAAACAGATAGTCAGATTCTTGTGCGACGATTCCAAAGAGACTTTATAGAGATGCTGTTCTCTCTGTATAGCAGGATGATAAGGTTCTTTACCATTCACATATACATCTGTAATAGCCAGGGGATAACTGTTTTCTTCATTTATATCACGTAAATCCCTGGTCAAATAAATCAATCCTTTGGAATTGCCAAACCAGATTGTTCCCGAAGCATCTATAACAGGGCAACAGGTAATAAAAACAGAACTCGGTAATCCATCTACAAAAGTATAAGGAACAATTGTACTTTTTTTATCATAACGGTACAGGCCCAGATTCGTACCAATCCACAGCCACCCTTCACGGTCTTCGATCATAAACATGGCATCTTTCCCTTCCAAAAGAGTGCCCGGCTGGAATCTTCGGAAATGAGTCATTGACAAATCGGAAATAAAAATAGGGCCTTTATCCGGAAGGAAATAGAGCTCGTGGGAAGAATCTTCATATACTGTCCTGATTTTCTCTTTATGTATAAAGCCTTCGGGGAATACATCTGATTTGATACTACGAGTGGAAGGATCCCAGATACATAAACCGGTAGCCGTACAAATCCAGCCCTTTCCTGTAGAATCAAAGCATATATCAAGCACATTCCCTTCCGGAAGTTTGGAGTTCGAACTGGTATAGTGATTGAGTTGTTCGCCATCTTTATACTGATACAACCCCATTGAAGTGGCAATCCACAAACAACCGTCATTGTCCGACTTGATGCAGAAAACATGTCCTTTCACAAAAGGAGACTCCGAAGGTTCAAAATCACGGATAGTTAATGTAGAAGAATCCAGTATATACATGCCACCACCATACGTACCGATATAATACTTTCCTTGAAACGGGTAAATGCACATTATCATATTAGAGCGTAATTGGGGTGACTTGAAACTCCTAAAACGCCGTTTCGTCTCATCAACATAGAAGAGACCATTGCGGGAACCTATCAATCTTTCATTCTCATTGATAGCTATGGCCCGTACCGGTATGTCTTTTGAATCAAAATAAGGAGAATAGGAATAGGTAGAGAAAAGCCCGCTCTGATACAGTGTATAATCAAGTCCCAACTGATAGAATCCAACCCATATCAATCCTTCCCTGTCCACCAGCAATGAATAGACAGAGTTAGAGCGGATTCCACCATTAGTACCGGGTTCATAGCAGAAAGATTTCATAACCTTATTTTCCTTGACAGATACAAAATGTACTCCATTTCCGTCTGTTCCAACATAAAGTATATCTTTTCCGTCACCCGACAAAGAGGAAATTACATTGCATCCCAAATCAATCCAATTATCCCTGAACTTCCCTGTCGATATATCGAAAACAACCACTCCATGTTCCATTGTCCCTAAATAGAGCCTGGAACCAATTCGTACCATTTTCCGATAAGTATAATCCTGTCTATCATTGTCACCGTATGGACATAAAGTTATTTTTCGGGTAGACAGATTCATTGAATATAGTTTGGAGCGGGTCAGAATCCATAATGTATCTTTTTCTCCCATATTCAAATCGACTATGAAATTATCCGATGACCACATATCCGCATTGATAGTAATCTGCTCCAATTCATTATTTTTGCAGACAAACAATCCTTTTTCGCTGCCAATATATAAGGTTCCCTGCGCATCGGTCAATAAAGAACGAACTCCGAATTTTATCACTTCAGCAACAAACGGTTCTAATTTACCTGATTCTTTATTTATCCGCCAAAGGCCCATATCGTTTCCCACCAAAATCTGATTGCCTTGCGTTTCCGCAATCACATTCACCCATTTCAGTTTTTCATCATCTCCGAATATCGGATAATGCTTGAAACGGAAGCCATCAAAACATTCAACTGACGTAGCTGTTCCAATCCAAAGATAACCTACGGAGTCTTTATACAAGGCACTGACCGTTAAATCAGATAATCCATTTGTTTCTGACAGACCACGAAAAGAATAAGAAATCGGATAGGCAGACAGAGAAAGAGAAATAAATATAAGGCTTGTTATATGTCGTATCAGATTATTCATAGGATTCATATTTGATGAAACAATGCAAACCTACATAAAATATCCCGAATTTTATGTAGGTTTATACAAAAACAAAACACACTCCTCAATAAAAATGAGTGTTAATCTACCAGCTTTATACTCAATTGGGATTGTTTATACACAACTGGAATTCTCTTATTATTAACCTCTACTCTTACAGGCTTCTTCTTACTCCTGAAACTGGCATTTATCTTCGGCTGTCCGTCTATCCAAAGATTGAGTTTCTTATCTTCTTCCTTTTGAATGACAAACAACTTGGCCAAAGAAGAAAAATAAGTCTCCTTATCACGTCTCAATGCACTGCCATGACAGATAAAGAAATCTTTTGCATCAGCAGCTTCAGTACCTTCGGGATAAGAGACAGCAAACATATAAGCATCTGTCATCCAGCCGTCCGGCATAATCCATGAGTTGCTGTGCATCAGTCTGCCATCTGCCAACTGGTTAATATACAAGTCAGTCACTTTACCTTTGTGACGGATACGAAGTCCAATCCAATCTTGTCCTTCCCGCCGTTCCATTTGTGGCAAGTCTTTCTCATTAGGAGTCTCCTTTAATATAATAGCTGTCAGCCCTTTTACACGATTGACTTCTGCCGGCAAATGAAATGAATAATAGGTTTCAGTGCCTTTCAAATCTTCAGTGGGAGCTTCTATTTCTTCCCAATACAAATCTTCCGGGTAGTCATGCACAAAATCGGATTTAGCCAGCAAACGAGGATATAACGGACGAATCACAACCGATGAGTTACCATTCGTCACATTCACGTCAACTCCCGACTTTTTATATGTCCCGTTCGTATGCCATAACCATTCAAATTGCCCTATTTTATGTGTTTTCAAATCATCAATCATATAAATAACATTATCCATCCAAAGGAAATGACGGAAATTACGACTGAAATTATTAGATACAGGACCTGTTCCATTAGCCAGAACATACTTCACATTTCCCGCATCCAGAAGATGATATAAATATCCTCTCAAAGTAGAACCGCTGTACTGCTGCTCACGAGGTTGTCCCTCTCCATTAAACAATACTACATTATGCGCCTGACTTTGAAAGAAATAATTCCGATAAGCAGGATTAGGATACCAGCAGTTTCCCCCGTCTTTAATAATATCCACCCCTTTATGAAAGACAATAAATGAATTGGCATCTGCGTGAGAATGATTCCATGTATGACCGCTTTTTACAGCCAGCATCGTAGCATCCTTTTCCCACGAATCACGCATCGTAGCCCAACCAAAATCGGCAAATAATTGAGAAGTCGGCAGTTGAGGGACAGCGGGCGCCTTACTCAAATCAGGAGTGTAAAGGAAGCCCATGGGACGATTCAGGAAAAAGCCATCACGATGTTGTCCTTGTTCCACCTGGGCTATATACCACAAAATAGTTGGATCTTTCACCCCCAATGCATACAATAACATCATGCTGGATTCTGCTGATACATTTTTATGGCTATCTCCAAAATTCAAACTATGCAGCATACCTGTACGCGGATAGCAGACTTGTGAGAAGTAACTCGGCAATTTTGCCAATTGAGGAATATCACCCGGATTCTGTCCGGGATGAGTATTTATCCAAGCGATCCTAAACAACAAAGCTTCCTGAATACCAAAGTTGGCGTAATTCAGACTTTCATACATTCCACCGGCCTCATCAAAACTCTTTGCTTTCTGTTGCAATACATCACCGGCAAAATCAAACCACTCGGGAAGTGATTCGTGAAGTTGCTCCACCCATTCTTTTACTTCGGGAAGTTCATTTTGAAGACTCAAAGCCAATATTCCACCCTGACAAACACAGGAGGTCCACCAATTATGTCCCATCGAATTCAATGAGTGAATACGGGTCGGTTCCAACAGCCAGTCTCCCAATGCCGGTTCTACGGCTAACCGTTTCAATCCTTCGGCTATCTTTTTTCTTTCTGAAGAAGACATGACATTGTATGCAGCATCATACCCCACCGCGGAAAGAAAACTCTTATGAGCCATACCCAGTTGTGAACGCCATGCAGGAATACGTGCCATCATTTCCACATCTCCCCATGATTCGGCTTCCACAGTTTTCAGGAGGATTTCTTTGATTACGTCTGCATACTCCTTATTATCAGTCATCAAATAAGCTAATGACAAATAGTCCAATCGATTAAAATCTTTCTTTTGCAAAGCTTCATCTGCTGTTCTCTTAATATCTCCCCATGCTTCCTGCAATTTAGGTTCATGCTGCATACGCTGTTTCACTTGCTGTATGCGTTGTGGAGTATACAGTAATGAAGGATGATTTATTTTTTGTGCTTGTATATATAATGAAGAAACACACAAAAAACAGATAACAGCAATAATAGTTTGTTTCATGGTACTTAGTCTATTCTATATATAATCAGTTACAATATTATTCTTTATTGAACGTTTTTCAAAAATTCTTCCAATGCTGCATTAAATTCTTCCGGGCGTTCCATATTCAGCATGTGTCCGCAATCGTCAATTACTTTCAGTTTTCCATTGGGAAGATATTGTAAAATGGGAGGTTCTTTTGAGAATCGGTTGCCGGAAGAATGACCTTCAACAATTAAAGCAGGTACATCGGGATGATTCTTTTTCAATTTCTCGATGGCATCCAAACCAGCTACCACCCGTACTTCTTTGTGTAAAGGTTGCCACGCATCCCACTCATCGATCATTTGCCAAAGAGACTCACGCATTCGTTCCCGCTGACTTCCTCCTGACTTCATCAATCCTTCAAACCACTCTTTCTTCATCACATCTACCCCTTTCTCTTTCAAAGCAGCAATCTCCTTATCACGTACTCTTGCTTCTTCCGGAGTCATCGGTTCACTGGGACCTTTCGATTTTCTTATGTTCCCACTGGCTAAAAAAGCAGATAACATTCGGTCAGGGAAATACGCCAACATATCAGCAGTAATAAACCCACCTAAAGAAAGTCCGACGATATGCGCTTTTTTGATGTGCAAAGAATCCATCAAAGTAACTAAATCTTCAGCGTGTGTGAATTGATAGTCTTCCGTTTGTGAAGACGAAATGCCATATCCTCTCAAATCATAGCGGATCACACGATATTTTTTTGCCAGTACGGAAAATTGTTCATCCCACATACGATGATCCAAAGAATGACCATGAACAAAGATGACGGGAGCACCTGTGCCGGCTTCCTCATAGTAAAGAGAACCGTTGCCCACTTCAACGCGGCCTTGTTTCACAACCAACGGATGTCCCTTTACAATCTCTGAAACAGTTCTCGAAATTACAGGACTACCATAAAAAGACGAGAAACCATCTTCTTTACTGGAAGCACCGACTACATGAGCAATAAAGAAGCCATAAACATTCTCCCGTTTATTGATCCACGGGTAAGCGCCAGCCCATCCTGGTGAACTAATCTGATAAGCTTCACCTGTCTTCTTATCGATTAATTCACGCCATTCTCCCAATCCGTAGATTCCATTGTGGGATTGTCCTAGCCCTTTCGCTACATAATTATCCGAGTTATTCGAAGGGATTATTGCATCTTTCACTTGGTCGGCCTGCATTTCTTTTACAGTTTGTGCAGATATAATTCGCTTATCGTTATACATTCCATCGTGATAAATCATTGATAGGAAATGAATATAATCGTTCAAGGTGGTACACAGACCACCACCTAACATCGGGGCATGTCCGCCATCTGTATTTATCGGAGTAAAATGAGAATTCTTCATTTCTAATGGCTGTGCTAATAATTCCTGAAAAAGAGTTTCAAACTCTTTCCCCATTGCCACTTCCGCCATTCTTCCGGCAATCTGCATGGCAAGCCCTCCATACTGGAACCGGCTTCCCGAAGTAAAAACCGTATCTAACGGCAATATTTCAATAATGGCAGAATCCAAATGATTGTAATTATCTACACGCGGTTCAGGAAGATAGGGACACACTCCGGAAGTATGAGATAACAATTGTCGCAAAAGGATTTTACCTTTGGCATCTCCTTTAAATTCCGGCAACCACTTCTCCACTGGATCATCCCAGTCCAAACTGGTACTGTCCACTACCGCTCCGATAACAGCAGCCGCCACCCATTTTCCGGCAGAGGCTACGTATACTTTTGTGTCAGGAGTATAGCTACCATAGTTCTTCTGAAAAATGACAGAATCATTCTTTACTACACAGATAGAAACACCGGGATAGTACTCTTTACTCACCCAGCCTTGAATAACAGAATCTAATGAAGAGAAGTTATAACGACTCCCTTGTACGGATGATACATTGCAGGAACCTGCAATAAAACAGATACTTATAAAAATTATGATTAATAATCTTCCCTTCATTTTCGTTATCTATTAACTTCGTATTAAACACAAATTACACGAACTACGCTGTTGTTTGATGCAGTTATATTTGATGCAATTATAATTATAAAACCGCGCAATTCGTGTAATTCGTTCTTAAAATTTTCTATTTCGACTGCAAATCCCAATATACCACATAACGCTGATGATGCAAATCATAAAGCGGACGAATCACATCTCCTTGTTCTGTTGTAAATTTCAGGTCTTTTCCTGTACGCTGCAAAGTACGTTCCGGATGTTTCATATCTACTTTCAATGAGGTACGCAAATCGGCAGGCACATGGAAATTATAAGTATAATAATCATTATAAAGAGCAGGATTAGAGAAAGGTGCGGGAGCCTGCATACCTTCTGTACCCCGTTCTCCGGCAAGCACTAACGGGCCATACAATAAAGCCACTTTATTCGGATTATCGGGAGTGGCTTCCAATTCAATCTGCATCGGGTAAGTAGCCGAGATACGGTCATTGTCTTTCCAGTCACGGGTGATAGCGATGTAAGAACCTGGCTTTTGTTTTACTGCTACTTTTTTACCGTTCACAAGAACTTCCGCTTTTTTACTCCATGAAGGATATCTTAGATAAACAGTAGTACGAACCGGTTTCTCGGCACGAATAGTTAACAGGGTCGTTTCCTCTTTCGGAAATTCCGTTTCCTGGAGAAGGGTTACCCCTTTTTCTTTCCAGGTGACTTGGGAAGGAATAAACAGATTTACATAGATTCCCTCGTTGTTGTGGTAGTAGATAGCTTCTCCGTATTTAGCATGATTTTCGAATCCGCTGCCGACACAACACCAGAAAGAGTTCTCTTTGGTACTATACAGTTTATGTGAACCCGAAAGTAAGGGTAAGAAATAAGTGACCATTCCTGTTTCCGGATCTTGCTGTCCCAGGATATGATTATATAGTGCCCTTTCATAATAATCGGCAATAGATGAATCGCCCGTCCAACAGAAAAGATGACGACTAAGCTTCAACATATTATAAGTACAGCAGGTTTCTCCGGTATAGCCGGTCAAGTGTTTAGAAAATTTCTTCGGGTCGAAAAAATGCTCCTTATCACTACTACATCCCGGAGCAAAAGTATGGTGGTCAACCATGGTATGCCAGAAGAATTCCGAGAGCTTTTTGCTGGTCTCATTCTCTGTCAGTTCATAGTTACGCGCTTCGGCTATGACTTTCGGGATAAACGTATTCGTATGTTTGGTTCCCAAATCGTCCCGAAGTTCTTTCAACGGGTCAATTACATCATTATGGTAGAAATATTCAGCCAACCAACGGTAACGTTCATCTCCTGTGATAGCATACAAATTGTAGAATGATTCATTGACACCTCCAAACTCATTGCGTATCATGAGTTTGCGGGTTTCTTCACTAAGTGGTTTCAGTTTGTTATAAGCCCAGTCGCCCATTTTGGTCACTGTTTTCAAAGCCTGCTGATTATCCGCATACAGATATTGGTCTATCAGACCGGAATAAAGTTTATGCAAGGTGTACCAAGGTGCCCAGACACTCTTTCCCT
>ERZ859967.1052-NODE-1052-length-13608-cov-1.784550_pt1 | contig 13608 bp, 9 predicted proteins | sample MGYA00510115_ERZ859967 | MGnify/ENA primary metagenome ERZ859967 (study PRJEB30046, sample SAMN00715171) | human gut metagenome | study: EMG produced TPA metagenomics assembly of the A metagenome-wide association study of gut microbiota in type 2...
CGGGTTTAGGCGTTTGTACTTGCACCTGCGCTGATCGCGACAACTCGCGAAAGCGGACGTCGTCTTGGCATGGTCTTTCTCGCGACCCAATTTAACCAAAACCTTTACGTGAAAAATTCACGTTTTTCAATCGATCGCGAAGCGATACCTATCTGCCGAAGGCGTCTGTAACGACAATCATAGCGACGGTGAAAATTGGCAACGATAGTTGCCTGCGATCGCGAGACGGTACCAATAGGGTAGAACAAAGCGTAGCGACGTGATACCCTGAGGTACCCGAACGCGATCGCCCTCAATGGAGTAGACCTGTTTATACGCTTATAAATAGAATAAATAGAATATAAAAAGTGTTAACGTTATAAATCAATACTTTACCCCCTTTTAAAGGGGGGATAATAGGGGGTTGTATGTACTTGTGCGCGCGTAATAGGTAACTTGATTAATTATGCGCGCACTGACACCTAAACGGATTTTAACAATCCGTTTTTTTCAGTGTGGAATATTTTATTTTCTTTGCTGCATAAATCACGCTACCATAGTTCTAAAAGAACTATGGTATTTTCAGCTTTAATACATTTTGATACAACTTCATAACAATGTGATTTTCAGTAAATTAAATAGGTAAAATATATTATGCAATAATTACTTAAAATACACAAGTCTCTTTAAATTACTTCTGTTAACAAATTAGCAGAAGTACGACCATGTTTTTTATTTATCTATTTTTATATAGTTACATATTTCCAATGGATACATTATTCTGATAAACAGAATAATACCTGTGTAATACCAAAAGAGTAAAATGTTAAAAAAGAAACTTCTACGTATTTTTTTTAGAAAAATAACAGTACAACGGAAAATTTTCATATCTTTGACACCGATATGAAATGTGCAGAGTTCTTTTAGAACTAATTACAAACACAGATAAACTTTATACGCAAAAGCTAAAAACTCTAACATTTTGTATATATGATGTAGAAAAGCGATAATAAGCGCCATCATTTTAATTAAAAGAGCATTCTTTCAATTAAATATAAGACACAAATTATGTTGAAAAATTTCAAACCTATCAGCTTAATCTTGCTGGCAGGTGCCACTTGTTTCCCAGCAAGTATATTTGCAGAAACAATGCCCTCCAAGCAAGGTATGAACATTTCCCAGCAGAACGGAAAAGTTACAGGTACTGTGGTAGATGATCTAGGGCCTGTTGCCGGAGCATCGGTCGTAGTGAAAGGAACAACCAATGGAAACATTACCGACATGGATGGTAATTTCACATTGGAAGGTGTAAAAAATGGAGACATCATTCAGATCTCTTTCATTGGTTACACAACTCAAGAAATCAAATACACAGGACAATCCACTCTTCAAATTAAATTAGCGGAAGACACTCAAAAACTGGAAGAAGTCGTAGTCGTTGGCTATGGCGTACAAAAGAAGGTAAACCTGACCGGCGCTGTAGGGATTGCAGATAGCGAAATTCTGGAAGATCGTCCGATCGGAAACATTGCACAAGGTTTGCAAGGAGCTATTCCAAACTTGAATATTGATTTCGCCAGTGGTAATCCAAATGCAGCTACTACATTTAATGTACGTGGTGCAACTTCACTGAATGGAGGACAAGCACTATTGTTAGTCGACGGAGTCGAAACATCAGACTTGTCTTTGCTTAACCCACAAGATATCGAAAGCGTATCAGTATTAAAAGATGCAGCCTCTGCTTCTATCTATGGTGCCCGTGCCGCTTTTGGCGTTGTATTGATCACAACTAAAAAAGGGAAAAAAGAACAAAAAGTTCAAATCAACTACAATAACAACTTTTCTTGGTCGATGGCCTCTCGCTTACCGGATGGTGTTTCTTCCGATAAGTGGATTCGTGCCATGAATCAGGCAAACGTGAACAATGGCAGCGGACAGTATTTCAAAGATGAACACGTTCAGGCTGTAGATGATTTCATTGCGGGGAGAGGTCCTTCTGCATTTTATACAACAGACAATTCAATAACTGCTGCCGGACAATGGGCTTATGCTGGGAACACCGATTGGTTCGACGTAATGTACAAACCGTCATTCATGCAACAGCATAATGCAAGTATCAGCGGTGGTTCAGACAAGACGACTTACTACGGCTCTATTGGTTATAAAGGACAAGATGGTATTTTGCAATATGGTACGGATAAATACAAACGTATTAATATGTCTTTCAACTTTTCCACTCAGATTACAAAATGGTTGGAAGTAACTTTCCGTACAAAATATAACCGCAATACAAGTGATTATCCCTACACCAGTAATTTTAATTTAGGAAACATTTTTTACGAAATCTATCGTGGATTCCCAACTATTCCTGTTTACCTGCCAGATGGTAATAATTTTGCTGGTATAGCAGGTAGCAACTTCAACTATAACTTTGCTGGTTTATTAGATGGAGCTGGGCGAGACAAAACCAACTCGGATGACTTTTGGTACACTGCCGCCTTTAATCTGACACCGTTAGCCGGTTTATCAATCAAGGGAGATTATACCGGAAACAAATTCTATCAAGATCAAACCCAGCACGGCAAGATACTGTATCAGACAATGCAAGAAAAAAGTACGTTATCTCCGCTATCCGTTGGTACACCTGGAGGTGTAACAAAAGCTAATTACGGAGATACTTATCAAGCATTGAACTTATGGGCTGACTACAAGAAGTCATTCAATGACAAGCACAATTTAGGTGTAATGGTCGGTTACAACCAAGAAAGCAAAAAGACGACTAAATTAAGCGTAAGCACTAGTAATCTATTTGATAACAATTTCCCTGTCACCGATTTGGCCAGTACTTATAACATGCCAAGTGAAGAAGCAACAATCTGGGCTGTACAGGGTGCGTTCTTCCGTTTGAATTATGATTACATGCAAAAATATTTGCTTGAGGTAAATGGTCGCTATGACGGTTCATCCAAATATATGTCTGGTGATCGTTGGGGATTCTTTCCCTCGGTATCAGCAGGTTGGCGTATCTCTGAAGAAAGTTTCTTCGAACCAGCCCGTAATATTTTCGACAACCTAAAAGTCAGAGCTTCATATGGCTCATTAGGCAATCAAGTTACAGATGGCAATTTCCAATATTTAAGTTTCTTGACAAGCGAATCTTTGGCCTATCTGATGAACGGCGGTATCATTAGTGGCTTGAAAGCTCCGACATTGGCTAGTACAAACATCACATGGGAAAAAGTTTACACAACCAATATCGGTTTAGACTGGACTATGCTGAACGGCCGTTTCACTGGATCTTTTGACTATTACATCCGCGATACAAAAGGAATGGTCGTAAACAAAACTTACCCGGCTGTATTAGGGACGACAGGTGGTAAAGAGAACTTGGCAGATATGAGAACCAAAGGTATGGAATTATCTTTAACGTGGAACGATCAGATTAAAGACGTGGCCGGCAGTCCTTTGGATTACTCTATCAGCATCGGCATCTCAGACAACACTTCTGAGATCACGAAATATGATAATCCGACATTAAGTTTGGATGAAACTCATTACCAGGGAAAGAAAATCGGCGAAATTTGGGGATATGTAACAGATGGCTTCATTAAAGATGAAGCTGAAGCCCAAGAAATGGCCAATAAACAGGCTTTCATCAGCACAACTTGGAAACCAGGAGATATTCGTTATGCAGATTTGAACGGTGATGGAAAAATTGACCGTGGGAATAATCGTGTTGGTGATTCGGGCGACAAAAAAGTCATTGGTAATACAACTCCCCGCTACAATTTCAACCTCAACTTGAGTGGTTCATGGAAAGGTTTTGACTTACGTCTGTTCTTCCAAGGTACAATGAAACGCGACGTATGGTTGGACTCTCCTGTATTTTGGGGATACAAGACAGGTATTTGGTGGGCTAACTTAAATGATTACATCATCGATAACTCTTGGAGTGAAACCAATACGAACGCTTACTATCCTATTCCGACTTGGAGTGATAGAAGTAAACAAACACAGACAAAATATCTGCAAAACGGTGCTTTTATCCGTCTGAAAGATGTTACATTAAGCTACACTATTCCTAAAGCGCTCATCAATAAATACGGCATTGGTCAGCTAAAAGTGTTCGTAAGCGGTCAGAATCTTTGGGAAGCTACAGGATTGTACAAATACCTCGATCCGGATGCTGTAGGCAGACGTGACAATAACGGTAACTTGAAAGTTGACGACAACGGTAGTGTTTACCCGTTCACCCGTTCTTATTCATTTGGTATCAACGTAACATTCTAAAAACAGACAAAGTAACATGAAAAAGTCAATTATATTATTTGGTGGTTTATTGTTCCTCACAACCCAAAGTTGTGATGTACTGGATAAAGAGCCATTAGACTCTATCAGTACACAACAATACTTTGCAAATGCCAATGCACAGGCATTAGAGCAATATTGTAATGATTTATATCCCAAATTAATCACCGGACATGGAAATCCGAACGAATATAATTTTGGGATGATGGAAACTGATTTCCAGTCTGATGACCTACTTCCGTGGGACGCAAACTCTGTAGCTTTCAGTCAACACAGCATTTCTACAGCAGACAATGACAATTGGAAATGGGAAAATATTCGTGCTTGTAATGCTTTTATGCAAGATTACGAACTATCCCCGGAAACCGAGGCCGTAAAACATCGTTATGCTGGTGAAATTTTATTCTTCAAGACATTAGATTACTTTAATAAAGTAAAACGCTTTGGCGATGTACCTTGGTATGACAAAGTATTGGTTCCTGGAGACGAAGACCTATACAAAGGCCGCGATTCCCGTATTACCGTTGTAGCAAACATGATAAAAGACATTGATCAAGCGATTGAATGGTTACCCAAAAAAGAAACGACAGGTGTCTACCGCATCAGCAAAGACGCTGCACTTGCATTAAAGGCACGTATATGTTTATTTGAAGGAACTTTCCGCCGTTATCATAATATGGAAGGTGATACCGAATTGCTCAAAGCCGCTTATGAAGCAGCAGGCGAACTGATGAAATCCGAATATGGCTATTCATTGTTCCAAGGTTCAAAACCTGGTAAAGCCTATTATGAATTATTTATCCAAGCAGATTACAACTCCAATCCTGAAATTATTCTGTCGAAGGAATATGATCCGACTGTCGGCAAAGGAAATAACTTAAGCCGCCAAATTGCAGTCGGTGAATCTCCTATCGGTTTGAGTCGTGACGCTGTTGAAGATTATTTGTGTGCAACAACAGGAAAACCAATCTCTATGTGCGGCTGCGAAGGCCACTCTCATCATACTACATTAATCGCCGAACTAAAGAATCGAGATCCGCGTTTACTACAAACAGTACCGACTCCCGAAGCTGGTGAATACACCTATTACCTAGAAGGGAAACGTCCGGATATCGGTAAATATACCAGTGGAAGTGTTAGTACATCTACGGGATATGGTGTTATCAAATATTACAATCCGTCAGAATACACATCATCTCATCATATTGGAACATTAGACGCTCCAATCTTCCGTTATGCAGAGATTCTTCTGATACGTGCAGAAGCAGGAGCCGAACTTGGCCAAGATCCCGAATTAGATAAAACAATCAACGCTTTGCGTGATCGGGTTGGTTTTAATCACCATTTGACAACAAATCCGATTGAAGACCCAAAATTGGTCGCCGAATATCCAACAATCAAAGGCCCGAACGCCAACTTGATCCGCGAAATCCGCCGTGAACGTCGTGTTGAACTAATGGCAGAAGGTTATCGTTATCACGACTTAATGCGTTGGGCCTGCGGTATTCGCCTGAACCAACCGAAATTGGGTATCATTCCAGACAAAGCAACAAGTGAGAATGATTTAAATGGATATAATACAAAAGATTATGAATCCATTAAATCCGGATTAGGTTTCGTAGATGGTGCCATTGATGTTTATACAAAACGAATGACAAATCCTGTTCCAAACTTTATAGATCCCAAGAACTATTTGTTCTCTATTCCGACAAACCAAATCGGATTAAATCCCAATTTAAAACAAAATCCGGGATGGGATTAATTGAAATATTTTGATAATTTTTTTTCAAAAGGTCTGCTCTTCATAACAGAAGGGTGGACCTTCTTGTATTTGAAAAATCCACATTATTTCAATAGCTTTTGATTTTAAGGTCCATCTTCACAACTTCAGCAAACAATTCATATATATCAACTCCCTATAAATACTGAAATACCAAGAATATGAAGTGATTTAAGACTACACAATTCACATAGTTCAAAACAACTATTTAATCAGTTACAAAGAAAGTGAAAGAGGTAAGTGCTACCTTCTTATAAGTCTATTAAATGAGACAGTAATCATACAATATGATTTAAAAAAATACATACAGCTTATTGGCTATCGAGGAAAAGGCACTGACCTACAGAGAGATGATGTATACCTTATTCCACAAAACAACTATCTTTCTATAAATGGATAATACTTCTTTTCACAGCCAGAAGATATCGAGTTCAAAACATATATGTTTTAAAAACGAAACACCTATGTTTTGAATTCGAAACATAGGTGTTTTGAAATAAGAAATATAAACGATCACATCAATAGTCTTTCTCATTCGCCAGATTCCACATATTCAGAAAAGAGGCTTTCGTTATGTCGACAATCTTATTCCAGTTTATCTTTTCCACATGGTCGCTTGGCATATGATAGTCAGGATGACCATCCGTATGGTACCAGATGACCGGAATATCCAAAAGAGCGAACGAAGCGTTATCACTCCCCCCTACCGGTTTATCCCACGGACGATAATCAGGAGTCAGATTCAAGCCATATTTCTTGATATCGTTTTTCAACCAATCGCCAAACACAGGATGCGCTTCCGTATAGAAATAAACGACATGCATCGGCTTGGACTCGTCTTTATTACGGCCAATCATGTCGTAATTCAGATACCCCTTCACCTTATCCATCTCCGAGAATGTCTGCACGAAATATTTGGAGCCTAACAAGCCTTTCTCTTCACCATCCCAGAAGGCGAAAATAACGGTTCGCTCCGGTTGAACCCCCGTCGCTAAAAACGCCTTAGCGACCTGCAGGACAGCTGAAACACCCGAAGCATTATCGTCGGCCCCGTTATAGACCCGGTCACCGTCCAGCATCGGGTCAAAGCCGAGATGATCGTAATGGGCGCCAATAATCACATATTCGTTCGGGTTCTTACCCTCGATCTTCCCCAAGATGTTGTTCATCGACAACTTCTGATGAACACCTTGTTTCAACTTCGCGATCGAATCCGGATGAACCTGGAAACGGCCCTTCTTCTGCCGTTCCTTGTTATAAGCCTCAAAAGGTTGGTAATAGGATTCGAACAGAGGTTCGATCCCCATCGTTTTCAAATTAGATACAATATATTCACCGGCAATACGCCCACCACGGAAACCAGCTTCACGCCCTTCCAATGCATCGCTTGCCAGAAAACCGATATAGGCCTCGGCATTTGCCCTGTTAATGACATCCAGCCCTTTCTTTTCAGGCAACTCGGCCCATAGCGTAGCACTTAGTGCAATAGAGGCTAAAAACAATCCCGTTTTTCTCATTTCGATATTGTGTTTTACAGATTATAGTTTTCTACATTATGCAAATATACGGATATTTGTATACATTCGAACTATAATGACAGAACACAAATATGATTTTAGTGTGGTTGTAGACAAGAGCAGGACTGACTTCATTAAAATAAAAAAAGGCCAAACTCCGCTATCTCATAAGCGTCGAATACCTCCCCCTTTTATCTCTCACCAGTCTTTCAAAAGACTACGGTGAAGAGACTACATCTAACAAATTATTTACTGTTTAATACTCAATTTTTAGAGCTTTCGCTCATTTGGCTCACCAATCTGCGAATCTCAGCATTTACTCGCTGGCACATTGAACCATTTCCTACTGACTGATAACGATCAGCCTGATAACGCAACATCGCTAAAGTACGCATACTTTTTTCGTTTTCTCTCATCATCATAATTTTACTCATTTAAGTTCTCCACGCTTGGAGAACGATTAATAATAACTAAACCTAAACTTTCTTTTTCTTTTTGTTTACAGTGCAAAGATAAGTATTTTATTTGAATTTATGCTGTAAAACATATTCAATGTCTACTATTTAACTATATTTAGGTTTTGATTAAATACTTTTCATCTCGATTTATCTAAACGACAGTAGCCAATTCACCTGTAGTCGAGTCGATTACAAATCCGCGGACCGTTATATCTTTTGGGATCAACGGATGTTTTTGTACTTGAGCCACTGTTTCACGAACGGAACCTTCCGGGGTGTCGAACCCACGCAACCACGATTTGAAATCAATGCCGCAGTAACGCATCATATCGATATGCTCCGAAGGGATACCACGCTTCTTCATTACCTCAATCATCTGTTCGCTGTCCATATGCTTGGCACCGCAATCGGTATGACCGACAATCATGACTTCGTTCACACCTAATTCATAAATGGCAACCAACAGACTCCGGATCACACTTCCGAAAGGATGGGAAATAATCGCCCCAGCATTCTTGATGATCTTGACATCCCCGTTCTTTATTCCCAAAGCTGCCGGCAGCAGTTCCGTAAGACGCGTATCCATACAAGACACTATCGCAATTTTCTTATCAGGATATTTATTGGTGATAAACCTCTCGTATCCTTTACTCTTTACAAATTCACGATTAAATTTCAATAACTCGTCTATCATAACTATCTTATATATATGTAACAGTTCAAAATCAAATAATGTTGAAATGTTTCAACGCATTGTATACACCATTCTCGTCGACAGAGGTGGTCACATAACCAGCTGCACTCATCACGTCTTCGGCCGCATTTCCCATAGCAACCCCAATCCCGACATGGCTAAGCATCTGAATATCATTACCACCATCACCAAAGGCCATACATTCGTCCAGACCGATATGGTAATGTTCCAGCATTTTGTCAATCCCGACCCGTTTACTGCTTCCAAGCGGTACGATATCTATAAAAAGAGGGTTCCACCGCGTGGATTCACAATGCGACAAGACCTTCATAATACGTTTCTCCTGCTCTGCCGTAAAAAAGGCGATCAACTGGTAGACCGTCTTTCCATAAATATCCTCGATCGGACGGATTGGAGGAGCCGGGAAGTTCAACAGATGAAACACATCATTGACCGCCTTATCCGTATAGTTCATAAAAATCTCGTCTTCCTGCACAAAGGCACAAGGGAATTCGCCTTCTTTTTCCTGGTAACGAACCAAGGCTTCGATATCCTTATCGGGAATGCTATGCTTATAAATCACATCGTCCTTTCCGGCAAACACATAGCCACCATTCAAAGTTACATATCCATCGAACTCAAGATCGCCCAGATTGTTAATCGAACGGCGATGACGACCAGTTGCTATAAATACTTTTATCCCCTTCTTCTTCAACAATTCGATCGCATGAAGGGTAGATTTCGGGACTACATGTGTTTTAAAGCTGACCAATGTCCCATCAATATCAAAAAATACTGCTTTAATCATAACCTAAACTCATTACCTTTTAAACCTCAACAAAGGTAAGAATAATTACGGATTTCCAAAGGTCATATAAAATCACTATATTTGAACGCTGAAACATTTTATTTGCAAACATGAAAACACATCTCTACTTATTGACAATACTATTCATATCCGTTCCATCCGTCTTTGCACAAGAGATTGAGAAAGAAACCGTTCCTGGACAAGAACCAACTTTGGTCGAACGACTTACAGGAGGGAAAAAGGTGATTGAAAGCGCAGAAATGAATTTTCAGCTTTTTACTTCGGCAAACGCCAATTTCATCGGTTCCGATTTCGACGGCATGAACTTCAAGCTGAATCGTGTCCGATTGGAAATAAAAGGGGATGTATGGAAAAACCTTTCCTATCATTACCGGCAGTCGTTTAATAAATATTCGGACCCTTATTCGCTGGACAATCTTTCGTCCTCGCTCGAATTGGCTTATGTCAACCTGAAAGTACATGACAAGTTCGGCTTTACGATCGGTAAGCAGTTTGTCAATTTCGGAGGATACGAATATTTTGTCAATTCGATAAAAGTCCGTGAGTTCAGTGAGTTCAACAACCTACTGACCTGCTATCAGGCTGGTATTTCAGGCAACTGGCAGATCAATCCTGACCACGAACTTTGCTTCCAGATCGTGAACAACCGAAGCGGACAGGACAACGAAATCTACCCGACCGGATTGCCCGACAACACACGAGAAGCAAAAGTTCCTTTCATGTATACGGTAAACTGGAACAGCTACTATTTCGACCGCGTCCTGCAACTCCGTTATGCCGCTTCCGTAGGGCAACAGACAAAGAAACGTTATTCCTATTACTTCACCTGCGGCAACACGATCGAGAAAGGACCTCTGCTGACTTATCTGGACATCATGTACACCCGGCAGGGATTGGACCAGCACGGCGTTATCAGCCGTCTGCCAGAGACAGCCCAGACAGCTTGCAATACCGAGTATCTATCGGTCATCGCCGATGTGGACTACCGGATTCACCCGCGCTGGAACCTCTATGTGAAAGGTGCTTATGAAACCGGAAAAGTGTACAAGGCGAACGGACCATTTGCCAAAGGCATGTACCGCCGTTCCTGGAATGCACAGAGCAGTCTCGAATTTTTCCCGATCAAGAACAGTGATCTTTTCATCTTTCTCCTTTATACATATCGCGGCGTAAAACTTGAAAAAGCAGCCTTGGATATGGGAGCAGTCGATCCCGACACGCATCGTATTTCGTTAGGGCTGGTCTATTCGATTCCGGTATTCTAAACTTTCTCTTTCAAGGCAGTTTTGCCACCCTCTATTCCCAGAAATGAAATCACAATGAGGGTGTCAAAATACCTTTGCCATGGCCTTTTAGGAACGGATTTACAAGGGATCATTCAAACAAAGCCGATCCAATCAAATTATACCGGAAATTTTTATTATCATAGACCTCCAAGCCTTTAACCTTGACACCGATCAGTGTCGAGCGATATAGATTCTCCACGTTGAGAACATTGTATTTTCCTTTTGGCAGCTCCATATACTTATCTAAGGGCTGCAAATAGACAACCGTATATACCAACGGGCTGACATAGCCGTTCTGACCGGTTCCTCTGCTCCGTTTCTCGTATTTTTCCGCATCATCCATGCTCACAGAGATAAAGAACGCCTGATCCGGATTAACCGGCATAAAATTGAAACCGTTGAAAGGAATACATTGTTTGGGAGAACTGCCCGAACGTGTCGGATAGGACAATGGATAGCCTTTATGGTCAAAATCATAACCGTTATGGTTATTGTTCACTTTTATGAAATAAGTTTTCGTAAAATCAAAATCGGCCATTCCCTTTTCCAAGCGAGTCTGATATTCGCCTTTCAGTTTACGGAATTTAAACTGATCGCGCCGGCATTCCTGCCCCAATTCTTTATTGACGACACTGATATAATTCAAGACCACCTTGTCGTCTATCGGTAATTTATTGACACGAACACAGCAAATAAACATTTGTTCGAGCGTCATCTCCTCGCATTTTATAACAGGTTCAGGCATATTCACAACGATCTCGCCTTGTTCGATCGCACGATCAATCTCCACGAACAGTTTCTTATCGGGAGCTTTCTCACTTTCCAAGGCAAACACGACAGCTTCGTTCAGGAACATATTCTTATCTTCCGGCCGGATAATCTCACGGATTGTTACCTTGGAGAAAGGCAAATCCTTTCCATTGAACGCCTCATACCGAACCTTTCCATAGGTATCCATATACGCGTATTTCAAATGGCTATACTTAGTCGAACTCAGATAGAAATCTCCGAGAGTAAGCACATCACCGGTTTTGAATGTATCTCCACTATACGTTTCATACGATTCCTGTGCATAAACAGGGAAAAGAAGGAAAGATAAGCAAAAAAGAAGGCATAAAAAATGTTTCATATTCATTAGATTAGTTAGACCTTTATTTCGTTAAAACGCGATAAAGATAAACTTTTTCCAAAATATATGAAACAAATGATATTACAATAAATAGACATCATTTATATCCAGCTTGAACTGCAGGCCAAGAAATTCAGCTGCTTTCCTGCAAAGTAGCATCCGTCCGGTAAAAATCTCGAAATAGTCCATCACGGCACAAATTTCAGTATTGATCTTTAAATCGAGAGTGATCGTTTTCGAATCCGGCTCCAATATAACATCCGATTTTTCGGCTGCATAATTTACCCGATCATGGATATCGAAATTAATCGTGGAACGGTTACGGACACGGCTGCGACGCACATCCGTCTTATCAGCGATTATCAGAGCAGCTGCAACGGCATTTACAGCAGCAGCCGTCTGTTCGTCATGGTTTCCGATAGCTGTAATAACGGTCGCCACATCTTCAGGCGGCATTCCCATCTTATCCAAAATACGAAAAGCCATCATAGCCCCACTTTGGGCGTGGTCGATGCGGTTCACCACATTGCCTATATCGTGCATGAAACCGGCGATACGAGCCAGTTCCACCTCATGCGCATCATATCCTAACTTCTCCAATAAATCCCCTGCTACTTTCGCAACCTTCGTGCAATGGGCAAAGCTATGCTCCGTGTAGCCGATTGCTTTCAACGACTCGTCCGCTTGTTTGATATAAGTCCGGATCTCTTCGGAATTGCGGACATCTTCATATGTTACATTCATATTTTTATCTTTACTATATATGTTAATTAAACACAGAAATATTCCATTTTGTTCTGCCGAAGAACCAGAAGGACATGAATTTCATATTACAAAAGCCTTTTACCGGTCTTTATTGGAATAATAAAAAAAGCGGAATCTCATGGTGAGACTCCGCTTTCTATTTTATTCGGGTGAAAAAAGGATTTCCACCCTTAGATGATCATAATCAAATTATTCTTCTACACTCCAGTTTTCAGCAGCCATACGTTTGTAGCTACGCAGACGCCACTTAGCGTTTTCTTCTGCGGCAGCAAACAATTCAGCAGCTTCAGCTGGATACTGTTTTGCAACAGATGCGAAACGAACTTCACCTTTCAGGAAGTCTTGGAACTTACTCCAATCCGGTTCTTTGGAATCCAATGTGAACGGGTTCTTGCCTTCAGCTTCCAGAGCAGGATTGTAGCGCCACAAGTGCCAGTAACCACATGCAACAGCTTCTTTTTCTTCAGCCTGAGATTTGCCCATACCCTTCTTTAAACCGTGGTTGATACAAGGAGCATAAGCGATAATCAAAGAAGGACCGTCATAAGCTTCAGCTTCGCGGATAGCCTTCAAAGTCTGAGCCTGATCAGCACCCATAGCGATCTGAGCGACATAAACGTAACCGTAAGTAGTAGCCATCAAACCCAAGTCTTTCTTGCGGACTCTCTTACCGGCTGCAGCAAACTTGGCGATTGCACCGACCGGAGTAGCCTTTGAAGACTGACCGCCTGTATTTGAATAAACTTCAGTATCCAGAACCAGGATATTCACATTCTTACCGGAAGCAATCACGTGGTCCAAACCACCATAACCGATATCGTAAGAAGCACCGTCACCACCGATAATCCATTGGCTCTTCTTAA
>ERZ859967.1065-NODE-1065-length-13563-cov-19.955360_pt1 | contig 13563 bp, 6 predicted proteins | sample MGYA00510115_ERZ859967 | MGnify/ENA primary metagenome ERZ859967 (study PRJEB30046, sample SAMN00715171) | human gut metagenome | study: EMG produced TPA metagenomics assembly of the A metagenome-wide association study of gut microbiota in type 2...
ATAAATCCCAAACTTGTTGCAAAGCCTCATCCTCTACCCCATAACGAGCATATACATATCCTTTCAACCACTCATCACGAGTAAACCGATGCTCACGCCATGGCAACTCCATCACCAGCTCATACATAACCGGGTTGTTCTCAATACCTTCCGGAGTCATCCCTACTCCACACAACGTCTTTCCGGCATGGTTATCTGTTTTCGCATCATAAAAACCATTAATTAGCGCGTCCATTTTACCATGCAATCCTATATTACCACCAAAATTCAAAAGCATACAATACACCCACCCATGTTGTCCATATCCCCCTTTGCGACACCATTCTGATGCCGGATCCCCCCATTGCGGACGGCATTCGCTGTGCAAATCCAAGACTAATAAATCTCCTGCTTCCAAATGTTCTATCATCGAAGTACGAGGGTTGTCTTGCCATGCCTGAGCCACCCACACAGCATCCGGATTTGTTTTTTTCATGGCTTTCATGATGGCTTTACCGGCTGCATCCAAATTTACTCCTTGAGTACTTCCCCCTTCATGAAACGGATCAATAGCGTAAAAACCAGTTTTTCCATACAGTTTTGTCAGTTCTTTATAATACAAAGCAGAGATTTCTTCAAAGCGTTCATCCTCCGGCTGTAAAAAGGCAGGACGATGATAGCTGCACCAAAATCCGGGATCAGCAACATTCAATCCTAATTTCTCCTTTGCATTATGAGGAACCATGCCACAATATCCCGGCAACACAGGTTCGATGCCATATTCACGCATTCTTTTTACAATCTTCTTCTGAAGTTTTTCCTGACGGGTATACCAACTTTCAGGATTAGGTCCTCCCCACCCTTCCAGATTATTCATCAACCACCAAGCTGTAAAACCCGGTCCGGCTACAAACTCATTAATTTCATCCTTAGTATATCCTAGTTTTAGAAGTACATTTCTCCAAACCGACTCAGTCCCTGTCAATGCCAGGGAAAGATTGATACCGTGAAGCGCCATCCAATCTATCTCCTTTTCCCAACGCTCCCAGTCCCAAAAAGCCATGGAATAAGAGAAAGTACAATAATTCAGATCATAACGATAGGGCAGATCCGTTTCATGCCGTTCCTTTTTAGTCACAGGGGGCAAAACAGCAGGCAGTTTTGCAGTCATTCCATTCCAAGAAAGATGTATGCCTGCATAATATTTCAAATACCAATTCAATCCGGTAGCAATATTTACATAATCATTACCCCGGATAATTACTTTATCACCTTTCTGATCGAGTTCAAAAAAATCAGTTTCCGATTTCTGACGTTCAATAATAAATTTGGAGGAAGCTCCTTTGTCGATGCGCTCTAATAATCCTGTAACAGGAGAAGAAAATAAGTTGCTTGTCATCCATAACAGCACAAACAACAATCGTAGTTTTTTCATCATATTATTAAGGTAACGGATAACACCAATTAAATAAAAAACAGAACAGCCCCCTCTCCTTTAAAGGGAGGAAGGCTGTATTAGTATTATTACGAAATAATTAATTATTTACAATTTCCAAGGCAACGCGGCTTCAACTGCTTGAAGAAGTCATTACCTTTATCGTCCACCAAAATGAATGCCGGAAAATCTTCCACTTCAATTTTCCAGATAGCTTCCATACCCAATTCCGGATATTCCACACACTCAATGCTCTTGATATTATTCTGAGCAAGGATAGCAGCCGGACCACCAATAGAGCCCAGATAGAAACCGCCATACTTCTTACAAGCATCCGTTACCTGCTGGCTACGATTACCTTTTGCCAACATTATCATGCTACCACCATGTGACTGGAACAAATCCACATACGGATCCATACGTCCTGCCGTAGTGGGCCCCATAGAACCACAAGCCATACCTTCCGGAGTTTTTGCCGGACCGGCGTAATAGATAGGATGATCTTTGATATACTGCGGCAAATCTTCGCCACGATCCAAACGTTCTTTCAATTTAGCATGAGCAATATCGCGACCTACAATAATAGTTCCGTTCAATGACAGACGGGTAGCTACCGGATATTTGGTCAATTCTTTCAGAATATCCGCCATAGGTTGGTTCAGGTCAATCTTAACCACATCTCCTTCACCTGCTTCACGAAGTGCTGCCGGAATCAGTTCACCCGGTTTATCATCCATCTTTTCAATCCAGATACCGTCTTTATTGATCTTACATTTTATATTACGGTCAGCAGAACAGGAAACGCCCAGACCGATAGGACAAGAAGCACCGTGACGAGGCAAGCGGATGATGCGGACATCGTGAGCCATATACTTACCGCCGAACTGTGCACCCAAACCAATCTTATAAGCTTCTTCCAATACTTGTTTTTCCAGTTCCACATCGCGGAAAGCACGCCCGTATTCATTACCGGTAGTAGGCAACTCGTCATAATAGTGAGTAGAAGCTAGCTTAACAGTCAGCAAGTTCTTCTCTGCCGATGTACCACCGATTACAAATGCAATATGATAAGGGGGACAAGCGGCCGTACCCAAAGTTTTCATTTTCTCAACGAGGAAAGGAACCAATGTAGCCGGATTCAATACAGCTTTCGTTTCCTGATATAAATAGGTCTTGTTCGCCGAACCACCACCTTTAGTCACACAAAGGAACTTGTATTCCATACCCTCAGTAGCTTCCAAATCAATTTGTGCAGGCAGGTTGCATTTGGTGTTCACCTCATCGTACATAGTCAAAGGAGCATTCTGAGAATAACGAAGATTTTCTTCCGTATAAGTCTTATAAACTCCCAAGGAAAGGGCTTCTTCATCACAATAGCCGGTCCATACCTGCTGACCTTTCTCACCATGGATAATAGCAGTACCCGTATCTTGACAAAGAGGTAATTTGCCTTTAGCTGAAACTTCTGCATTACGCAAGAAAGTCAATGCTACATATTTATCGTTATCACTGGCTTCGGGATCACTCAGAATCTTAGCAACCTGTTCATTGTGTGAACGGCGAAGCAAGAAAGAAACATCACGGAAAGCAGCGTTAGCCATAGCAGTCAGACCTTCTTTTTCAATCTTCAAGATAGGTTTTCCTTCAAACTCACTTACTGACACATAATCTTTAGTCAGCAAATAATACTCGGTTTTATCAGGTCCCAACGGGAACATGTGCTGATAGTGGAACGGAGGTGTTGCCATATTGATACTTATTTTTAGTTAAAAGTTATTAGTGTGACAAAGGTAGTAACTATTATCGAAATTTTTCCTTAATTAGCGTGAAAACTTTCAAGGAATGTCCTTACCTTTGCCAACTCATTAAAATAACATCACATTATACATGAAAAGATTAGGCAAATTCTTATTTATTACTTCATTACTGTTATGCTTTCTCATCCCTCGAGGATGGACACAAACCCAAGCAAAAAACCAACCGGACAGTATCGAACTCAAACTGAAGGAAATCTACACGAAACGAGAAGTCATGATTCCCATGCGTGACGGAATCAAGCTTTACACCGCTGTCTACGAACCGAAAGACAACAGCAGGCAGCATCCTATCCTGATGCACCGCAGCCCTTACTCTTGTTCCCCATACGGAGAAGGATTTGACCGTCATTTCAGGACTAATCTGAAAAACTATATAGAGCACCGATATATTATCGTCTTCCAAGATGTACGTGGACGACATAAGAGTGAAGGAATATTTATCCAAGTACGCCCTCTCAACAAAAACAAAAAGGGTAAGAAAGATAAAAAGAATATAGACGAAGCTACGGACACATACGATACCATAGAATGGTTGATTCACAACACATATAATAACGGAAATGTAGGAACATGGGGAATCAGTTATGATGGTTTCTATGCCACTATGACAGCTTCCTCCAATCATCCGGCTTTGAAAGCTGTTTCTCCGCAAGCTCCCGTCACCGACTGGTTCCGTGGAGATGACCGTCATCACAACGGAGCCTTCACCTTGCTGCAAACCACTAATTTCCTTCCCAGACTGGAAGGACGCCACATAGGGAAAGGAGTGATGAACCAAATTGTAAAGAATGATGTTTACACAGATTTTCTGACACTCGGTACCTTTAAGAACGTGGACGACTTGGTACGTGATACTACACAGACATTGTGGAATGATATCAAAAACCACCCTGATTTCGATGATTTCTGGAAAGAGCGCGACGCACGTACCTCCTGTTATAACTTGAAGCCCGCCATATTGGTGGTAGGTGGACTGTATGACTCCGAAGACTGTTACGGAGCTTGGAATCTTTATAAAGCCATCAAAGAGCAATCACCGGATACAGATTTATATCTGACATTCGGTCCTTGGTGGCATGGAGCCTGGACAGTACGCGGGTTCCAAGGTTTCGGTAATCTGTATTTCGGCAAAAGCACTTCGGCTTATTACATGGACAATATAGAATATCCTTTTTTCCGATATTTCCTGGAAGGAAAGGGAGAAAAGCCCAAGCATAAAGTAAATATATTCCATACAGGTGAAAACGAATGGAAAACATACGACGAATGGCCTGTACAAAAAACTACTGGCATACCTTATTATATACATAAAAACGGATCAGTATCCACACAAGCACCGGCAGAACAAGAGTCTTATTCAGAATATATTTCAGATATGTCACGTCCGGTACCCTATACGGCAAACCCTACCACTTACCGGACAAAAGAATTCATGGTAGATGACCAACGCTTTGCTACTTCACGTCCCGATGTCATTACTTTCATGACGGAGCCGCTATGTGATACATTAACATTGGCCGGTCCTATAGAAGTGGAATTAATGACTGCCATCAGTAGTACTGACGCTGATTTTATGGTGAAAGTAATTGATGTATATCCTGAAAAATTTGAATATTCCAAAACTGCACGCAATTATTTAAAGAGTGACTATCCAATGAGTGGGTACCAGCTGATGATTCGTGGCGAATTGTTCAGAGGACGCTTCCGTAAGGGGTTCGACAATCCCCTGCCTTTCAAACCGGAAGAAATAACTCCGGTTAATTACACACTGTATGATGTGGCACACACATTCCTGCCGGGACACAGACTGATGATTCAAATTCAAAGCTCTTGGTTCCCCATTATTGACCGCAATCCACAAAAATTTATTGATACCTATCATTGTACGGTAGAAGATTTTGTGATGAAACAAAAAATCAAAATTTATCATCAGCAAGGAGCTGCAAGCAGAGTTATACTACCTGTGGTAAAAAAATAAAAAAGGGAGTGTCCAAGCTCAAATGTCATCCAATAGCAAGAGCCGTATAACTACTCCAGCGTTCATACGGCTCTTTTATATATAACTACCATCTGTAACTTTTCCGAATGTTCATCTTAGTTTGAATACTCTCATCAAAAATATCATATAGAAGCAATCCGTTCTATCAACTCGTTACCTAACGCTGTTTTCGCTTCAATATGCTGCAACACCGCTGTCACAAACGGATTACTTTCAAATACCCCACGCACCTGTTCAAAATCCTGCTCCATTTCTTCACGTGATCCATCTGCACCGAACCCCGTCATAGCAGACAAAGAAAATTCCTTTTTCGCATCGGCATAGACCATTTTATCCAATCCGACAACAGCCTCCTGCCACTTCTTCACGATAGCAATAACATCCTTTGCCGTTATTTCATCGGAACGCAGATTATAAAACTCAAGCATCTTCCCATACGCCCATGTCCACTCGTATGTATAATAATTACGATGCATCTCAACAAAACGGTCATGAATCTGATCCACATTAGTCAGGATTCCAGATTCTATATCTGCCATCAACTTCTCTATTTCACTTTTAGGAGCGATCAATCCGGAAATATCCACCCATTCTCCTGTCCCTATCTCTGTATCAGGAATCAACCGGGTACGGATTTCCTCATCACTGCTAAAACGAACCTCTTCCAAACGCTTGATTAATGAATTACCCAAAAATTTATGAATAGCCGTTTCATAAAAACGAATGCCATTATTTAAAGAAGAATTCTTAATTTTCGCACTTTGGTAAGAGTAAGTTTCTGAAGTTTCTCCGGATACTTTACGTAATTCTTTCAGAATACTACGCCCTTTCATCATTTTCTGAATAGTATAGGGACTCAACAGGTTATAATTAATCTGATCCAAACGGTTCGGATCTTTACGTTTGTCACGTTTAGGCCACTTTTGAGCATCCCGAATCGTACCTACACTCCGCAAATTCACCCCTGGCACCAGATAAGTGGTATTTTGCTGCTCTATCAGATAAGAAAAAGGCAGATTAGAAGTATCGGCATGGTTCACATGACGCCCCATAACCAAAGAAAATGCACCTACACGTGCGGGCCATAAAATATAAGAATCGGAAGTAGTCTTCGCCCCACGCTCCATAGCTCCCTGATGAATCGGACCTAACTTATACATATGGTTGCTTTGATTAGAGCCGGAACCCGCATTCATAAAAGAGAACATTCCGGCAATCAGCAAAGTAGACTTATGATGAGTCACCGTAAAGGGTCCGGCAAAAATGGCACATGCCTCACCGTTCTCTTCTTGACAATTACTAAAAAACAAAGAATCAGATGCAGAATAGTTATGTCCCAAATGACATGCCTGGCTGATAAAGCAACGGGTCAACATAGTTCCATCTTCCACATTAGAACCGCTTGATATAATAAAATCATCGCATACCACTCCATAGCCAATATGAATAGGCGCCTGCTCATTACTGTTCAAGCTGCCGTTTTTCAATCGTCCCGCCCCTTCTATCTTACAATAATCACCTATTCGTACATTCTTTATATATCCCGCATCAACAATAGTAACATGCTGGCCAATAGTACCTGTATCCGAAGCATTCTCTTCAGCATACTGGTCAATAATAGCTTTCATCCGACAAATCAATTCAGGACGATGACGATACAATGCCAAAATATAGGCCTGATGCGCTGACAGACGATCATGAATAGGCACTTCACGTCCACCCGTTTCATTCAATACAGCTACTTCAACGCCATTTCCAAACTTGCTCCAGCCATCTACCAGAATAATATCTACATTCTCTATAAATGCATAATCCCCAATTATATAGTTGGCTATATAGTTTTTTATATTCTCAATACAACAATTATCGCCCACCGTTACATTATGCAAAGTCGCATGATACAATCCGGAATGTTTACGCATGCCACCCGCCAACATAAACTCGTCTTCAAAAACTCCCAATCTAACCCTTCCAGAAAAACGGGTATGACAAATATAGTCCGTCTTAAAGTTCTCTACTACTTCAATTTCAGCCCAATCAACCGCAGTGCATGATCTCTCTTTTAATTGTTGTATTTCTTCTTGTGTAAGTGAACGATAAGTTTTCATTTTCTATATGTATTTATTCTTCATCATAGGTTTGATAAAGAAAATCGTTATAAGGATACTTCTGTACGTGTAGCTCGCGTACCTTATTATATATAATAGTCTTCAATTCATCCATATTTATTTTCTCTCTGGCAGAAATGAAGATACAATTATCATTCAATTTTGCCATCCATGTCTTCATCAGTTCTTCCAATGTAATATTCTCCCTGGTTTTAGGAGTCAAATCATCCTCTGCTTTCTCTATATAGGTATAAGCATCTATCTTGTTAAAAACAATCATGGTAGGCTTTCCACCTGCCCCCAAGTCAGCAATCGTTTTATCAACCACAGAAATTTGTTCCTCAAAATCCGGATGAGAAATATCCACCACATGAATCAGCAGATCTGCTTCACGCACTTCGTCCAAAGTTGATTTAAAGGAATCAACCAAATCCGTTGGTAATTTACGGATAAATCCTACGGTATCTGTAAGCAGAAATGGCAGATTCTCAATAATCACTTTGCGTACTGTGGTGTCCAATGTTGCAAAAAGTTTATTTTCAGCAAAGACCTCGCTTTTTGAAAGCAAATTCATTAAAGTAGATTTTCCCACATTAGTATACCCTACCAAAGCTACACGTATCATACGTCCGCGGTTTTTACGTTGAGTGGACTTCTGTTTATCAATTTCAGCCAACCGCTCTTTCAACAATGACATACGATTCAAAATAATACGACGGTCCATTTCCAACTGAGTTTCACCCGGACCACGTAATCCCACAGAGCCTTTACCTCCACCGGCACCAGATCCACCTCCCTGACGTTCCAAGTGAGTCCATAAACGTTGCAGACGAGGCAACATATACTTGTATTGGGCCAATTCCACTTGTGTTTTAGCATTTGCTGTTTGAGCCCGCATGGCAAAAATATCCAGAATCAGCGAAGTACGGTCCAAAATCTTCACTTTCAGTTCAGCTTCTATATTACGTATCTGCTTGGCAGAAAGTTCATCATCAAAAATCACCATTCCGACTTCACGCTCATTTTCCTCTTCCTGATGAATATATTCCTTGATTTCTTCCAGCTTTCCTTTACCGACATAAGTCACGGAATTGGCAGCAGGCAGTTTCTGAGTAAACCTTTTCACCACTGTTGCTCCGGCCGTTTCGGCCAAGAACTCCAACTCATCCAAATACTCCTTGGTCTTACGCTCATCTTGTGTCTGAGTAATCAAACCAACTAAGATGGCAGTTTCAACCTGTGCTTCAGAAATTACAAATTCTTTCATTTATCTATCAATCTAAATAAGTTCGCGACAAATATAACAAAAAAAGAGGATGAACGTTGAACGTCATCCTCTTTTTTATTACAGTTATTCCCTATAGTTGTGGTTGTGGAGCAGCCGGATTGTTATCAGTGTCACTGATTCCGGAATTGGTTTCCATTTCACATTGCGGAATCCGATAGATCAGGATCTGCGCTTCTGCTGCTGAATTATATTGTACAGACGGGTCATAATTCGTATTCTTACGAACCACCGGCTTTTTCAAGCGTAGGATATCGAACAGTGAGAAACCTTCTCCCCAAAGTTCCATACGACGCTGCAACCAAACCTCATCCTGAAAATCCTGTGCCGAATTAGCTTTACTTGTAAAGGAAGGATCCCGATATGTCCGTACAAAATTTTCCAATGTACTCTTTCCGCCACTCAGATTACCACCCATGGCTTCTGCCTCAGCCTTTATCAGATACATTTCTTCAACACGCATCAAAGGCCAGTCTGACGCATTGGTTGTGTTACCAAATATACTTTGATAAGCTCCGAACTTTGTATTTACATACGGAGTCAAACCAAAATATTCAACGATGGAAGTACCCTCAATCTGCTCATTATCAATCAATGAAGATTTATTATCCGGAGACAAGAACCATTGTTTACGGATATCTGTTTCGGGTATTAAATCATATAATGCAGAATTCACCTTTCTATATCCATCAGGCACTCCTGAAGTATAACCGTTCCCGGTAAAAGAGCACAAGTGCGAAGGCCAGTTGATAATACCTGTCTGGACAACATCATTATCAGGCGTAATCATCACTCCCCATAACCATGAACTTGCCGATGCTGAATTAAAGGTAGGAGTAGATACCTGGGCTAAAGTCTGAGGTGTACCGCCAGCAATGGCACGTTCTGCATCTTTAGCTGCATCCGCCCATTTTTGCATTAACAGATTAGCACGAGCACGCAATCCGTAAACTACTGCCTCATCAATCTGATCTTTGTTTGAGCCATTATCATACCCGGTCAATAAATCAGCAGCCGTATTCAGGTCACTCATAATCTGGTCATACACCTGCTGTACAGTTGCACGCGGATTATTCTGCATATCTTCATCAGTCATTGTTTCTGTAACAATAGGTACTGCCAGACTATTTTCATGACCTGTATAAGTAAACTGATAGATTTGAACCAAGTTCAGATAGTCATAAGCACGAGCAGCTAAAGCTTGCCCACGATAAACCTTCAAAGAAGAATCTTCCGTATCTGCCGCTATCAATTTCAGTACATTGTTTGCAGCTTTCAAGTGATTATAGAACGTTTTCCAAATCAATTCATCGCTTGAACTATCGTATACTCTGTCACTATAATTCTGAGATGTATTAAACCAATTATATCCATTAACCAATGCAACCAAGTCCTGCCCTCCTGATTCCAATATCATAGATACCGCAGGAATACCATAATCATTATGATAAGTAGTGGCATCATCTGAAATCGTACCAAAAGTATTTAATTTGGCTGCCATAGCATTCACTTCAGCAGTTATCAAATTAGGTCTGCCATTGATTATATCTTCTTTCTGTTCTTCAGATATGTAATCTCCTTCAGGAAATTTATCCAAATCGCAAGATGCCATTAATAAAGCGACACTTGCAAATGCTATATATTTATTTGACAATTTCATATTCTTAAAAATAGGTTGCTAAATTAGAAATTTAAAGATATACCTCCGGAAATTGTGCGGATAGGTGAATACACATTGTCAGCAGCCACATAACCTTGACGTGGATCCAGCCCTTTGCGAGCTGTCAGCAAAGCCACATTATCTGCAACAAAGAATACACGGACACCGTCAATCTGCATTTTACGTGTCAGACTCTTCGGCAAAGTATAACCCAATGTAATATTCTGCAAGCTTAAATAGTCCGAACTAGTCAAGAAACGATCTGTTAATCTGTTCGTATATTGGTCATTAATATTCATACGAGGAACATCCGTATTTTTATTTTCAGGAGTCCATGCTTTTAACATATCTTTATGCAAAGCACTACCTGTAGCTGCTACGTCCATTAATCCTTGGTAAGTATAGTCCAAAATACGTCCACCAAGCTGATATGCAAACGAAACAGAGAGATCAAAGCCATAGGCTGTAACACTTGTTCCAAAACCACCATAAACTTTAGGTAGAATATCACCTGATGCGAATCTGTTTTCAGAAGCGACAGAATAAGATTTCGTAACTGTATTACCATTCTCATCCGGAGTCACCAGCGCCCACAGACTCTCTCCTGTCTCAGAATCCACACCTACATATTTAGGTAAATAAAGCTGGTACATAGACTCGTCTTCACGATAAATCCGGGCACCGTCAATCAATTGTCCATTCAGTTCTGGAGATAATTCCAAGACTTTATTCTTAAAATGTGTAAGATTAAAGTTTACATTCCAGGAAAAATTCTTGTTTTCAATTATATTGGAATACAAGTCCAATTCAACCCCACGGTTTACCATTGACCCCACATTCTCAGGAAAACGGGAATAACCCATTGAAGCTGCTACCGGTTTGAAATAAAGCATATCGGTTGTTTTACGTGAGAAGTACTCAACAGAACCACCTAACTTACCACCCCAAAAAGCGAAATCAAATCCAGTATTAAAGCTATGTGAAGTTTCCCAAGTAATATCCTTATTACCTTTATAATATAAAGAAGTTGAAAAATCACCATTACTGTTTGCCAATGTATACTGGTCTTGATACGGATAGTAGTTACGGTACAAACCACCTTGGAACATCAAGTTATCATTACCTTGCAAACCATAGCTGATTTTAAATTTCAACATATCAATCCAAGACTGGTTTTCCAAGAATTTCTCTTTGCTTAATAACCATCCAGCTCCTACAGACCAGAAGTTACCCCAACGATTATCCGGGTGAAAGCAAGAAGAAGCATCACGACGGAAAGAAGCTGAAACAAAATACCGTCCATCATAGTCATATTGTGCACGGAACAGCCATCCTTCTGTTGCATAATTACGAGAATATGAATTATTGCTCTGGTTCATAATACCATTGCCTAATTCAGGAACATTCGGATCATACAATTTCTCACGTTGTCCGTACAAATATTGATATTTATAGTCATAACTTTCATGTCCGGCCAAAATATCCACATTATGAACATCATTAAATGTTTTGTTGTATGTCAACAAATACTGCTGATTTACACTAAATGTACGCTCAGTAGCTACACTGATCAAACCTCCGACTCCGCTAGTTTCGGAATACTGTCCGTAGAAGGGGTTAACCATATTTGTAGAACGCACATTATTTACATCAACACCTATATTCACTTTTGCCTTGATTCCATTCCAAATATCAATATCAGCAGACCATTTTCCACTAACCACATCACCAGAATATTTCATTTTATCCAACATATAACTTGCCAACGGATTTGCATTAGGAATAGTATTACGGCTACCATTCGAATCTTGTCCTTGCTTTCCATAATCATAACGAAGGAAACCTCGATTATCTACCATAATATCGCCCTGTGCATCACGAACATACATAGGATAAATAGCTCCCATAATATTTGACGCATAAAAGATATTTGCATTTGAGGTACCACCCTCAGTATCCTGTTCACGGCTATCATAATGAGTAAATGATACATTTCCTCCCATCTTCAGCCAAGGCTTCACTTGATAGTCAGCTTTCAAACGTGCAGAATAACGTTGAAAACCAGAGTTAGGAACAATTCCCTTATCATCCAAATAGCTGGCCGACATATAATAATTCATTTTTTCGGTCGCACCGCTAATACTTAAATTATACTCTTGACGCAGGTTATTTTCAAAAATTTCATCCGACCAATTATCCGGAGTATAATAATATGTACCATCAGAATAACCTAATGTCGCATTAGGATTCAATTTGCCATCCATACCGATCAGTTGCTGTCCTTGAGGAATGGAATACACCTGATATCCCAAATATGTAGAAGAAAGCATTGCTTGATTAGCGTACGCATTAGCTTTAGCCAAATCTCCGGCTGCCGCATATCCTTTCAAATCGGCATTATAAATAGAAGAATAGTTTAATTCATAGAATGTAGCCGGATCCGTAATTGTTTCATAATTAGGTACTCCACGTTTATTCACACCCCATTTAGCGTCAAAAGTAACACGGGCTTCCCCACTTTTACCACGCTTGGTAGTAATCAAGATTACACCATTAGCACCACGTGCACCATACAGAGCATTAGAAGCAGCATCTTTCAACACTGTCATTGATTCTATATCAGAAGTACTGATAGCAGAAATTTCACCATCATACGGAACTCCATCTACCACATACAAAGGCTTGTTACTAGCCGATATAGATCCAATACCACGAATACGCACTTCAGCATCTTTGCCCGGCTGACCATTATTACTCGTAGTTTGTACTCCGGCTACTTGACCCGCCAAAGCATTTGTCACATTTGAAGTTTGTCTCGTCGCTATTTTTTCATTTTTTATAGTAGCAGCCGAACCTGTAAATGCAGATTTTTTCGCTGTACCATAAGCCACCACCATTACCTCTTCAAGCTGTTCTGTATCAGACTTTAATACAATATTCAAGTTTGCTTTAACTGGCACTTCTTGTGTAGCCATTCCGATAAAGGAAACTACCAAAGTCTTTGCGGAACTAAAATATACAAAAAAACATCTAGTAATCAAATGTTTAGCATTCTGCTCTCTTGTAGATATACAATATTACATCTATTATAACAAACTATAAATCAACTATATATTATAACATAAAAAAAATAATTTGATTTTATGTCTACTTTTATTCTACCTTAAACATAAAAAAGATGCCTAGTAATCTAAGCATCTTTTTTATTATAGACCTATTATTAGCTATTCGTTTTTATCAGTAATCTCACTATTGGCATTTAACTCTTTATCGGGGATTT
>ERZ859967.1071-NODE-1071-length-13513-cov-1.942859_pt1 | contig 13513 bp, 17 predicted proteins | sample MGYA00510115_ERZ859967 | MGnify/ENA primary metagenome ERZ859967 (study PRJEB30046, sample SAMN00715171) | human gut metagenome | study: EMG produced TPA metagenomics assembly of the A metagenome-wide association study of gut microbiota in type 2...
CAAGTCTTGCAGTTCCTGCTATGAGATTAAATTGTATGAATTGTGTATCAATTTGTACAAAACATAAACTGGTTTTAAACAATTATAAACTCTATTTTATGTTTGAATAAAGGAAATCTTCTAACTCTATATTATTCCAATTAAAAACCTTAGATTGATTTTTATTCCAGATGTTAGAAAAATTCAGAAACAACTCCCTGTGTAAAAACAGTATTACTACTTCTGATAAACAACTATTACCGCACATAGAATCCTGTCTCATGCTCTTCCAGTGGAATGTCTTTTGTATCAATCGTATCTATAACAATATAATCGCTCTTATTAATCATCTTGAGCATCATATTAATCTGTGCAATGGTTCCCTGTGCTTCCATTTCCACAGAGCCATCCCATTCATTCTTCGCCCAGCCTGTTATTCCCATGCCATTTGCAGCATATTTTGCACGATAGCGAAAGCCTACTCCCTGCACTCTGCCTGTAAAACGCATATGCCTGCGTACTACTTTAAACTCATCCATATTCCTGTCCTTCCTCATATCTCCCAAGCATCTGCAATCATCTTCATTACTCTTAATTCTCTTTCAATCATGGAATCATAAGAATTCTCCTTCACATATTCCTCATTCACTCTGATTGCTTCATTCAAATCTACAAAGCATGGAACAAATTCTTCTTTTTTCTCGTTTTCTGTAAATTGAGGTGGAACCTGTCCCTCTGTCACATCACATAGATAATAGAAATTATCCTGTATAAACACTGGCTCATGTTTCCCTTTCTGGATACGATGAACATATCCAAATTCTGCAACTGATTCAGCAATTACTGTCAGCCCCACCTCTTCCTTTACTTCACGAATCATTGCATCTATCTTATTTTCCCCCGGTTCAATTCCTCCTCCGGGTATTTTAAAGTACTTGTGCTTCTGACTGTAAATTACGGCTATTTTTCCTTTTTTTATTATGATTGCTCTTGCAGAAGGACGTACAGATGCCTTCCCATCAGGATCATAATCCTTTTTATCAATTTCAAATAGTAATCTCACAATCTTCCTCCTCTACGATAGTCCGGTGGCTTTAATTCTAATGTCTGTCTGAATACGCTGGCAAATCGCCCCTGATTAACATAGCCGCTTGCTTTTGCCACATCAGAAATGCTCATTTGTGACGAAGTAAGAAGTTCAGCCGCATACTGCATTCTGACCTCATTCATATATACAGATACATTGGTGCCATACACCAGATGAAAATATCTTTTCAGGCTGGTTCCGCTAACATTCAGCTCCTGAGATATCTGCTTCATGGATATATGCCGGCTTAAATCCGCTGTCAGTATTTCCTTTGCCTTTTTGGCAAGCATCGCCTGGATGCGTGACAGATATGGCGTCTGTGCGGATGTTATCGTTCCATGGTCATAAAGATATTTCAATATCTGTAAAGTGTCAAGCCTTATCTGCCCCACATTACATTTATCATTGCATTCATCTATATTGTCCCATAGTTTCAATACCGTATCTGAAGCATAAAAAATTGCACTTCTTGTATATGTCTGTAACAGGGCATCCATATCAATATCAAATAATTTCAATATACTTTCTGTGTACTGGTTGAATTTATCAGGCATGACATATATCTCATATCCCAGATAATAAGACGATGGATAATAGAAATTACCCTGTGCCATCTGCGATGATGCACTCATAAGTCCGTGGTCAACATAGCTGTAATTATCACTGTCTACTTTAAATTCACATCTGCCGTCTATACAGTAATTAACCAGAAATGATTTCCTATACATATCACCTTCGCCACAAGGAACCATCTGTGTATGAATTTCATTCCTCGTAAGAAAGATTCCCGGAAGAATATAGTAATTGGTAAGCTCCATATAACCCTCCTGCATTTTCTGATGTAATACCAATTTGTCCTGTCCCCCAGCCATAAATGTCTGTACATTTTTGTTGAAATTATCCTTTTGCATGAATTTGTTTCTCCTTTATCTATTGAGAATATTATAAATTCAGCATTATGCAAAATCAAACGGTTAGCAAAATATTTGGCTATATGAACCTTTTTTATACAATCCGGCATAGATATAATTTGCAAAATATCATAAACTGTTTACAGTTAGTTTATTCTAACCATAAATGTGTACTCCTTGATTTTATGCGAACTATTACGTGAGTACACCAAATCAAAGCAGGAGGATAAATGAGTTATGAAATTATCAGAAGCAACACCCGGATATGCAGGATGCGTCAGCTCCGTAACCGGTAATCACCATCTGTTGTCCAGACTTATTGGTATTGGCATCGTGGAGGGAAGCACCATACAGGTAATTCAAAACGAAAAGGGTCAGCCGGTTCTATTTTATTGCAGAGACTCCGTTATATCTCTGAGCAAAAGGGACTGCGAAAGAATCATAATAGGGGGAGGTGCTTTATCATGAAAAAAATCATTGCACTGTTAGGGCAGCCAAATGCAGGAAAATCTACCGTTTTTAATGGGCTGACAGGCGCGCACCAGCATGTCGGTAACTGGCCGGGCAAGACAGTCGAACATAAAGAAGGCAAATTCACATATAATGGAGATGAATATGATGTTATAGATCTCCCTGGCAGTTATAGTCTGTCCGCCGGATCTGATGAGGAAGTCATTACTTCTAATTACATCCAGTCCGGCATTGCCGATCTCATCGCAATACTGGTAGACAGTTCACAATTAGAGCGTTCTTTATATATGTATACGGATTTCATCGGATTGAATATTCCCGCTGTATTAATTCTTAACTTAATGGACGTTGCCGAAAATAAGGGTATCCACATTGATGTTCAAAAATTAAGTGCCAGATTGGGAATCCCTGTCATAGGTTTTGTCGCATCCGATCAGAAAAGATATGGAGAATTGAAGAAGGCTCTTGCAGATGCTGTCTCTGTTGGTAAAATTGCAGATCAATCCAGGTTGATAGAATATTATAGAAATGATACTGCTCTGTCTTTTGATGAACTGGTGTACAAACAGCCTGAAAAGAAAATATATACAAAAGAAAAGTCTGCCATGCGTTCTCTGGAAAAATCCAATCAGGGTCTTATGGCATCCGGAAAGCATAAATATGCATACATAAATGAAATACTGAAAGGAGTCGTCAAAAGACCTGCTGCCAATGTCTCTCTAAACGGCTTTGATAAAATAGCTCTGGGAAGGCATTCTGGTAAATGGATTGCTCTTGGCATCATAGCAGCATCGTTAATGCTTGCAATGCTTGTTGCTGCACCTATTATGGCTCTTGGTTTTGGATTGGCTGCACCTATCAGTGCTCCACTGGAAAACCTTATGGATCGCATGCAGGTATGGAAGCCTCTTGCTGAACTTATTTATGTAGTAATCCCAAATGTTCTTGCCTTTACAATCTCTATGGCCGGATTTGTATTAGGTGTTACCTTTGTATTTGCAATCATAGAAGATGTAGGCTATATGTCAAGAATATCCTTCGTCTTTAACGATACCATGGAGAAATTGGGTCTACAGGGTAAAAGTATATGTTCTCTGCTTATGAGTCTTGGCTGTAATATGGCTGGTGTTGCAGGAAGCCGTGTCATTGACAATGCCGGTCAGCGATTTCTCACCATGATACTTGTCTGGAGCATTCCCTGTGGTTCAACACTTTCCCTGGCTCCTATGCTCGCCAATGTATTCTATGGTCCAATTGGCGCTATAGGCGTTGTTCTGGTCATGTTATTTGTTACCGTTGCATCGCTCTTTCTTGCTTCCAAACTGTTTAAGCCTCAATTAATTCATGCAGAGAATAGCGGCGGCATCATTAGGGAGCTGCCACCATACCACAAACCCAAGTGGGGATGTATCATCAAAACAACGCTTATGAAAGCCTGGGATATCTTCAGTCGTGCATTCAGAGTCATCCTGCTTGTTTCTATTGTCTTTTATCTACTCTCCTATAACTGGTTCGGTACAGAGAGTATTTTAACAAGAATCGGGCAGATAATCGAACCTGTCACAAGCATCTTTGGTATGACCTGGCAAATGTTTATGGCTTATATCTCCTCTATGGTTACGAAAGAATCTCTGTTAGGTGTCATCAATGCACTCTCATTAATCCTTTCTTTTGTGTTCTATCATATTGGACTACTGATTTGGCGTTAAATCAAAAAATCCCCCGGAAAACTCCGGGGGATATCATTTTCTCAAAAATTAAGCTACCTTAGACTTTGCTAATTCTGCTAATGTCTTGAAACCTTCTGCATCGTTAACTGCCATCTCTGCTAACATCTTTCTGTTGATGTCAACACCAGCAAGCTTTAAGCCATGCATCATCTGGCTGTAGGAGATACCGTTCATTCTAGCTGCTGCATTGATACGAGCAATCCATAACTGTCTGAACTGACGCTTTCTCTCTTTTCTACCAGCGTATGAAGAAGCTAATGCTCTCATAACAGACTGCTTAGCTACTCTATACTGCTTGCTTCTAGCTCCTCTGTAGCCCTTTGCAAGCTTTAATACTCTATTATGTTTCTTCTTTGCGTTTAAACCGCCTTTAATTCTTGCCATCTCTTATATCCTCCTAACTAATACTTATAAATATGGTAAAATCTTCTTCATATTCTTAACATTGGTTGCATCAGTCATAGCAGGCTTTCTAAGATTTCTCTTTCTCTTAGTTGTCTTCTTTGTTAAGATATGGCTCTTATAAGCTTTTGATCTCTTTAATTTACCTGTTCCTGTTACTTTAAAACGTTTTGCAGCTGCTCTGCTTGTTTTCATTTTCGGCATCGCTAATTTCCTCCTAAACTTCATATAATACCTATATTTTAACTGGAAGCGGAATGAAACCGCTTATCTTTTCTCAGCTAAAAACATTGTCATACTTCTGCCTTCCACCTTTGGCTCTTTCTCAACAACAGCCACATCGCTTAAATTCTCACCGAACTCTGTAAGAATGTGCTTGCTGCTCTGCATATGAGCCATCTCACGACCTCTGAATCGAAGTGTGACCTTAACTTTATCTCCCTTGGAAAGGAACTTACGGGCAGCGTTTACTTTCGTGTTCAAGTCATTAGTATCAATATTGGGAGATAAACGAATTTCTTTTACGTCGATTACCTTCTGCTTCTTCTTCGCTTCTTTTTCTTTTCTTGTCTGTTCATATTTGAACTTACCATAATCAACAATCTTACATACAGGTGGCTTGGCTGTAGGTGCAATCTTCACTAAGTCTACACCTGCTTCTTCTGCAAGCTTCATGGCATCGCGTGGTGACATGATTCCCAACTGTTCACCGTCTTCACCAATAACGCGCACCTCTCTGTCTCTAATCTGTTCGTTAATCATTAATTCGCTAATAACTTAACACCTCCATAAGAAATAAGTAAATAAAAAGTGGATAGTCAGACTATCCACATAATTCCATACATCATAAAGTTCTGTTGCCAAAACTCTGGAAATTATTAACGCTTGCCAGTTCAATTACTGCAAGGTGAGAGTGGATACTCTGCTTTGTTGTACAATGTTTGACGTTCTCAAACAAATATACTCTAACACAATACCCACTCTCTGTCAATGCTAATTTTTATTTTTCTGCTTTATTTCTCTTTAAAAGTAGCACAGACTGTCTCCATGCTGCTGTTCGCACTGTTTCCCTTGATTGCGACCTTCTCAGCCTTGCATCTGTAATCTGCATTGTAGATACATTTTACCGCCTCACAGTCGATACTGATTGTAGGGCTTGGATGTGAAATCGCGCTGACAAAAGAGGAACCATCTCTTTTATGAAAGCTTTCGCAACAGGTATTCTCGCAGCATTCGGCATGCTTGCCACCTACCATAATATCACCTTTACAACAGCAATTATCCTGATTATAGGAACAGGCTTGTGCTCCACAAGTAAGTTGTGCCATATAACTACCTCCTTTTCATACAGAGTTAGTATGTGGCATATCTCCAGGTTTATTCCTGTATAGGATCAAAACCATTATTTGGCATTATTTTGCATTTTTGCCGCAGCACTTCTTATATTTTTTGCCGCTTCCACAAGGACAAGGATCGTTTGGATAAATCTTAGTAGGTTTTACAACTGTTGTAGAAGACTTCTGCTCTTTGTAAAGCTCTTTCTTCTTATCTTCGCTGAAAATAGCATTCCACTCTTCCAGGTTGTAAAGCCAGTCAGCCTCTGCTGCTACCATGTTCTTATACAGTAATTCCTTGTCAAATGCAAGGCTTACTTCTGTATCTTCACCCATTTCTTCGATTGGGTTAGCTGCCTTTAAGCTGTCGTTGATACCATCCAGGAATCCTGTCATTGTCATGATATCTACACTATATTTGTCTGCAAGTTCTTTTACAGTTCCCTTAACTTCTTCGTCAGGATTCTTTAAAAGCTGCTGATAGATTTCTTTTTCCTTCTGAAAATATGCAATCCAAAGCTTCTGAAGGCTTGCCTTATCTGCCTGCTCATCATAAGCCATTGCTCTCCACTGGTCTAATAAAGTCTTTTCCTTTGCCATGATATATACATCCTTTCATTACGGCTTCTTATCATTGAGTAGGTAATCTGTTATCCCCACATTTTATGTCTGCCATACGGACTTAGTATATACTAAATGTGTAAGAAAGTCAAAGGAATCCTTACACTCTCTTGCTTTTCCGCTATGCGCACTCTATAATAGAACATAAACAAAGGAGGATATCCCGATATGAAGAAAAATCCAAAACAAATAGTGGCAATCGTCAGTCTTGCCGCCATTGCTGCTTTGCTCATTGCTTTTATTGTATCAGCTTTTACCACAACTGCTGATTCCCGTAATCTGTTCTTTGCCTTATTCTTTTGCATAATTGCCATTCCAATTCTTGCCTGGCTCTTTATTCTGTGCTATGGACGAATGAAAGGCAGACACACCATGGCTGAATTCTTCCCTGACAGCAATATCAATTCTCCTATTGTTCCTGAACACAAGGAATCACAGGGCTTAACAGAAGAAGAGATTACTCAGGCTATGGAGAATTCGCGTAAATAATCTCCAGTAACTTACCCGCTGCCGCTGACAGCGGGTTTTTCTGATTGCGCACAATGCAGAATTGTCTCTTGGGTATCATCTTATTAAAACGAAGTTCAAAAAGCGTCCCTTCTTCTATATATTCTCTTGCAAAGTCTTTTACTACACATCCTACTCCAAGGTTTCGAAGTGCGAATTGCACGATCATCTCACTGGTCGCAAGTTCAAATTCAGGATTCAGAGATACATGATTGTCTGCAAGGAACTGTTCCATATAGGTTCTGCTGGAAGTATTCTTCTCCAGAAAAATCAATGGCAGTCCTTCTAATTGTGAAAAGTCCAACATTCTGTTCTTATAAGGAATAAAACGTCTCCCTGCCACAAAGACATCTTCTATTTCACGCACTGGAACTTTCTCAACTGTATTCTTCGCCTGAAACGGAGTGCTGACTACACCAAAATCAATTCTTCCTTCTTCCAGATTGGACAATGTCTCCGGGGTTGGTGCATTGGTAACTTTGACCTTAATATTCGGAAAACGTTCATGAAACTGCTCTAAATAAGGTAGTAAAAAAAATTGCAGAGTCATATCGCTCGCACCAATTCGGATCTCTCCCAGTTCAAGATTCTTCATCTCCATCAACTTCTGTTCTCCAAGGACTATCTGTTCATAGCCCTTGGAAACATAGGAATAAAGAAGCTCTCCCTCCGCGGTCAGGCGTACGCCCTTGGAAGTCCTGGTAAACAGCTTCGTTTCCAGGGATTCTTCCAATTGCTTCACGGACTGACTGACTGCTGGCTGGGAAATTGCCAGTTCATTGGCAGCAAACGTTATGCTTCTGCATTTTGCTACTGTATAAAATACTCTATATACTTCTAAACTGTGATTCAGCTGCATTTTATCTAGCGCCCTTATCGTATGGAATACCTTCTGCCTTAGGTGCCTGTGAATTCTTGGATGTAAATGCAAGAATGATCATGGATGCAATAAATGGCATCATACTGTAGATATTCTTGGATAATCCAAGATGGGACAATGCTGTGGAGTCTGCAATATTCGCCAGTGAACGGAACACTGCAAAGAATACAGCTGCAGCTGCAATTCTGTAAGGCTTCCACTGTCCAAAGATCATAACTGCCAGTGCAAGAAAACCTGCACCTGCAACACCTACTTCAAAGTTCCAGGTCGTAACAGAAGGAACAATATAGGCAAATCCGCCAAGACCACCTAATGCACCGGAGATCATAACACCGATGTATCTCCACTGATATACATTGATACCTACTGAATCTGCTGCCTGAGGATGTTCACCACATGAACGAAGACGAAGTCCCCATTTCGTTCTGAACAGGAAAATAGCAGCACATATCAGAATAATAATACCAATGATCAGGAAAATATTGATTGTCAAAGGTCCGATCTTATAAATAAATGCTGAATTATCATAAGTTAATTTAGCAGAGGAAGCACCACTTCCTGCTTCTGTAGAGTTGTTAAATGCCTTGGTGATAACCACTGCAATTGCTGTTGCCATCATATTGAGGGCTGTACCACCAATCGTCTGGTCTGCCTTTAATGTGATGGCAGAGAAGCCTAACAGTAAAGAATACAACATACCTGCCAGTGCACTTACCAATATAGATACTGCAACAAGTGCCGGTACAGGCATCTTGCCTCCACATAAGGAAAGTACAAATACGCCAGCAAGACCACCGATTGCCATAATACCTTCCAATGCGATATTAATAACACCGCTTCGTTCTGAGAACATACCGCCTAAAGCTACCAGCATCAGGACTACAGCATAAAGTAATGTAAATTTTAATAATAAAAACATAATTACTTCTCCTCCTTTCCTGCATGCTCAGCTTTCTGTTTCTTCTTCTGGATCATATTTGTTACGATAAACCCTTGAACAGCATAACAAATGCGCAAAGGTAAATAATAACTGCTACAATAAAGTCTGCAATTTCAGGCTGGAAATATTTGGTTGGGAGGTATGCACCACCAACAGAAATATGTGCTACAAAAATTGCCGCAAATACTACGCCGATTGGATTACTCAGTGCAAGAAGTGCTACCGGGATACCGTTAAATCCAATTGCCGGAAGGGCTGTTGCTACCTGTGGATTCCATTCTGAACCACCAGATAAGTAATAAAGTCCTGCGCCGATTCCTGCAAGTGCACCGGATATTGTCATGGACAATACGATATTTCTCTTCTCATTAATACCTGCATACTTGGCTGCATCCTTGTTGAAACCACATGCCTTCAATTCATAACCAAATGTCGTCTTACTCAGAACAATGTACATAATAATTGCAATGATAATTGCGATAAAAATTGCAATGGTTGTTGAATTGGTCTTAAAGATTGTATTCAATCCCATATTAGGGATCAAGGATTCAGGAGATACAGAGCTTAGCTTATAAGTTCTGGTAGTCTTCTGATCGTACATACCCTTTATTGTACTGTACATCAATTCATTTACCAGATACAGACCAATCCAGTTAAACATAATAGAAGTAATAACTTCGTTTACGTTAAAATATGCCTTGAAGAAACCCGGAACTGCTCCCCAAATGGCGCCACACACCATAGCAGCCAGTAAACATACATACCAGGGCATATGAAGAATGATAGCAAAATATAAAGCTCCAAATACGCCTACTGTATACTGTCCCGCTGCACCAATGTTGAACAGACCTGTCTTAAATGCAAAAGCAACAGAAAGACCTGTCATAATTAACGGAGCTGCCTGTGTGATCTCACTTCCGACTCCCTTAGGAGCAAGGTAAAATCCGCCTTTTACAATTCGCACAAAACCATCCAGTGCATTCTCTGAGTTAATGCAAAACAAAATAATCAATCCAACTAAAAGTCCAATCACGATACAAACAAGCGAAGCACCGATGGACAGAAGGACATCTTTTTTCTTTTCGTTCATGTTGATAACCATACCTTTCTTTCAATGATGTCTGCTGAATGTATCTTCTAAACTTCTTCAGGAACTGCTTCTTTTTTGGCGCCTGCCATATAAAGTCCTAATTCCTCTACAGTAATCTGTTTCGGATCAAGCTGTCCTACAAGCTCACCCTCATACATAACCAGAATACGGTCTGAAACATCCATTACTTCGTCCAATTCCAGTGAAACAAGCAATACTGCTTTGCCCTTGTCACGTTGTGCTACCAGCTGGCTGTGAATATATTCGATTGCCCCCACATCAAGACCTCTGGTCGGCTGTACCGCTACCAGAAGATCTGGATCTTTATCAATCTCACGCGCGATAATCGCTTTCTGCTGATTACCACCGGACATACTTCTGGTTATGGTAATCGGGCCTTGTCCACTTCTGACATCATACTGTTCAATCAGCTTGTCTGCATAGCGACGTACTTCTTTACTCTTGATAAATCCACCCTTCTGGAAATCAGGCTCAAAATATCTCTGTAATACCATATTCTGCTCCAAAGAATAATCAAGAACAAGACCATGCTTATGTCTGTCTTCAGGGATATGGCTCATGCCCATTTTAGAACGTTCACGGATAGATGCCTTGGTAATATCCTGTCCTTTGAATAGAATCTTACCACCTGTGATTTTCTCAAGCCCTGTAAGCCCCTGCACAAATTCACTCTGTCCATTTCCATCAATACCTGCGATACAGACAATCTCACCACGGCGTACATTAAAGGAAATATCTTTCACGGCATTGTTGGAATGTGCCTTACTCGGTACCGTCATATGCTCTACCTTCAGTACAGTCTCGCCCGGTTTTGCAGGCTTCTTATCTACTGAGAAGTTTACATTTCTACCTACCATCATCTTGGAAAGTTCTTCTTTTGTTGTATCCTTTACATTTACTGTACCTACATATTTACCCTTACGAAGAATCGTACAACGGTCTGCTACTTCCATAATTTCATTCAGCTTATGTGTAATGAACAGAATGGATTTGCCTTCTTTTGCAAGGTTCTTCATAATCTTCATCAGTTCTTCAATCTCCTGCGGAGTCAGAACTGCAGTCGGCTCATCAAAAATAAGGACTTCATTATCACGATATAACATCTTCAGAATTTCCGTTCTCTGCTGCATACCTACTGTAATATCAGAAACAAGAGCATCCGGGTCTACCATAAGTCCATACTTATCGCTCAGTTCCATAACTCTCTGGCGGGCGCCTTTCTTCTCCAGGAATATTCCCTTCGTAGGCTCAACACCAAGGATAATATTATCTAATACAGAAAAACATTCTACCAGCTTAAAATGTTGGTGTACCATACCAATATTCAAATCATTTGCATCATTTGGAGTATTGATATGCACTTCCTTACCATCCTTCTTAATTGTTCCGGAGGTAGGCTGATAAAGTCCGAATAAGATACTCATCAAAGTAGACTTACCGGCTCCGTTCTCTCCTAAAAGAGCGTGAATTTCTCCTCTTTTCAACTGCAAGGTAATATTATCATTAGCCTTGATTCCAGGAAATTCTTTTGTGATGTTCAACATCTCAATAATGTAATCATTCTCCATGGTCCATTTTCCTTTTCCTATTTTGTAACTGTTCAGAAGCCGGATGTGTTTCACAGCTTCTAACCCGTTCACGGTTTACACATTTGTTTATACTTTAGTATAACATCTAACAGCTTAAAAAAAAAGGGGAAGAGAACAAGTTCTCCACCCCTTTTTTAAGTTCAAAATTACTCTACATATGTAACAGTTACATGAGAACCAACTTCTGGCTGATTCTCTGTATCGTTAGATACTGTGATAGAACCATCTTTAATGCCGTTTAATACGGTTTCATATTCATCCTTAGTAAATGTCTTGAATCCCCAAGAAGCATCAGCTGTAGGAAGTCCAAGGTAATCACCCTGTGTCAGACCAAGCTGTTCAGACTTGCCACCGATAGAAGACCAGTTACCTGATGTATAAGCATCAAGTGCTGCTTCTACTGCTGAGCCAAGACCCTTCATAGCGGATGTGATACAAGCATCACCGATCTTAGGGAACTGGTCAACGTCTACGCCGATAACCTTGCCATCATACTGTGCTGCTGCATCAACTGCTGATGTATAGATACCGCCGCCGCAAGCGAATACAACCTGTGTTCCGTCTGCGTACCAGCCTTCCATACGTGCTGTGATTGCATCATCGCCGTAGAACTGTCCGCCGTAGTAGTACTTAACATCTACATCAACGCCCATCTCTTCAGCTGCTGCGTTGATACCCTGAATATAACCGAAACCATAACGGATAACTGCTGGAACTGCAATACCGCCAAGGAATCCAAGGCTTGTATAACCATCTTTAACTGCTGCATAACCAGCTAAGTAGCCAGCCTGCTCTTCCTGGAAGGAGCAGATATATACGTTGCTGCCAAGTGCAACACTCTCACCTGCAAGGTTTACGATGTCGCCTTCTGTAACGTCAACTGCGATAAATGTAACATCAGGATACAAATCCTGCTCTTCAGCGATTGCAGGTCCAAATAAGTAACCAGGCATAACAACAACTGTTGCGCCTTCTGCAACTGCTAAATCTACAGCATTGATTCTCTCTTCATCTGTATCTTCTGCTGGTTTATAATACTGTGTTTCAATTCCGTTAGCCTCACCATAAGCTACACATGTCTCCCATGTGATCTGGTTGAAGGACTCATCTGTGATATCTCCGGAGTCAGTGATCATAGCAATCTTCTTATCGGAGTTATCTGTTGTTGCAGCCTCTGTAGCTGCTGCTTCTGTTGCTGCTGCCTCTGTTGTAGTAGTTTCTGCAGCAGAAGGTGTTTCTGTTTCTGCTGAGCTGCCGCATCCAACCAAAGATGCTACCATAGCAGAAGCGAGAACAAGTGACAATGCTTTCTTCTTCATAAAAAATTTTCCTCCTTTGAACTCGACACATATTACAAAAACATGGTCTAATTACATTGATATGGTATCATAGTACAAACCAAAACACAAGAAATTATACAAAATATATTTTTTGTATAATTTTACATGTATTATTGCATAAAAGAACCAATAGCGTTACTAACCGCCATTGGTCCTCCGTAAACAAAAGTTATGTTACTACTTTTCGTTTTATATTGCAAGTCGAAATTTTATTTCTTTAATGGACTTTTTCTATAAATAATATCATCACGGGAAGGTCCGTTACTTACCATTGTGATAGGATAGCCTATCTGCTGCTCGATAAACTCGATATACTTACGGCATTTCTCAGGAAGCTCTTCATAGGTCCTGATGCCGCGGATATCACATTTCCAGCCTGGCAGAGTTGTCAGTACCGGCTTAGCTTTCTCCAGCTTGCAGGTAACAGGGAACTGTGTTGTAACTTCGCCATCAATCTCATAACCTGTACATACAGGAATCTCATCAAGATAACCAAGTACATCCAATACTGTAAAGCATACATCTGTAGTACCCTGCAGACGGCAGCCATACTTGGAGGCAACACAGTCAAACCAGCCAGGTATTCAGGATCATTCCACCATACTTCTCTG
>ERZ859967.1076-NODE-1076-length-13453-cov-3.500672_pt1 | contig 13453 bp, 9 predicted proteins | sample MGYA00510115_ERZ859967 | MGnify/ENA primary metagenome ERZ859967 (study PRJEB30046, sample SAMN00715171) | human gut metagenome | study: EMG produced TPA metagenomics assembly of the A metagenome-wide association study of gut microbiota in type 2...
CAAAAAAGAGTATGAAGAGTAGATTAGTATTATTGGCATGTTGCCTGGCACTGCTAAGCAGTTGTGGACAAGGTGACAAAAGCACGGGAAAAGCACCCGAATTTGCAGTGATTACAGTAGAAACGACCACTGCCAACCTGACAAACAGTTATCCGGCTACTATTAAAGGTAAACAAGATGTGGAAATCCGCCCGATGGTAAGCGGTTTTATCACCAAGCTACATGTGGACGAGGGTTCCGTTGTACGCAAAGGACAAGTATTGTTCAGCATTGACCCTGTACAATACCAGGCTGCAGTAAATTCGGCCAAGGCTGCGGTTGAAACAGCAAAAGCCGCTGTAAACACACAAGAACTTACAGTAAGCAACAAACGCACGTTGAACCAAAAGAACATCATCAGCGATTACGACCTGCAAATGGCCGAAAACCAGCTGGCACAAACCAAAGCACAATTGGCACAGGCGGAAGCGCAACTGGTCAATGCTCAAAACAGCCTGTCATACACCAATGTAACAAGCCCCAGCGACGGTATTGTAGGTACTATCCCCTATCGTGTAGGTAGTTTGGTAAGCCCCTCCATGGCCACCCCGCTGACCACAGTTGCCGACATCTCCGAAATGTTCGCTTATTTCTCCATGACCGAAAGACAGCTCCTGTCACTGATACGCGAAGGCGGAAGCATCAAGGATATTCTGGCAAAGATGCCTCAGGTACAACTGCAACTGATTGACGGAACCATGTATGCCGACAGTGGTCGCGTAGAAACCATCAGCGGCGTTATCGACCAGACTACAGGTGCAGTAAACATGCGTGCCCTCTTCCCCAACAAACACAACATCCTGCGTAGCGGAGGTACAGGAAACGTAGTATTCCCCAATCCGATGGAGAATGTAATCATGATTCCGCAATCGGCCACCACAGAAATACAGGACAAGAAATTCGTATTCGTTGCACAACCTGACAACACACTGAAAAATACCGAAATACAGGTATTCAGCCTGAACGATGGCAAATATTTTTACGTTACAGACGGCTTGAAGGCCGGTGATAAAATCGTGATAGAAGGCGTACAGAACCTGAAAGACGGACAAAGCATCACCCCTATCACTCCTGAAGAGAAAGAGGCTGAATATCAGAAAGCCCTCAAAGACCAAAAAGAAGGTAATATCCAAACTGCGTTCAATTAACATTTAACGCCCCTAATCATTAAGTAACATGAAATTAGATAGATTTATTAATCGTCCGGTACTATCTACGGTAATCTCCATCCTGATAGTAATCCTGGGACTTATTGGTCTGGCGACGCTGCCTATCACCCAATATCCGGACATTGCACCACCGACGGTATCGGTACGCGCCACTTACCAGGGTGCCAACGCCCAAACGGTGTTGAACTCTGTCATTGCGCCGCTGGAAGACCAAATCAACGGTGTGGAGAACATGATGTACATGACTTCCAGTGCATCCAATAACGGTTCCGCCGAAATTTCCATTTACTTCAATCAGGGCACAGCCCGGGATATGGCAGCCCTTAACGTACAGAACCGCGTTTCCATGGCTCAGGGTTTGCTGCCGGCCGAGGTAACCAAAGTCGGTGTGACTACGCAGAAGCGACAGACATCCATGTTGATGGTATTCTCCATTTACGATGAGAAAGACCAGTACGACATCGAATTCCTTGAGAACTATGCCAACATCAACCTTATTCCGGAAGTAAAGCGTGTAAACGGTGTGGGTGATGCTACCGTGCTCGGTCAGGACTACTCCATGCGTATCTGGCTGAAACCGGATGTGATGGCACAATACAAGTTGATTCCTAACGATGTAGCCGGTGCACTGGCCGAACAAAATATCGAAGCAGCTCCCGGACAGTTTGGTGAACGCGGCAATCAAAGCTTCCAATACACCATCCGCTACAAAGGCCGTCTCCAACAGCCGGAAGAATTTGAGAATATCGTAATCAAAGCCCTTGAGAACGGTGAAGTTCTCCGTTTGAAAGACATTGCCGATATTGAACTCGGACGTCTGTCCTACAACTTCAATAATACGGTAAACGGCCATAAGGCAGTATCCTGTATCGTATACCAGATGGCAGGAACCAATGCTACGCAGACTATCAGTGACCTGGAAGAAGTACTTGGAAAAGCATCCGAAACGCTGCCTTCCGGTTTGAAAATCAATATCGCCCAAAGCGCCAACGACTTCCTGTTCGCTTCTATCCATGAAGTAATCAAAACATTGATTGAGGCGTTCATCCTCGTGTTCATCGTGGTGTATATCTTCCTGCAAGACATGCGCTCTACGCTGATTCCCGCCATTGCCATTCCGGTAGCTTTGATTGCTACTTTCTTCGTACTGCAACTGATCGGCTTCAGTATCAACCTGCTGACACTCTCGGCTATGGTGCTTGCCATCGCAATTGTAGTGGATGACGCCATAGTCGTCGTCGAGGCAGTACAGTCGAGGTTCGATGTCGGGTATAAGTCTCCTTATATGGCAAGTATCGACGCTATGAAGGGTATCAGTAATGCGGTTATCACCTCTTCACTGGTATTTATGGCGGTATTTATTCCTGTATCGTTTATGAGTGGTACGTCCGGTACGTTCTATACGCAGTTCGGTTTGACAATGGCAGTTGCCGTAGGTATTTCAGCTATTAACGCTTTGACACTGAGTCCGGCCCTTTGCGCCTTGTTGCTGAGACCTTATATTAATGAAGATGGTACGCAGAAAAATAATTTTGCCGCCCGTTTCCGTAATTCGTTCAATGCGGCTTTCGATGTGGTGGTGAATAAGTATAAGAATGCGGTACTATTTTTTATTAAGCGTCGTTGGTTGTCATGGTCATTGCTGGCTTGTTCAGTAGTATTGTTAGTACTCCTGATGAATTCAACGAAAACCAGTTTGGTGCCTGATGAAGACCAGGGTGTATTGTTCGTCAACGTAAGTACGGCTCCGGGTAGCTCACTGAAGACTACGGATGATGTTATGCTTCGTATAGAAGAGCGCTTGGAAGCTATTCCGCAAAAGTTGCATATTCAGAAAGTAGCCGGTTACGGATTGCTTTCCGGACAGGGAAATACATTCGGTATGATTGTTATGAAACTGAAATCCTGGGATGAACGTACGAAGAAAGAAGATCAGGTGCAGGCTGTCATCGGACAGATTTATGCCCGCACGGCAGATATCAAGGATGCTACGATCTTTGCAATTGCTCCGGGTATGATTCCGGGTTATGGTATGGGTAATGCGCTCGACCTGAATGTACAGGATAAGTTGGGTACGGATGTGAATACCTTCTTCCAGACTACCCAGCAATACCTGGGTGCTTTGAATCAGCGTCCCGAAATCTCCATGGCTTATTCTACTTTCGATGTGCGTTATCCGCAATGGACTGTCGAGGTAGATGCTGCCAAATGTAAACGTGCCGGCATTACTCCGGATGCAGTGCTTTCCACACTTTCGGGCTACTATGGCGGACAGTATGTATCTAACTTCAACCGTTTCTCAAAGGTATATAGGGTTATGATACAGTCCGGTCCGGAATACCGCATGGATGAGTCTTCATTGCACAACACCTTTGTACGGATGGCAAACGGTGAGATGGCTCCACTGAGTCAGTTCGTTACGCTGACCCGCAGTTATGGTGCCGAGACATTGAGTCGCTTCAATATGTATAATTCCATATCCGTGAATGCCATGCCTGCCGAGGGATATAGTACGGGTGATGCCATCCGTGCCGTGAAAGAGACAGCAGAAATCAGCCTGCCGAAAGGTTATGGTTATGACTTCGGTGGTATCACACGTGAGGAGAACCAGCAGAGTGGTACGACGGTAATTATCTTCGGTATCTGTATTTTGATGATCTATCTTATCCTGAGTGCGCTTTATGAAAGCTTCATCGTTCCGTTTGCAGTTATTCTTGCGGTTCCGGTAGGTCTGATGGGTACGTTCTTGTTTGCCAAGATAGCAGGATTGGAGAATAATATTTATCTGCAAACAGGTTTGATTATGTTGATCGGTTTGCTTGCCAAGACGGCCATTCTGTTGACGGAATATGCTGCCGAGCGCCGAAAAGCAGGCATGGGATTGATTGCTTCCGCAGTCAGCGCAGCCAAAGCACGTCTTCGTCCTATCCTGATGACGGCACTCACCATGATCTTCGGTCTGTTCCCGCTGGTGGTAGCTACGGGAGTAGGTGCTAACGGTAACCGTTCGTTGGGTACGGGTGTAGTAGGTGGTATGACCATCGGTACATTGGCATTGCTTTTCATCGTTCCGGCTTTGTTTGTCACCTTCCAGTGGTTGCAGGAACGTCTTCGTCCGGCTCAGTCCATGCCGACCAAAGACTGGCAGATTGAGGAGGAGATGGAAGTGAGTAAGAAAGAAATAGAAGAATCACATAAATGATAGGTTGGCACTGGATACAGGAGTATTTTCATTCTCCTCCGCCGGAGGAGGGGAATTGAGATACTCCGGTTGTGTAAATTCATCATTTTCTAATGAAATAAACAATATAAATAATGAAGAAACAAATCATCACTTTAGCTGTCGCAGCCTTGCTGTTGAGTAGTTGCGGCATCTATACTAAATATGAACGTCCCGAAGTCAAGACCGACGGACTTTACGGGCAGGATATAGAGGTGGAAGACACCACCTCTATTGCCTCTCTCTCCTGGCGCGAGTTGTTTACCGACCCGCAACTACAATCTCTCATTGAGCATGCACTGCAAGGCAATACCGACTTGCAGTCCGCTCAGTGGCGTATCAAAGAAGCGGAAGCTACTCTGTCATCCGCCCGTCTGGCCTATCTGCCTTCTTTTATGCTGACTCCGCAGGGAGGTGTCAGTAGCTTTGATAAATCAAAAGGTTCCTGGACGTATAGCGGCATAGCGTCCGCCAGTTGGGAAATTGATATTTTCGGTAAACTGACCAATGCGAAACGCCGTGCAAAAGCTTTGTATCTTCAGAGCCTGGAGTACGAACAAGCTGTCACTACTTCGTTGATAGCCAATGTGGCAAATATGTATTATACCTTATTAATGCTCGATGCACAATACAACGTCTCTGCCGAAACTGCCGCCAAGTGGCGTGAGAGCGTGAAGACAATGCGTGCTATGAAAGCAGCAGGTATGACAGATGAGGCCGGAGTAGCCCAGACCGAAGCAAACTGTTATATGGTAGAAGCCTCTTTGCTCGACCTTAAACAGCAAATCCGTGAAGTAGAGAATTCACTTTCTATTTTACTGGGTGATGTGCCCGACGCCATCGAACGTGGAAAGTTACAGGGACAAAGTTTCCCGGAAGAACTTACCGTTGGTGTTCCGTTGCAGTTGCTCTCCCGTCGTCCCGACGTGAAGAGTGCGGAACTCTCGCTGGCACAGGCTTTTTATAGTACAAATGCGGCACGTTCAGCCTTTTATCCTTCCATTACTTTGGGAGGTACGGCAGGTTGGACAAACTCTGCCGGAAGCATGATTATCAATCCGGGCAAGTTGTTACTCTCCGCAGTTGGTTCACTGACACAACCTTTATTTAATAAAGGATTAAACATGGCACAGTTGAAAATAGCCAAAGCCCAACAGGAAGAAGCTAAACTTTCTTTCCAGCAGGCGCTGCTGAATGCTGGAAGTGAAGTGAATAATGCCCTTACCCAAGTGCAGGTGGCCCGCGGTAAAACAGAGTTGCGCGACGGACAAATCACTTCATTGGAAACCGCAGTCCGAAGCACGCAATTGTTGATGAAACATGGCAACTCCACTTATCTGGAGGTACTTACCGCCCAGCAATCGTTGCTCTCTGCCCAACTGACGCAGATAGCCGACCGCTTCGATGAGATACAGGGAATTATCAATCTCTACCAGGCCTTAGGTGGTGGCAGGGAATAAAGAATAAATCATATACTCTCTCTTCTCTCGTTTCTTCATCCCCTTTTATCCTTCACGAAGTGGAGTGGTGAGAGGGGATATTTTTAGTGGTCACTCACCACTAATCACTTATTGCAGGTACTGGTCGATCTGTGCCACCGTTGCATCTTTCAGCAGTACTTTCTTGTCTTTATCCAATAGATACAGGGTAGGTATCGCTTTCAGGTCATACAGATTCTTTTCCTTTATAACGAGTTTTTTATCATACCCGTTTATCCATTCTTTGGGGAAGTCCGGTAGGTGTCTTTCCCATTCTTCCTTATCTTCATCCGGATAAATAGCCAGTATTTTTAGACTTCCTGCTGCAAACTCCTTGTTGATGGCAGGTGCTTGTTTCAGTGCTTCTATGCCTTCTTCACAAGCATGACATCCCGGATTGTTGATAAACAGCAGCGTATATTTAGCTTTCACTCCGTAGAGCGTACCGTTTTTTCCGGACAGCAGTGTATAGGTGAAATCTTCTGCCGGCCTTCCGATACGATTCTGTTCAGCCAGTTCCCGGCGTCCTTGCGGAAGTATTTTCTCCGTATCATTCAATACTTTACTTTCCAGCATGGCGTCCAGTACCGGAATGTAAAATTCTTCGTTCCGCATCGGAGAATTCGGATCATACAGATATTTTTCTGCTAAGTCAGTATAATAGAAGAATACGACTTTCTTCTGATCTGCCATCTTATACATTTGCTTTATGGCAGCTATCGCAGTAGTGTCCGGCACTATCTTCAGGATATCTATAAAGTCCACCCATGCTTGTTCCGTAACATCCGGAAGGTTGATATAAGTGGTGTCGGTAAAATCCATATTGTCCCAATAGTGCCGTACCAGATAGTCCGCACGCAATTCGGGAGTGTTCAGCATGGCTGGTATAAGGGGGAGCGTGAATTTTCTTACGGTGTCTGCCTGGACTGCCGTTTCCTTGTTGTCGTTCGCTTTCCGGCTGCCGCATGAGGCACACAGGATCAGGAATAGGAGGAAAATGTTGAGAGAAGTTTTCATAATTCAACTACTTATATAATGTATTGAGAGACAAAGATAATGCAAATGTTTTAATTACCATTTGTTAAGTATCAGCAAATTTATGAAGCCTACCTTTGCCCCGCTTTTTTAAAAACAATGAGATATGCAAAGGGATAATTTGGACTTCAAAAACATGAGTGTGAGTAAGTTGTTTACAAAACAACTCTTCCCCACGTTGCTGGGTATGGTATCATCCGCATTGTTCACTGTTGTCGACGGGATATTCGTAGGACGCGGAATAGGCAGTGATGCCATTGCCGCGGTGAATATTGCGGCGCCTATTTTTATGATAGCGGCCGGGTTGGGACTGATGTTCGGTATGGGTGGAGGAATTCTTGCTTCCATTAATCTGTCTCGTGGCAAATTGGTGGTCGCCAATATCAATGTCACGCAGTCAATCGTCATGCTGACGATTGTCAGTATCATTATGGGAATACTATTGACTGTGTTCCCCGAAACTGTAGTAACCTTATTAGGAGCCGAAGGGCATCTGACGGAATTGTCGGCGGAATATTTGTTTTGGTTCTCCATATCCATTCCGTCCACGGTCTTGCTGGTGGCATTGCCGTTCTTTGTACGCCTGACGAATCCTAACTTTGCCATGTGGGCCATGCTGGCGGCTACTGTTGTCAATATCTTGCTCGATTATATCTTTATCTTTATTTTTGAGTGGGGATTGTTCGGTGCTGCTATCGCTACTGATTTGGGAGAATTGGTGGGGACACTTTTACTCTTGGGTTATCTGCTTCGTCCCTCCGTATCGGTTCGTTTTGCCAAGCTGAAGATGAGTATCAAGAGTATCCGCCTGACACTGAGGAATACATGGTATATGCTGAAACTGGGTGTTTCATCCTGTTTGAGTGAAATAACGATTGCCGTCATGGCTATTGCCGGCAATTATGTGTTTATGAGCCATCTGGGAACAGATGGGGTAGCGGCTTATAGCATTGTCTGCTATCTGTTCCCTATTATTTTCATGGTGTTTAACGCTATGGTTCAGTCGGCACAGCCCATTGTCAGCTACAATTATGGTTGCGGGCAGTTGTTGCGGTCCAATAAGGCGCTGCGTTTATGCATTATTTCCGCGGTTGTGTTTGCTTTGCTGATTAGCGGAGTGTTTGTCTGTTTCTCCGGTGATATCGTTTCCTTGTTCTTGCCGGACCGGACAAGTCATGCCTGGCAGTATGCAGTTGCTGGTCTGCCTCTGTTTGCTGTCGATTACATTTTTTTCGGGATAAATGTAATCACAATAGGGTATTATACCAGTATTGAACGTATTAATCTAGCAATGAGGCTTACGTTGCTGCGTGGTATATTGCCGGTCTTGTTCTTCTTTGTACTTCCTGCATGGTTGGGAGTGACGGGCATCTGGCTTGCTGTGGCGGCGGGAGATATTACTACAACAATCCTTATTGTGCTGTGCAGAAAGAAAGTTTAGTATGGCTGTACCTATGAATTATTTTCAATACATTTGCATACAAAAAAATATATTTATCATGAAACGCAACTCTTTCTTATTATTTGTAGCGATTCTCTTCACTTCTGTTTCAGTTTCTTTTGCTCAAAAGAAACTCTCCATCCTTGGAGACTCTTATTCTACATATTACGGTTATGTCACTCCCGACACCAACCTCTGTTGGTATGGCGTACCGGAAGAAAAGAGAGAGAATGATGTGAAGCGGGTGGAGGATACCTGGTGGTATCTTCTTATCAATGAGCACGGTTATCAGATGGAGCGTAATAATTCCTATTCCGGTTCAACCGTTTGCCACACCGGTTATGAGAAAGCGGATTACTCGGATCGTTCTTTCGTAACGCGCATGGACAACCTGGGTAATCCCGATGTTCTCCTGGTCTTTGGCGGTACGAACGACAGTTGGGCGAAGGCCCCTATTGGAAGCTACCAGTATGCAGACTGGACTAAAGCCGATCTTTACAGCTTCCGTCCTGCCTTCTGCCGACTGATGGACTATCTGACTAAACGCTATCCGGATACCCGAATCTATAATATCACGAACACCGAACTGTCGGAAGATGTAATTAACTCTATGGATGAAATCTGCCGCCATTATGGAGTAACCAATATCCACCTGCGTGATATTGACAAACAGTGGGGACATCCCTCCATAAAAGGAATGAAGAGTATTTGCGAACAGGTTTGTAAAGTACTGGAAGAATAACATATACCCCTTCCACACCGCTGCGTCCCTTTATTCATCGGGCATAGCGTGTGGAAGGGTGTTTTTTGTGGACTTATCTCGTTACGATCCGATCCCGGCTGACTCCATAATATCCTGCTGCCGGCACATATATCGGTTGTGTCTTTCTTCCTATATTTTCTATCTTTCCTTCCGCATTCAGCCGTTTCAGGTGCTCCGCTGCTTTCGACCGCATAAAGCCGCATATACGCTGGAAATCGGCACGTGTCATCAGTTGGTGTTCTGCAAAATACGCTTTCAGCCGCATATCTATCTCTACATCAGATAGTTTACCGGAGTGCCCGCTGTGCCTGAAGTTTTTCAGTTTCACGTTGCCCACCTCGTCCTTCAGCGCACGGTCGGCACGGAACTTGATACCTTTCAATCTCACCTTTTCATTTTTCCGGTCCGTCTCCCTCGTGATTCCTTTTTCACTTTTCAGTGTGGGGTAGAAATAACCGATACCATCCAGGTGTACTTGCCGCCCTTCCGATAATTCCTCGCCCATCACATGAGAAAGCGCGTCGAGCACCGCCGACACATCAGTTTCAGTCAGCGAGCTGCGTTTCTGTATTTTTCGGCGGATTTCGTCGGTTCCTACTTTTCCATTGAGGGTGATGCGTGCATGGATTGTTGTTTTCTCAGTTTCGTCCGTTTCATTGTTCGGTACCGGAGTCTCATACCATTCAAAAAGTATTGCCATTGTTTGTCGTTTTACAATTGATGATGCAAATGTACCATATATATAAGGGAAGAGCAAATTTTGAACGGACCATTCATATCGTTTGATTATAGTCGGCAGGCTGGCTGATTGCAATCAACAAGCTTGCTGACAGTAATCAGTAAGCCTGCCGACTATAATCAAACGCTGCGGATGCCTTATGCAAAAGACGATGATCCCATATGTGAAATCACAACAAGATATACCTGCTTTATTAGTGCTGATTAGTTGAACGGATTTCTCTAAAACGTTTGCAAACAGGCCTTTTATGATGCTAACTTCGTAGCATTAATCACTAAAATAGTAACAGAATTATGAAGACAAAATTAATGCGATTTATTACCTCTTTTTTTGAGAGTTGGAGAGAAGAAAAAAAAGTGCTGGCAAATCAGCCGGAATCTATTGTGGAGCACACGGATATTACCGTTGTGCGTTCCACAAACCATCTTGTTGCGGAACGTGTAAAGACCGTGCCGGTTAGTCTGACGGATCAGGTAAACCGCTTCCTGCAATCTACCTACGATTTTCGTTATAATTTGCTGACGGAAGAAACCGAATACCGTCCGGCAGATGGGAGAGGAGAGCCTTTTGCACCTGTGGGCAGGCGGGAACTGAATTCTTTCTGCCTCGAAGCGCATGCACGGGGCATTGCCTGTTGGGATAAAGACATCAGTCGTTATCTTTATTCTACCAGTGTACCCGGTTATCATCCTTTCCTTCTGTATCTGGACGAACTTCCGGCCTGGGATGGCATTGATCGTCTTGAAGCATTGGCGCACCGTGTTTCTTCTGATCCATTGTGGATAAAACACTTCCATATATGGTTGCTTGCTCTTACTGCACAATGGTTGGGCATAACGGGAAAGCATGCCAACAGTGTGGCTCCTATCCTTATCAGTACGGAACAAGGCTGTTTGAAATCTACCTTTTGCAAGAGTTTAATGCCCGAAACCCTGTCACGTTACTATTCGGATGAAGTGGAGTTGACTTCAAAGGGAAACGTCGCCCGTAAAATGTCGGAAATGGGTCTGCTGAATCTTGACGAGTTCGATAAATATCCCGCTTCTAAAATGCCGTTGCTGAAGAATCTGATGCAGATGGCGGAGCTGAACCTTTGTAAAGCCTATCAGAGAAACTATCGTAACCTGCCGCGTATCGCCTCTTTCATAGGCACAAGCAACCGTTCCGATTTATTATCCGATCCTACGGGGAGCCGGCGTTTTCTTTGTGTGGAAGTGAAGGGGAAGATAGATTGTTCCCGCATTGTGCACAAACAAATCTATGCCCAGTTGAAGCAAGAGCTTCTGAAGGGTGCCCGATATTGGTTTACGGCAGAAGAAGAACATGAATTGAAGGAGCATAATAAGATGTTTCAGCGTCGCAGCATAATGGAAGAGGTGCTTTATGCCTGTTTCCGCCCTGCCACAGCCGAAGATCGGGATGAAATAGTGCAACGCCTTTCCGCGGCAGACATTTTCAAGGTTTTGAAAAGACAGAATCCAGCCGCCATGCGGGGAGTTAATTCGAATGCGTTTGCCCAGTTGTTGGCGCCATTGGGATTTTCCCGCTCACGTAGCCGTTATGGGAATTATTATGCGGTCATTTCTTTGTCCGAAAATATCCCTTCCACCCGCTAACCCCGATGAATCGGGCGTTTCAATAGTGTGGAAGGGTAGGGATACTCGCTATGAATATGGTAAAAGCTGGTTTGACTGAGGAAAACAAGAATAGATGCTCAACGGTTTTTAGAGAATCTTTTTTGATGAAATTCGAAACAAATGAATGCTTTTGTTGTTGAATGTGAAAAAAAACGTATCTTTGCAACTGAACACGTGACATGTGATATCTTTCATGGTTTACATGTCCTCTTCCGGTACCAGTAAAATGTGGAAATTTGACTAAAAAACCGGATGAGCGTAGCCTGTATCAGTCTTGGTACGGGCTTACTCTTCCTGTTTTTAGAGGTATCCACATACCTACTGGTAGGGAAGAAGTAAGACCCCGTACTTTTATAATATAAACCATTATAGCCGTATAGGGTTGATTTGAAACTATTTAATCAAACACTATATGGCTAATTGGCTTTCTATACAAGCAGCTGCCGAAAAATACGGCGTAACTGAGGGGGTAATCCGTGAATGGATTCGGCTCAATTATTTGACAATTTCTTCTTTAAAGAGGGATCCTTTTGAAGATCTGGATCCGCTGGTGGATGCTGACGAACTCGATAGAGCTCTTGAGTTAAAATCGATGCAATCCTATCCTGACGATGAAACTATTGAGCGAATTCCGAGAGGGCATTTAGATTGGATTTATCAGGAGAATTCCCGATTGGCAAAAAAGAATGATGATTTGCGGGAAGAGAATTATTTGCATGTTCAGTGGGAGGCTAAGCTAAAAGCTGATTTAGATAAAATGATAGAGCTTACCGAGCGTTTGAACTCATTGCACCAGAAAATAGCGGAAGACTATAAGTCTACGCTCAGTAGCCGATTTGATATTTGGTCTTCTTTCTGGCATTTACTCTTCTCTAAAAAGAAATAAAGACCTAACTTGATAACTAATACCTCACCTAACCAGTATATATTGTTTTTTTTAATCCTTTTCATCTTGTGAGTACGGAGTTCCGTGAGGAGCTCCGTCTCTTTTTTGTATACCCTCCCTTTCTATTTCTATCCATTTCTCCTCCTCCTGGGAGTAGGAGTATCCCGTAGGGGGGAGGTGTAGATGAGTTAATCTACCTCCCTATACGCGCACGTATATATAATAATGTATCCCCTTCCCCCTCCTTTCATTCTCCCTTTCAAACTTATGTTCTACAACATCCTTATCAATCAGCCATTTACGAAATTGTTTCAAAAAAGTTTCGAAAAAAAGACAGATATGTTTGGAGCGAATAGATATATCGGCTACTTTTGCACCCGCTAACCAAGAGACGGTCAGCCTTGAAATTGACATTCTGACAGAAACGGCGTAGGAACTCCAACGTTTTTCTTTTCTTTAGCCTTTATTCCGATCAGGAATACAGCGTTCTAAAAGAAAAAAGAAAAAAACTTCCGGAAACATTTGGAAGATATGCTTAAAAGTTCTTACCTTTGCACCCGCTTTCCGAGAAGAGGCTGACGCTGAGTCAGCTTCCCTGATAGAGGCGGCGCTAAGAACTTCTTCTTCTTTTATCTCCCTTTCGCAAAGAGAGACGACGAGAAAAAGAAAAAAGAAAAAAAACTTTCGAAATTATTTGGAAGATATACTTAAAAGTTCTTACCTTTGCATCCGCTTTCTGAAAAGAAAAGCAGTTTTAAAAAGAAGCGATCTTTGAAGAATTTACATAAACAATACAAGTAGTACAAGAGCAGGTGCTTCGCAAATTAATGATTAAAAATTAATAATAAAAGCGCAGCATCTGGGTATAAAAAAAAGAACCGTCAAGTAACTTATATATATAGGTAATTTGAAGACTTTTAATAAACCGAGCGTCCTGAACAGAGCAAAAACACTGTCGCTTTTTAATAATTAATTATTAATTTGCGCAGTCACAATACTTTTACAATGAAGAGTTTGATCCTGGCTCAGGATGAACGCTAGCTACA
>ERZ859967.1096-NODE-1096-length-13295-cov-14.523943_pt1 | contig 13295 bp, 18 predicted proteins | sample MGYA00510115_ERZ859967 | MGnify/ENA primary metagenome ERZ859967 (study PRJEB30046, sample SAMN00715171) | human gut metagenome | study: EMG produced TPA metagenomics assembly of the A metagenome-wide association study of gut microbiota in type 2...
TACCCACACCCCTGCCGGGTAGGGGAGTGGGTAAGAAATAGTAATGATTATGAAATAACTTGTGCTATTACACAAACAACGAACACATGGTAAACGTTGGAATCTGAAGGGCGATCTGTGTTACTCCTGTCAAATTGACATATGCACCCGTGTCGGGCAGTGTAACGTTATGAATGGAGAGGTCCGTGCCTTTGACCATTAACTGGCAGTTGATCTTGTGGAATCCTCCATCACCCACGACATACCCTGTCGTCATAGTTTGGCAAGCCATAGCGATATCATACGGGCGTCCGTATTTTGTCGAAAGTGCTCCAATAATATACGTTGTGTCTCCCTTGATTGTCTGGGATGCACAAGTGACGGTCAGTCTCTGGTCGTCTGCTTTTGCCAGTGTCCAGGTATTTGCATAAATGCACTCAGAAAATCCACCCCATGAATATTTTGTGGCAATGCCAGCGGGTGCAAGCTCAATGCTGTTGTATGCAAATTGCGCGGCATAGGTGCCCGTTTTAATGGCGCTGACAATAGCGCCCGCAAGTAACTGATACCCTGCATCATTGGGGTGAATGTTGTCGGACGAAAACAGTGTATAATTGTGCATGATCTGCTCACATCCCGGCAGGTATGCACAGTTACTCTCACCACATGCGGCATATGCGGGCAGTACGTTATTGGCAATGTTGGCTCTGGCTTGCCTGTCCGGGCTCCATGCAATCATACCAATATGCACAATGGCATTAGGAAAATTTGTTTTGCAGAGCCCTGCAAAAGACGCAATGTCTGCCGTGATTGTGTTGCCGCTGTAGTTGTTGTCATTGTACCCGCCGAAAACATAAATATCGGTGATTTCAGCCGGGGCCGGGATTGTGGGTAATACGGATGTTACAAGGTCGGCAAATTTGTAGCCAACTCTGGAAAAACCATACCCGCCTTGACATGCTTTGTAATAATCGCCCGTTGCAAGGCCCAGAATTTGCGGCACTTTTTGGGACCACCCCATACCAGGACTTACACCGGCCCCCTCTCCCATTGAATAGCTGTCACCGACAAATAGGTACTTTTTCGGGCGGGCAACGTCATGCAGCTTATCAATATCGTTTTGGAGCTTTGTATCTGCCTGTTCGCGGGCAGTCTGCTCTGCCTTGATAGCCTGTTCGCGGGCAGTCTGCTCAGCCTTGATAGCCTGCTGCAGCTGTGCGTCTGTGTTCTCACGGTCGGCAATTTCGTCAGCAATCTGCTGTCTTGCGGTGGTGTCCTTAACATGGTATGGGACCGCGTCAATGTTCATTTTATCGAAATCTGCCATGGATAACCTCCTTACTTATGGGAAGCGGTCGTGGTGTGTGTTTCGGTCGTAATTGTAATGGTTTCCGTCGCCGGGGTGTATGCCACAGTTACGCGGGAAAGCTTTTCGACCTCCTTAACTTTTTGCAGTGCCTCCTTTGCCGTGTTTGCGGCCTCATTGGCTGCGGTGTTGGCGCTCTGCGCGTTGCTGCGGGCAGTGGGGTCTTTTACGGTAATATCCTGGCCACCCAGATTAAAAGTAGTTACATCAGGCATAATAGTTACCTCCCTGTAATGGTGATGGTTTGGTCCTCGGGGCTGTACACATGTACATCCCCGCCGTATATGGTGCTTGCCGCACTGGGCGGGAATCCTAGGTTAATACTTGTATCGCTGGCCCGGTACCACGCCGTGGGCATATTGAACAGTCGGGAAATAAGGTCAACCACAGATACTTCGATGCAGTTTGTGCCAATAACCACAAGCGACGTCTGCGGGATGGGTTGGGGGTTTGTGCAAAGGACATCACCGACAAAAAACACGCTATTAGCAGGTAATTGTTCAGTAGCGGCCTGCCCGTTTTCCTGCTGCGGCACTGCCGTGATAGCATTTTTAAGCGGGTCAATAAAATTTTGTAGCGTGAATACGGGGGTCCAGTAGTCAGTATTTGTGATCTGCACCCCCTGGGGGACGGGCTGAACGGAAAGATATGCAGTGCCGTCCTGCGGGTCCAGAACCAGGGTGTTTTGCGCGTACTGGCTGGTGATGTCCCACTTAATGGGATCCGCATACTTAATTGTATTGAGGCTGACAAAATTTGCAAGTTCCCGATTGAAATCATTGAGCGTGTCAATAATCCAGTCAAGATTAAGATCGTGGAAATTGGTGTAGGGTGCCTTGTGAATCGGATAAATGTCATTCATTTGCGATCATCTCCTTAATATACCAGCAGGCAAAAGTTTGCCTGAATATCTGCAACGATCTTATTCACCGCGTTTTTGGCGGCCAGGGCCAGCTCTTTGGCAATCAGGTCCTGCGGGTCTTTGCCCGCCCGGCCCTTTTCGGTCACGGTGTCTTTGTACCTATCCTGTGCTTTGGTGGTCCCGTCATTGGTAGTTGTCTGGTCGTCGGTGGTTGTGTCCGTGCCGGTGCTGGTGATCTTGTTACCGGTGCCAAGGGTGGTAGTACTCTTTTCGGCCGGCACCATGGTGCCGCTGTCAAAGCCTGTCACATCCCTGGTAGTGTTGTCGCTGCCATTATTCTGGCCGATGGTGGTAAGGTCAGGGGTGCGGGTGGTTTTGCCTGCCACCACGTTTTTGCTGCTGTTGGTGCCGCTGTTGGTCCCCTTGTGCTCCACGGTCCTGGTGCGATCATCGGAGGCCAACACGTCATAGTCAAGGCCCAGGGCTTTTGCATACCGGGTCCAGCTGGGCAGCATGGTTTCCGAAAACACGCCCAAGGCCCTTTGCATGGTGGGGCCATCGGTATAAAGTACCTCCAGCTCCAACGTATCAAATAGCAGCTGGTTACATACCGCCTCTTTTGATACGCTGTCAGGGACTTTAAGGTCCTCGAATAGTGGGGGGTATCCTGCTAGTAACCCGTTAAAGCTTAGTGTTGCGTGCATTGTTGGTCACCTCCTGCATGCCGGTGTCGGGTGGGAATCTCCAATCAACCCACAGCTGCGATCTGTCAATCCCAAAAAGCTTGTGGACCCGCTCGCAACTGCGCTGCAAGCTGTCCAGCCACAGCGACGCTTTTGCAGCCGTCTCCACGTTGTTGGAATTGACCTCATCGGTCAGCATGCGCTCTTTTTTGCTTGTGTTGGTGTTGGGGATACCGACTTCGGTATCAAAAAGCGCCTTGATGGTTTTTAACGCGGTCAGCAGCTCATTGGTAATAAAATTGCCTTTGAGGTCAGAGGAAAAGTACATCCACGGGGACTGCCCAGAGGCCCCGGTCTTGGAGGCTTTAAGCAAAGACGAATCGACGAAAACAGCGGGATTACCCTGCATGATCTCGTCAAACATTTTTTTGAAAGATTCTGCGCCCGCCTTGTTGCCGGCAGCAAACACATATGCAAGCCGGCTGTTGATTAGATTACTCTGGATGGTCTGGGCGGCAAGGGCCATCATGTCCCCGTAATATGCTACAATGTCCACCATGCCCCTGTAGTCAGGCTGCAGGTTGATAATCTCGCACTGCCTGCCGATCTGCAAATACGGGCTGCCCTTAATAAAGGGATTTGCCACAATGGAGTGTGTCGGGTTGTAAAAGATATTGATACCGGTAAGCCCCATGCGATCATATACCAGGCCGTACCGATCAGTGTTAAATACCGTCACACCGCCGGAACCAAATACCAGGTATTGCAAGCGGTTACTGGGCCAGGTGTCGGGGAGTGTCCACCGGACCATAGACACGGCTTCCAAAAACAGGTATTTGCGAAAATAATAAGACAGGTTGTTGCCCTTAGTGTGCATGACGGACGGTGTCACCGGTGATACATGGGCATTGATCTGCTCGTAACTGTAGGGTGCCGTCATAACAGCTTGCCCCCCTTTGCCATCTTAAACAGCAGCCACACCGGCAGCTTGCCGGAAGGCCACGGACCCGGCCCAGGACCCGGCCCAGGACCCGGCCCGGGGGGATTGCTTGCATCCCATTCGACTTCCCAAGTTCCTACCCGGTTCGGGATTCCCAGAATGGCGGAGGGGTCGGTTCTGTTGGCGGTGCCATAGCCGCCTACCCAGTATTCCCAGTGGGTGTGGATGCCGGTTACATTGCCCGTCCGGCCCTGCTCGCCGATATACTGGCCCGGGGTGATTGTTTCGCCGACCTTGTGAATCTGCCGGGCAAAATGAGCTGCCAGCCAATAGCTGTTATCGCTCATCTTAACTACGATGTAGTTGCCCCAGGAATCGTTGCCAGTCGTGCCGCCTTGCCATGTATGGGCTGTTACGACCGTACCGGCCCTTGGTGCATATGCTTTGTGATCTGTGTGTACGGTGTCAATGCCGCCATGGGGGCTGCCGTCAGAGTATGCGGGATATGCTGCAGATACTCTAATGGGTGATACCCCCGTGATACATTGCTTATATACTGCCATTGTAAAACACCTCCTACTCAAGGAAAAAGCCGTTGCGCAAAAAGCTTTTGACGCTGTCGATCTCGGCAGCTGTCGCCGGTAAGGCAAGGTCGGGATCGTCCACCATGATAAAGCCCGGAATGGTGGACAGCTGCACACGCTGGCACAGGGGCCGGCCATGGTCCTCGTTGTTGTCGTCCGCGATAATTTTAAACCGGGCCACCATGTAGGGCGCCATATCAAAGGCGATTGTGGACCCTGTAGCACCTTTGCTTGCCACGTCCGCGTTAGTTGCTTGTGCTGCATTTAAAATACCGTTTCCAACGTCCGACAAAGTCCCACCAGATAATGCCGCCTGTAGGCCCCCGAACGCTGCAGCAAAACCGGTTTGGAGTAGCCCCCCACTGCCGGAGGGGATACCAAAGTTAATATTTGACAGCTGTATGGACACACCTAGTTTTGCGGTTGTCTCGTGCACCAGCTGCTTATTGTCGGTAAATATGCGCATAACGCAGTCCCCGGTAAAAAGGTCCGTCACATATTGTATAGATAATGTGGCAGCTCCCCACAATTTAGAGGCATCAAGGGGTATCACTCCAAAGGGCTGCAAATAAATAGTGTAGTCCGTGTAAGGGGCAGCATTGCAATACTCCCCACGTTCTGCCGCCTGGGGGTGCTTTGGAACAGTCACTCTTACCGATTTTTTAAAATTGTTGTTATCGTCTCCCAAAATCCAGCCCGGAACATCAATAGACCACCACCCCACATCGATCTTAGATACAAGCGGTAAATGTGCTGTGAGTTCCGCGATGTCAAACGGAAAATAGTTACAACTTACAATATACTGATACGGATTAAAAAGCACTTTTGTCAGATTGTCGCTGATTTCCGAATTGTCGATACTAAGGTACGACACATCAGTCAGCAATTTTGCAGATAGTTTTTTAGCGTTTCCGGGGGTCATAACTACATAGGTTATAGCTCCGATAGAGTTGGCATTTTTGGCAATAAACCCTATCACGAAAAAACCACCGCTGATTGTTTCAGCGAATCCACCTTGAAAAGAGGTGGTTACGCTCTGCACTTTGGCTGTCGCCGGGTAAAGGCCATCCGAAATGGTGCCATCATACTTGGCGGACGACCGTACAACATACTCGGTTGCGCTGCTGATCTGATCCCGGTAACTGGCCAGGGTGTCAACGGTCAAGGATGCAATCCAGCGCGCGTCCGAATATGTCCAGTTTTTGACCCAATAATATCGGCCAAAAATGGGTATATTGCAATAATTGTACCCGGTGGGGTTGCTTTCCGTGGCAATTTTAATTTCGGGGTCGATAATGGTGCACGGGCTTTTTAAGTTGATCTCAAACGTTTGCCCACCAGTGGGCAGCTTGGTGCTGTTTGAGCGCTTGTTGATTTGGTAAAATATTGCCTGCATGCTGCTCACCTTCTTATAAAATAACCGACGGGCCAAAGCCCGCCGGTGCCGGTCAGGACTTGGAGGGGTCTGCGTCCTTGTGCATGGTGGTTTTCAGGGTGGTGGCTTTGGCCGCGCGGCCCGTGCTGGGCGCGGTCACGTCGCCCGCCGTCATCAAAAACAGGACGGCGTTTTCGGTAAAATCGTCGTACCAGCTCCAGCCGTAATGGTACCAGAAATTGGTATACAGGCCACGGGCGTTCATCGGCGTGGGGACGACGCGGGACAGCTTCGGGGTGTAGCCGATTGCATCCCAGTCCAGCAGGCAGCCAAACACGTTTGTCAGCTGCACGGCTGCATTTTTGGTTGCCACGCCTGCGGTACTGGTAACAACAGGGGTTGCGGCGATCGTTTCCCGGTCGTTGATGTCCTGCCAGAACGTGACCTGTTCCGCGTCGCGGTACCGGAGCATGTCATCGTGGAATACCTCCGGGATAACGCGGGCATCAATCTGGCTCTGGGTCCCGCTGTACAAGTACAGGTGCTGGCGATCATACGGGGTATGACGCATAATGCTGTAAGTTTTGCTGCCGATCTCCCAGTTCTGGTGCCAGTTGATCGTGCGTTCCTTCATCAGCCGCGAAATATCGTTAATACGTCCATACGCGTATTTTGCAAAGCCCGGGAAATTGGCCTCCTTGTACACGTCGGCAACCGTCAGTTTGGTACCCTGCTGGGCGTTGTACTCATCCAGCAGGTAAATAACGCTTTTGGGGCTGGTGACCGTCATGCCGGTAAGGTGGTTTGCCATCAGGTTGTTGGCAAGGTTGCGCCGGTCGGCCTCGATCTGGTTGGAGAGATGGAGCACAAAAGAGGACCAAAACTGGGCCAGTTCTTCCGGGCCCTTAAATGCCGCCTGCATCTGGGTGTCGGCCTGGGTATACACGCGGCTATAGTTGGTCTGGCCGTAATAGTTGGTCTGCAGGACCTGCGGCTTATGCACCTCGTACATGTCGACGCTCTGGCCATCTTCCAGCGCCCACGCCTTGTCCGTCACGGGGTCAGAATCGCAGAAATTGATCTTGCGGACATGGTTGGCCCAGTCGTCGCCGGTAACCTGCAGGCGCTTCATCGGCGCGTCATAGGGCCGCACCGCAAAAATAGTGCGGCCCAGCACCTGGCTGATTGCCTTGGTGTAGTTGTCGGTGCCGGTCAACAGTGTGGCCTGCGCGACAGACACAAAACTGGACGTGTCCACGATGGGCGACGTGGGCTCCTGGCCGGTTGCCATCTTATTGATCTCGGTCAAAATTGCGGCGATATCCGCAAAACTCATACCAAGTGGCATATTATTTTACCTCCTGTCCAAAAGTGGGGTCAATAATGCGGGCCGTAACCGTGCTTGCATCGGCTGCAGGCTGCTGCTGGATACCAAGGCCCAGAGCGTTGGCCTGCATCGTCTGGGTCATGGTCTGCATTGCCTGGGTGGTGGACTGCTGACCCTGCAAAATCTGCTGCAGCAGAGCTTCAAGGCCATCATACTGGCCGCTCGGCTGCAAGGGCTGCGGGGCAGGCTGCGGTGCGGGCTGCGCGATCTGCATGGCGGGCTGGGCCGCCAAGGGTGGGACCTGCTGCGGGACAGCAGGATTCTGCACAGCTGCGGGGGACGGCTGCGCGGGTTTGTCCATTGCTTCAATCTCGGCCTTGGTGTACCCGGCCATGGCAAGGGCCGCTTTCTCACTGATTTTCAATTTTGGTTGCCTCCATTACAACGTAAGTTTCATGGGCCAGGCACTTAATCACCTGGTCTTTGTCACCTTTGGTGACGGGACCCACGGCACAGCACTGCCGCGTGTGGGCATCGTTGGCCCAGTCACTGTAGTAGCCCAGGCCCAAACGGGTGCACAAGTCAGCCAGCAAGTATGCACGTTCGTTCGTAATCGACTGGGCAAAAATAATATAGCATCCCATGGCGATCACCCTTTTTTAATGTCGTCCAAGGCCACACGCATTTCAGTAATAGCTGCCGTGTTTTCTTTGACGACCGTGTTGCACTGATACCACATCAGCAAAAATGCCGCGATCGGAAACCCCACGTTAGAAATAGCCTGTAAAACAGTGTTAGCATCCATTTTGTGCACCTCCGTAAAAATATGAATAGAATAAAATCCCCGGTTCTTGCGCTGGCTGACGCCTGCCCGCCCCTTCTGGGGGCTGCCTTTGGGCACCGGGGATTATCTTTATTATATTCGATTGTTGGATAAAGTCAAGTGGCGCTGCAGTATTCCCGGAAAAATATTTCATCCGAATACCGCTCAAACTCAATTTGCCGCTGCAGATATGCGGGCCAGATATACCCATAAGCGGCCCGGAATCGTTTCCGCTCATAGTCGCCGGTGCCGTACATTGGCATATCGCCGGAGCGGTGCCGACATACATAATAGACGGGTTTACTTTTATGCTCATAGATACAGCACCGGCCAATCTGCACAAGTGGGTAATATTCGCGCAAGGGACGGGACGCCACAAGGCTTTTTTCCTCCGCGCTGTACTGGTTTTCGATTGCTGACCGGTAAAAGTCTGTGCCGCTCATGGACCGGTACAGGGCAGTATTTGCTTTTTCTTTGGCTATGGGGCTGTCCACCAAGTCGATCAGCAAAATGCCCTTGTCTTTTAACAGCTTTACGCGCTCTTTTTTGCCGATCATCTTTTCCACGGTATCTGTGATATCCCATTGCATATAATAGGGGTTTGCCATGCCCACGGCATTCGACATGCACAGCAGCGTGATGGGTTTTTGCCCTTGCAATTCGCGGTTACGGTTGACCGTTTCGTATATGTTCGCCAGGCCCACACCCTCACCGCGCCGGTAATAGTCGGATTCCTCCTTTTGGTACTCGTCTAAAATTATAATATCAGTATTGGGGCTCGAAAAGCCACGGGTGCGGGCCATCGTGACAACATTGCCAAGTACCCCCGACATCTGCGCCGGTCGAATAGGGACCCCGGTGTCAGTATAGGCCCCTGCGTTGCCCACCTCGTACATGCCAGCGATTTTTGACATCTTAAAGGGCGCATAGTGTGTTTGTAGGTCGTTGTTCAGCGGGGACCATGGCCACATAAGCGGGGACGAACAAATTAACTCCGCCTGCTGCGGCGTGCGGCGCAAGTACAAAAACTCTTCTTCCTCCTCATGCACATGCTTGAGGGCTCCATACGTTTTGCCGGTGCCGCGCCCGCCCCAGATAAAAATGATGGGGGCCCCTGTGGATAGAATGCCGTCATCCTCTGAAAAGTTGGGCCAGCCGTCGTCTGTATAAAGCTTAATCATCAAACTACCTCCATGATCTTATACCCCAGTATCTTGGCATACTCGTCGGTGATACCCAAAGTATAGGTATTGTCACAGATACATAGGTTGCGGGTTATGTGGACCGTGTGGCCGTCAACCACAAAGTCTGGCACCTTTGGGCGATCATTATATATAACCTGGTTACCGGCTGCCAAGCAAAACGTAAAACCAGGCTTAAAGGCATCAAACCCACCCCAAAGGGCCAATTCTAGCCCACCTTTGCGCTTGCTTACTCCGGCTATTGTGGTGGTAATTCTGCCGCCCTTAGTGTAGGTGGTTGCGTACTTTTTTGCGCCCCAGGTCATAAATTCCGCGTAACTGTGTTCTTGTTCGTACACGCCCATATAATGTACATGCCCTTTGGGGTCTGTAGCACAGGCACCATTATCTTTCGCCAGCTGTTTCACGGCCTTATTAAATTCCGTCAAGTCAATGTCGCCCATGTACTTGACGCTGTCAGTATCACAATACACGCCATTTTTGCCTGCGGCCCATTGTGCGATCTTGAGGCGCTTACGCGTGTGGGCCGTGGTCCACACGCCCCACTGATACGGCAAAAACAGATGGGGGCAGTGGTCGTTATAACTGCCCTCGGGGTCGTCGGTGCACTCGCTCCACAGGTTGTAGGGGTCGTCCTCGTCAAAAAGCGTATCCAGCTGCAGGGGATCTTGTGCTGTCATGCCGTAATAACTGTTTAAGTCGCCTTTGGCTTTGACATAATACAAATCTTGACCGGCTACACCTTTTAGGGACGTTTTGCCGGTGTAGCTCTCTTTTACGCAGTCTGTCAAGGGCGCTGGCAGCTTGCCATAATCGGACGTGTATAAGTCCAGCACATTGAGGGCGTCCCAGTCGTATTCCTTGGCAATAATTCTAAAATCAATATCTGTTATGGTGATCTCGAAATGATCTGCGGACAGCAGGCGGCCGTTGTCGTTTATGTACCCTTCACAATGCCGGACCTTTGCCAACGGTACGTAAGGGAATCCCCACCACTTATACCGTTGCCGTAATCCTTTGATCTGCAAGCGCATCAGGCAGGCTTTGCCGTGCCGCATACATTGCATAAGTCGCTGCACGGTGGCCGGCTCCTGCCGAAATGGCGACATCGGGAAATAGCATTCGCACTGCGCCGCGGGGTAGGCGCTTGACATGTCGACGGACCCTACGTTCTCAAGATGCAGCCCAACATAATACCGATTTGCATGGGTGTCACCGCCCCAGAATGCTTCCCGCAACATCTGGTACAGTTCCCATGACGGCAGCAAGCGCTTGACCCGGTTAATGCCCCACTTGTACATTGCTTGCCGCGCCATGCGCCGGACGTATCCGGTTCGCGTCAATGGCAAAGTATACAGGTCGTCCCCGTCGCGCTCCATCTCAATTAGCAAGCACTCTACAATGCACCGCACATCATTGATACAGTATGCTAGTTCTGCGGAGGTCAACGGGGTCCAGGGGTACCGGACTTTGGAGTAGTCAAGGGTGCCTGTTAATTTTGCATGTGGAGCACCCAGCTGTTTGCCCCATGCGTCAAGGGACAGATTGCTGTGTTGCATACTGCACCGGTATTCTATGGCGCGGTTGTCACATTTCAAAACTCGGCGGGGTTTGCTGGCAAACACTTCACCGGGGCCAAAAGTCATGACCCCGGAAAGGTACTGAAACTCATGGGCCAGGTTATGCACATACATGCACAAATACCAGTTGCCTTGTGGGCCACTATTGGCCCGCAAGTAGTCGCTGATCGCGTCGGTAAAATGCAGCCATTCGTCCCAGGTGCGGCCTATGATGGTAGCATCCAGGCCAAGCTGACATTGCCAGATATACATGATAGTGTGGGGGTTGCCGTCTGCATCGGCACAAACTCGGCTGGTCTCAATATCAAACGCGCACGGCATATTAACGTACAGCCGCTTTTTGTTGGTCTTGCGCTTTTTACCCTTGGTGTGCTTGCAATCCAAGTGCTCCATGAGCCAGGGCACGGGATTGTAATTACAAGCCTCCACCAAAACCTCCGCGCAAGTCGGCAGAGCTGCTTCCGTCGCTATAGTCCCAGTCTTTGCCATAACTGACCTCGCCTTGCTTCCATTTGACAAAATCGTTAATGCTGACATTGTAGCCACCTTTTTCGCGCCAGTACATAACGGGTTGATCTGACGGATAATAATACACGCCGGAGGCTTTGACGATCTCCCACCATTCTGACAGGGCCGTGTACTGATCTTCGGGGACCTCGGACACGTCAATGCCGCCGACTTTCATCTTTTCGGCAAATTCCTCACGGGCTCCGCCTACAGTGGACCCTTTGGCGCGGACAAAACGCGCAACATCTGCAAGGGCTTGTTCAAGCGCTTTCCGGTCTCCGCGCATCGCTTTGATGGTCGGGAACCCTCCGGCGAATTCCTTGTAAATGTCGCTCGTGCTGCTGATTGGGTCCTTTGACAGTCGCTTGATACGTTTTTGCGCAATGTCACGCAATCGCGTGTATTCTTTGCGCATCTCACTGTCCGGCCAGGATTCTAGGGCATACGGGGTATATAATTCGGGGCCATATTTAAGGGTTGCGCTTGCTTTGGCTGCACCGACGGCCATGCTTCTCACGTTCCTTTCTTTCCAATATCATCAGATACCAGTCTAGGGGATCTGTTTCAATGCCGAGATACCGAAAAAGAGTTTCGGCCCATTCGGAGCAGAAAAACTTCACGTCCTTTTCAGCCACTCCACTGTACACAATAGCCATTGCCAGGCCCTCTATGGGGTCTTTACTCTCCAGCAGGATGGAATTGTTAATGCTTTTCATGGTGATCTCCTATAACAATAATGGCCGCAGCACCAAGTGCTGCGGCCACCGGTCAAATTAAACCAGGTTCAAGGACAGGACCTGGCCCTTCTTGGTGCTAATCAGCACGGGCTTAATCTTCACAGGTTCGGTCCAGGTGTCGGGGGTGCCCAGCAGCGTAAACATGCGTTTGAGCGACTGGTATACACCGACGGACACACACGCGTACGACTGGCCATCCTCCGTGATGAGGACGATACGCGGGGCGATCACCTTGCCCTCCGGTGCATCCTCCTTGCTGACCTCCACGCATTCCACGGACACATGCACCAAAGACAACACTTCGTTGACGTGCTCTTTCAACTTGTTCGCGGGGTTGCTGGTCGCGTTATAAAACGCAACTGCTGCGGTGCGGTCAGCAAGATTCATGTCGGTGTAACCGACGCCGGTGTTCATCACATCAGATACCATCATGGCACCCTTGTTTTCAGACTTAGTCATTGCTTCAGACATAATACATAACTCCTTTCAATAGGCCCTGTCATCATCAGTACCGGGCGGGCGGTCCCGGTAGACGGCCCGGTGGGCCGTTTCGACTAATGCTGAAAAATTTGTGCATATTTTCTGTACATCTTTTCGGCCCCATCTCGTACAAGGGTAGCACCCCGACGCATTAAACATACCTCTGCACTGTTGCCTTTAAGCAATTCAACTTGTTCAGCGCAATGACTAAGAGCTTGCCGGTACCCAGACAGCCACGAGCGATCATTAGCAACTCTAATAGCGTTCTCGGAATCCTCATACTCGCAGCACGTCACATGACCATCCGGGTGGATTTCAACGATAAACTTGCGCATTTCCATCTGTCACATCTCCTTAAAGCTCCATTCGGCATTCAAAGCCTCTTCAAAATCGGGGTTGCTGCCGTTGCATGCTTCGGTGGCATAGTCGTCAATGTAGTGGACATCTTCCACCAAGTAGGCACCATCAGCATCACGGTCAAGGGACCCGGCATTCAGGTACTCTTCGACGAAATCCATGCCGGTGTTATTGTCATACATATGGACCTCTGCAGTATGGCCCAGTGCGTCTTTAATAATCATGGTAATTATCTCCTTTCATCCAAGGGCTAATCTGAATGGGCCCGGTCGGGCCATCCGGTGTGGCCTCTTTCTTGATACAATTATAGTGTACTACATTCTATAGTACATATGTTGCTATAAACACTACAAAACCGTACAAAAATTGCTGTGTTTATACCCACTCCCCTACCCGGCAGGGGTGTGGGTACTGTTATATGCGGGCACTAGCAGATTGCACAAAAATATATGCGGTTGGGGGAAAAAATTTGTGCAAAATGCTATTACGTGTC
>ERZ859967.1100-NODE-1100-length-13250-cov-2.664343_pt1 | contig 13250 bp, 10 predicted proteins | sample MGYA00510115_ERZ859967 | MGnify/ENA primary metagenome ERZ859967 (study PRJEB30046, sample SAMN00715171) | human gut metagenome | study: EMG produced TPA metagenomics assembly of the A metagenome-wide association study of gut microbiota in type 2...
CCCTTTATCGCATTCTTTGTCGCCTCACGCGATTTGGTAAATGCCGGCGGGTCAATTATCACCACATCATACTTCTCTCCCTCTGCTGCAAGACGCGGAAGCTCATCGAGGACGTTCGCGCACTTAAAACGTACTGTTCCATCCAGCCCATTGAGCTTTGCGTTGGCTTCCGCCTGCTGTATCGCATACTCGGATATATCAAGTCCCGTGACGTCCGCTGCACCTGCAATTCCGGCATTGAGAGCAAATGTTCCCATGTGGGTGAAGCAGTCTAAGACCCTCTTTCCCTTACATAGTCTCTGTATTGCAAGTCTGTTGTACTTCTGGTCTAAGAAAAATCCTGTCTTCTGTCCATTCACAACATCCACCATATAATGCACACCGTTCTCCACAATCTCGACATTGGTATCGAACTCAGCACCTATGAAACCCTTTACAGTCTTAAGCCCTTCCTTCTCGCGCTCCCTTGCGTCACTTCTTTCGTATACCCCACGTATAGCTATTCCATCCGCCTTCAGAATCACCTTCAGGTCATCTACTATCTTTTCCTTGAAGCGCTCTATGCCAAGTGTGAGGGCCTGAACCACGAGTACATCCTCATACTTATCCACGACAATTCCCGGCAGGAAATCCGCTTCACCGAATATAACGCGGCAGGATGATGTGTCCACAGTGTCCTTGCGGTAATCCCATGCTGCCTTGACTCTGTTATATATAAACTCATCATCTATAAGCTGTTCGGCATTTCTCGTCATCATTCTTATTCTAATCTTAGAATTCTGGTTGATATAACCTCTTCCAAGCATATATCCGTTAAATGCATGTACTGCAACTATATCTCCGTTCTTAAATGTACCGACAATAGTGTCTATCTCATTATCGTATATCCACGGACCTCCCTGTCCGAACTCTCTTCCTTCTCCCTTTTTTAATGTAACTATTGATTCAGGCATGTCTTTTCTCCATCTCCGCTAATTATTCTGTATATTCTTTTTCGATATAGTAAATAATATATCCATCAAGATATAAAATCAAGCTTGAATAATGTTTCTCCTGCGAGGTAATCAAATGATTAAACAATTCATATTCTGTGGCAGTCTCGGCTGGTGCTTTGAAGTGTTCTGGACAGGTCTTGGCTCATTATTTAAACATGACAAAAAGCTGATAGGGCAGAGTTCACTGCACATGTTTCCCATATACGGAAGCGCAATTATCATACCACCCATTCACAGGCTTATCAGAAAAGCCAATGTCTTTATACGCGGCACCATCTACGCGCTGTGCATTTTCCTGACAGAATTTATCAGCGGCAGCTTCCTGAAAAAACGCAATGCCTGTCCATGGGACTATTCCGATGCCGCCTTGAACTATAAAGGAATTATACGCTTAGATTATGCTCCGGTATGGTTCATTGTAGGTCTGATATATGAGAAAATGCTGTGTGCCACGAACAAGCGTCCGGCATTTCCTGAAGCTCTTAGACTTTTAAAAACACCTTGATTCACTATAAAAGCATGCCATATATGTACATCTTACACATGACTAAAAATCCGGGGCACCATATAGATGTCCCGGATTCATTTTTAATATTTTTTGACTGCTTTATAACCCGGCAGCCTTAGTATAAAGGATACTTATCCGTAAGTCCCTTCACAAGGCGCATAGCCTCTTCCCTATTAGCCTCAGGCGCAGCTATCGCAAGAGAAATTGCCTCCGCAACAGTATCCATATCCTCTGTCTTGAAACCTCTTGTTGTGACAGCAGGTGTCCCAAGTCTTATACCACTTGTGACAAATGGTGAAGCCGGGTCATTAGGAATGGCATTCTTGTTACATGTGATATTAACAGAGTCAAGGAGCTTCTCTGTCGCCTTTCCTGTAACACCCTTGCTTATGAGGTTCACAAGCATAAGGTGATTGTCTGTTCCGCCCGATACAAGGTCAAAACCTCTGTCCATAAGTCCCTTTGCAAGAGCCTGGGCATTATCAACGATATTCTGAGCGTACACCTTGAAGCTTGGGTCAAGTGCTTCCTTGAAGCATACAGCCTTGCCGGCAATAACATGCATAAGAGGTCCGCCCTGAATTCCAGGGAATACAGACTTGTTAAGCTTGAACTTCTCTGCTGCCTCTGCTGAAGCAAGAATCATACCACCTCTTGGTCCACGGAGTGTCTTATGTGTTGTTGTTGTTGTAACATCTGCATATGGAATTGGGCTTGGATGAAGTCCTGCTGCCACAAGTCCTGCAATATGCGCCATATCGACCATGAGCACTGCACCACATGCGTCTGCGATCTCACGGAATCTCTTGAAATCAATGGTTCTCGCATAAGCGGATGCCCCTGCAATGATCATTTTTGGTTTACATTCCATTGCAAGCTCTTCCACTTTATCATAATCAATGAATCCCTCGTCATTGACTCCATATGGTACTACATGAAAATAACTTCCGGAAAAATTGACCGGAGAACCATGTGTCAGATGTCCACCATGGTCTAAGTTCATTCCCATGATCGTATCACCCGGTTTCAGTACGGCAAACTGCACTGCCATATTCGCCTGTGCTCCGGAATGGGGCTGTACATTGGCATAATCACAGCCGAACAGCTTCTTGGCACGCTCGATTGCCAGATTTTCGATGACATCCACGCACTCACATCCGCCGTAATATCTCTTGCCGGGATAACCTTCCGCATATTTATTGGTCAAGGGACTGCCCATAGCCGCCATGACTGCCTTGCTTACCCAGTTCTCGGAAGCGATCAGTTCAATATGACTGTTCTGACGATTCTCCTCGTCGATAATGGCCTGTGCCACCTCGGGATCAACTTTTTTTACTTCATCCAATGAATACATGCCTCATTCCTCCTTGTGTTACGTTAATTCGCTAAACTTATGGTTTAGTATAGCATAGAACTTTTTAATTGCAAAGATGGAAAATGAACAATGTTGGCAGAAGCCCCTGAGTGTGTTAGAATAAACTTTAGTTACATTCTTACGAAAGATGAGGTATCCTCATGTATCATATTATTATCAATCCAGCCTCCCGCTCCGGCAGAGGTGCGAAGATCTGGTCTGAACAGATCGAACCTGCTCTAAAAAAAAGCGATGCCGTATTTCAGACCTATTTTTCCAAAAAAGCCGGAGAAGTAAAGCATCTGGCTGCTCAGATCACCGCAGAATATAAAGACGATCCTGATTTAAAGCTCATTGTCCTAGGTGGAGATGGCACGGTGAACGAAGCCCTGCAGGGAATCGCTGATCCCTCCAAAGTAATCCTGGGTTACATTCCCACCGGCTCCAGCAACGATCTGGCCAAGGATCTCGGCATCCCCAAAGAGCCGAAAGCAGCCCTTGATCTGATCCTTCGGAATGCTGCTCCCAGAGTCATGGACTTAGGAAGACTTACTTATCTCGATGAGGATCAGCCGGAAGAATCCCGGCTGTTCGCTGTCAGCTGTGGAATCGGCTTTGACGCAGCTGTCTGTGCAGAAGCCATGCATTCCCCCATCAAGGATACCATGAACCGGATCGGTCTTGGCAAGCTGACGTATTTAGGAATCGCCTTAAAGCAGCTGATCACCGCACGCAAAGTCTCCTGTACCCTGACCATCGAAAACGCAGTAAACGGAAAGCAGACCGCATTCCAGCTCCCCCGCTTTTTGTTTGTAACCTGTATGAGTCATCGCTATGAAGGCGGCGGATTCATGTTCTGTCCTCCCGCCATGGATAATGACGGCATATTGGATCTGTGCTGCGTTGGCAATATTTCCAAAGTACTGGTCCTGCTGGCTCTTCCCACCGCTTTTTTCGGTAAACACTATTTCGTAAAGGGGATCGATGCTTACACAGCCACACAGATGTCTATCACTGCCTCCGCTCCCCTATGGGTACATACAGACGGCGAAGTAACCAGGAAAAGCTGTGGATTCCGGGTGGAATGTCTTCCCGGCGCCATTCGCATGATCACTCCCGAAGTGAAATAAACACACTCTAAAGATTTTCTTAAGAATGCTTAAGTATTCCAAAAAGAACTTGATTTTTTTCTTCTTGTGATTATACTAAAATTAATTTTGAAGCATAGGTTTGGTAGAGAAATGAGGTTTTTATGGAAAAACTTAAGATCTTCTATTTAAAATATAAACATGCCGTTCCTCTTATTATATATGCCATTATTTATATGACATGGTTCGCCTGGCTGGAGAAGAACACCACCGGACACTACCGGATCATACATATGGCGGCGGATGATTACATCCCTTTCTGTGAGGTGTTCGTCATTCCTTACTTTTTATGGTTTGCCTATGTATCGGCAGTGGTCATCTACTTTTTCTTCAAAAATAAAGAGGATTACTACCGCACCTGTATTTTCCTTTTTACAGGCATGACGATCTTCCTGATCGTATCCACTCTGTGGCCCAACGGACAGCACCTTCGTCCCGCGGTGATGCCCAGAGACAATATCTTCACCCGCATGGTAGCCGCTCTGTACCGGACAGACACACCTACCAACCTGTGGCCCAGCATTCATGTATATAATTCCCTGGGTGCACATTTTGCGATCATCCGCAGCAAGTGCTTCGAGAAGAAAAAGGGCATCCGCATCGGATCCCTGGTTTTGGCTTCTTCGATCATCTTAGCGACCATGTTCATCAAACAGCACTCCGTCTTCGATGTGCTCACCGCTTTCGTTATGGCGGCTGTGATGTACACCCTGGTATATCGTTACGACCTGCTGATCGCAGTCAGAGAGTTCCGCAACAAGAGAAAAGCAAAACCGCAGATCGGTTAATGAATTGAATTTCTTGAGACAAAAAATGCAACGGCAAATTCACCGTTGCATTTTTTATGATTCACACCAGGTAGGCTCACCGTTTTGGTCTGAATGATCACAGCACTTCTTCACTTTTCTGTAATGCGGAAGCAATGACCGCATCCATATCATAATAGCGGTATTCCGCCAGTCTTCCTCCGAAGATCACATTCTGCTCGGCATCCGCCAGCTTCTTATACTCAGCATACAGTGCTCCGTTCTTCTCGTCATTGACCGGATAGTAAGGCTCATCTCCCGGCTTCCACTCGGAGCTGTATTCTCTGCTGATGACCGTCTTCGGTAACTCCTGTCCCTGTTCGTCTTTGCCGAACTCGAACCATTTATGTTCAATGATCCGGGTCCAGGGAGTCTCACGGTCCGTATAATTCACTGCCGCATTGCCCTGGAAGTTCGGAATATCCAGCACCTCTGTTTCAAATCTTACGGAACGATATTCCAATGCTCCCAGCGAATATCCGAAATACGCATCGATGGGACCGGTATAGACGACTGTCTCCGCCAGTCTGTCCAGTTCCTCCTTCTGCTCCAGATAATCTGTATTCAGGCGTACTTCCATACCTTCTAACAAATGCTCCACCAGCTTCGTGTAACCGCCGATGGGAATGCCCTGATACAAGGCGTTGAAGTAATTATTATCAAAAGTCAGTCGAACCGGCAGACGCTTGATGATAAATGCCGGAAGATCCTTACAGTCACGTCCCCACTGCTTCTCTGTATAGCCCTTGATCAGCTTTTCAAAAATGTCTCTTCCGACCAGAGAAATGGCCTGCTCTTCTAAGTTCTTCGGCTCCGTGATACATGCTTCTTTTTTCTGCTCTTCGATCTTCGCCGCTGCTTCCGCAGGCGTCACCACACCCCACATTTTATTAAACGTATACATGTTAAAGGGCAGGGAATACAGTTCTCCACGATAGTTTGCCACCGGGGAATTGGTGAACCGGTTGAACTCCGCAAATCTCGTAATATACTTCCATACCTTCGTATCATTGGTATGAAAAATATGGGCACCGTATTTGTGGACATGGATCCCTTCCACTTTTTCCGTGTAAATATTACCCGCCACATTGGGGCGCTTATCGATCACAAGAACCTTTTTCCCTCTGTCAGCCGCTTCTCTTGCGAACACGGCTCCGTACAGGCCGGAACCGACGACCAGATAATCGTATTTCATAGTTTCTATATGTTTCCTTTCCCACAGACACATTCAGACACATTTCTGTACTAATATGATTCCCGTTTTGCGTTACTGCTGCGTAGCAGTCTTCTGTCCAAAGACACGCTTCAGAACTATCAGTGTCATCAGAGTAAGCAGGACACCAATTAACAGACAGATCACCACATTCTGTACAAATCCGGCAATGATATAGGTCACAAAAGAGATTGCTGCCACAGTCAGTACGTAAGGTACCTGGGTGGATACATGGTTGATATGATTACACTGTGCCCCTGCGGAAGCCATGATCGTGGTATCAGAGATAGGAGAACAATGGTCACCCATAACAGCACCTGCAAGACATGCAGACACACCGATGATGATCAGATGCTCGGCTCCGGGTACGATGGCTCCGGTAGCAGGATCGGTAAATACACCGGTTACAATAGGGATCAGAATACCGAAGGTCCCCCAGCTGGTACCGGAAGCAAAAGCTAAGAAGCATGCTACCAGGAAGATGATCGCGGGAAGCATATTGGTCAGTCCCGTAGATGCGCCCTGCATCAGACCTGCCACATAAACATCAGCACCTAACAGTCCGGTCATGGTCTTCAGGGTAACGGCAAAGGTCAGAATCAGCATGGCAGGTACCATAGCGATAAAGCCCTGGGTCAGACAGTTCATGGCCTCCTTGAAGGATACCAGTCTTCTGCACATATAATATACAATGGCAAACAGCAGCGCGATCAGCGATCCCCAGGGAAGTCCCACAGAAGCATCTGTCGCACTGAAGGCATCGATGAAGCCCACACCTTCGAAAAATCCGCCTACATAGATCATACCAACGACACAACAGATGATCAGTACGATCACAGGTATCAACAGATCATATACTTTTCCTTTTTCAGAACCCTTGGGTGCGTTATCCGCATTTGTCACGCGTTCACCCTCAGTGAACAGGTCACCCTTTTCTCTGGCATTACGCTCATGCTTAGCCATGGGACCGTAATCGAATCCCATCAGTGCCATTCCGACGACAAATACAATAGTTAACAGCGAATAATAGTTATAGGGAATCGCCCTTACGAACAGTTCGATGCCGGAATACACACCCTCATCCACCATGCCGGATACTGCTGCTGCCCAGGAAGAGATCGGTGCGATCATACAGATGGGTGCTGCCGTGGCATCAATGATATATGCAAGCTTTGCGCGGGAAATCTTGTGTCCGTCTGTAACCGGCTGCATAACGGAGCCTACGGTCAGACAGTTAAAATAGTCATCCACGAAGATCAGAACACCTAATAAAAAGGTGGCAAGCAGTGCTCCCGCTCTGGTCTTTACATGCTTTTTCGCCCATTCACCGAAGGCAGCAGAGCCTCCTGCCTTGTTCATCAGTGCCACCATGGTTCCCAGCAGGATCAGGAACATGAAGATACCGATATTCCATGCATCCGCAACGGAATTGATGAATCCGTCGTTGATCACTGTGTCCAGCGTCGCAATGGGAGAAAATCCGGTATAGATCAGAGCTCCCGTAACGATACCGATAAACAGTGATGAATATACTTCCTTTGTGATCAGTGCCAGTACAATTGCTACCACCGGGGGTAGTAATGCCCAAATTGTTCCGTACATAATTTTGCCCTCTCTCGTAGTTTTTTCGCAGTTTCTGCAATTATTTCACTATCTCTAACTTTATGGCAAACCTTTTGTCCTGTCAATAAAATTTTGCAAATTAACGCATTAACACGATAGCTTATTTATCATTTTTACTCTTTTTCGCTTTAAATCGCTAAATTTTCTTGCATCTGCGGGGATTCTGTTCTATAATAGGCAAAGAAATTTAGCAGAAAGGACGTGCCCCGCGCACGATGGAATACTATGAGTTTCGAATTCATCAAAAAACTTCCCACTCCTGCGGAAATACGTAAGGAACTGCCTCTTCCGGCAGAATTAGTCAAGATCAAAGAAGAAAGAGACGCCGAGATCCGAGATGTCCTCACCGGTAAGAGTAATAAATTTCTGGTGATCATCGGACCCTGCTCTGCTGACAATGAGGATTCCGTTTGCGATTATGTAAACCGCCTTGCAAGAGTTAACGAACAGGTGAAGGATAAGCTGATCCTGATCCCCAGAATCTACACCAACAAACCCCGCACTACCGGTGAAGGCTACAAAGGTATCACTAGCCAGCCCGATCCCGAGAAGAAGCCTGATTTTCTGGCAGGACTGATGGCCATGCGTAAAATGCACATCCGTGCGATCCAGGAGACAGGGCTGACTGCGGCAGATGAAATGTTATACCCTGAGAACTGGGGTTATGTATCCGACATCCTCTCCTATGTGGCAATCGGCGCCCGTTCCGTAGAGGATCAGCAGCACCGTCTGACCGTCAGCGGTTTTGATGTAGCGGCAGGTATGAAGAATCCAACCAGCGGAGATTTCTCCGTAATGCTGAATTCCGTATATGCAGCACAGCATCCCCATTCCTTTATTTATACCGGCTGGGAAGTAAATACCCATGGAAATGATCTGGCTCACACCGTGTTGCGTGGTGCTACCAACAAGCATGGTGCCAACATTCCCAACTACCATTATGAAGATCTGATCCGTCTGTGGGATATGTACGAAAAAATGGATCTGAAGAATCCTGCCTGCGTGATCGATGCGAACCATTCCAACTCCAACAAGCAGTTCAAAGAACAGATCCGAATCACCAAAGAAGTCATGCACAGCCGCAAGCTGAGTTCCGATCTCCATCAGCTGGTCAAGGGCGTTATGATCGAGAGTTATATCGAAGAAGGTAACCAGAAGGTAGGTGCCGGCTGTTACGGTAAGTCCATCACAGATCCCTGCCTGGGTTGGGACGATACAGAACGTCTGATCTACGATATCGCAGAGTACGAATAAGACGAACCCTTTTTTAAAAAAAATGCAGGAAGCCTTTGAATAACACAGGATTCACAAACGCTTCCAACACACATCCGAGAACCAGTACTCCCAAAATGAGCACCGGTTTTCCCAGTTTACCGGGCAGGGACTTTTTTCCCTGCCCGGTTATATTATGATAAAAATAAATACTTCTGTAAATATCCTCGCACCACTGAAGCAGCATCACCATTGCAGGTACATAACACAGATAGTGAGGAAAAATTCCAACAATACATAATAAAATCCCCTTGATTCCATAACGGCAGGTCGCAGTACCTAAGAATAATCCAAGGGAAAAGCCATATTTTACTGTCATCCCACCACAGAATAACAATCCCAGGTACGTCGTGGCCATGAGAACCAGTGCAATGAAATCTTTGCCTCTTTTACACAGGACGTACCAGAAGAGAACCTTGTTGTCCACGGCCATGTATTTCATATGATACAAAGTATCCTCATCCAGCATTCCCATATTCTTCAGGAAAGTGCCTTTTCCCCAATATACGATCAGAAACCCCACTGCGAATCCGATCACAAACAGAAAACGAAGCGGCAGCTTTCCCACCGGTACGATAGACTTATCCCATTTCATGAAAATTCCCATCTCTACGCCACGCAATGTTATGTTAATATATGCGGACAACACAGGGAATCATTCCTGAACCGTAACAACTAAAAAGCAATCCGCCACACAGATTCTATCCATGGAGCGGATTGCCTACCTCAATGTACTGACTATTTACTTAAGTATTTCGATGCATATGTCAGAATGCCACAAATCGTCTTGGCATCCTGAATCTTACAGTCATAGATCATTTGTTTTAATTCCTCTACGGAATATGCCTCTACATTGATAAATTCATCTTCATCCAGATGCTGGCTCCCTCTGTCTTTCAGGTCTAACGCCAGATAGATGTCGATTTTCTCATTACAGAAAGCTACTGTGGTATAGATGGAAGTCAGCAGTTCCACATGATCGGTATGATAGCCGGTCTCTTCCTGCAATTCCCGCATGGCTGCCTGATCCGTAGGTTCTTCTCTGCCATTCAGTCCGCCGGCCGGAATCTCCAGAGTCTCCCGCTCTAACGCATTACGATACTGCCGCACCATGAGAAGTTTACCGTCTTCTCTTACTGCAACCACGGCTGCTGCGCCTTTATGATCGATCAGATCCCATTTTGCAATGTTACCGTTGGGAATCTGCATGGTGTCCTGATAATAATCAATGATCGCACCTTTTGCCACCAGTTCCCGTTTGATACGCCTGAATTCTTCCATGACCCGTTATTCCTTCTTTTATTTATCCTCGAATCTGTTATTTGTTCTCCAGTAATTTGTCCACACTTACCATCTTGACACACAGTACGAACAGATCCGTTGCCATTGCCATCTCTTCCGGTGTCGGGAAGGAAGGTGCGATACGGATATTGGAATCTTTGGGATCCTTCTTATAAGGGAAAGTAGCGCCTGCCCCCGTCAGAGTCACACCTGCTTCCTTACATTTTGCCGCAATAGCCTTGGCACAACCATCCATCGCATCAAAGGAGATAAAATATCCACCGTTGGGTTTTGTCCAACTGCCGATACCAAGTCCACCCAGTTCCTCATCCAAAACCTTCAATACTGCCTCAAATTTTGGACGCATGATTGCCGCATGTTTCTTCATATGTTCACGAATACCGTTAATATCCTTAAAATAGCGTACATGACGTAACTGATTGATCTTATCGTATCCAATCGTCTGAATTGTCATGGACTTTCTCATATCATCCAGATTGGCCTTAGAAGATGCGATAGCCGCAATACCGGAACCTGCAAAGCTTACCTTAGAGGTAGAGCAGAACTCGAATACCATATCCGGATGTCCTGCCTTCTCACATTCGGAGAGAATCTCTAACAGCTGATCCTGTCTGTCATCATATAAATGATGAATTGCATAAGCATTATCCCAAAAAATACGGAAATCCGGTGCCGCCGGCGTAAGCGCTGCGAAGCGTCTTACGGTCTCATCGGAATAAGAATATCCCTGAGGATTGGAGTACTTCGGTACGCACCAAATGCCTTTGATGGCGGGATCTTCGCTGACCAGCTTCTCTACCAGGTCCATATCCGGTCCTTCGGGAGTCATGGGTACATTGATCATTTCAATTCCGAAATGCTCTGTAATTCCAAAATGTCTGTCATATCCGGGAACAGGGCACAAAAACTTTACATGCTCCAGTTTACACCAGGGGGTATTTCCCAAAATGCCATGGGTCATGGCACGGGATACTGTATCATACATGATGGTCAGACTGGCATTACCGCATACGATCACGTTCTCTGGTTTTACCTCCAGAATATCCGCCATCAGCTTCTTTGCCTCAGGAATGCCATCCAAACCTCCGTAGTTTCTCACATCCATTCCATCCTCAGCCTTCATAGCGCTCTGAGAATTCACAACATCCAGAAAATCCATTGTCATATCCAGCTGATTGACTGCAGGTTTTCCTCTGGACATATCCAGTTTCAGGCCTTTGCCTTTTGCATCTTCATATGCAGCGTTAAGCTCTGCCTTCAGTGTTAAAAGTTCTTCCTTGGTTAATTCCTGATATGCTTTCATTTCTTACCATACCTTTCTCGTCTTTCCTCGTTGGGAATACGCCTTCTTCTGTGGATGTTGGATAATCGTATACAATCATACACTCCGAATATCATACTATAAGATGACATATAACACAATAGGTAACTTTCACTTTTTTAGACCCGTTTATCCATAAATTTTCATTAAAACAGCCGTTGTATGTCTCCATACAACGGCTACCTCTTACATCTTATGAAATTGTCATTTCTGACTGGTCAGTTATTTGGCGTAATCAATTACGCGGCTCTCACGGATCACATTCACCTTGATCTGTCCGGGATATTCCAATTCAGCTTCAATCTGCTTGGAAATATCTCTTGCCAACAGTACCATATCGGCATCTGAAATCTGTTCGGGCACTACCATAACACGAACTTCACGACCTGCCTGAATAGCAAAAGATTTATCTACACCTTTGAAATTGTTTGTGATATCTTCTAACTGTCTTAATCTGCTAGTATAGGTTTCCAGTGTTTCCCTTCTAGCTCCCGGTCTTGCAGCGGATATTGTATCAGCAGCTTGTACAATACATGCAATCAGGGAAGTAGGCTCTACATCGCCATGGTGAGATTCCACTGCGTTGATAACAGTAGCATTCTCTTTGTATTTCCGACACAATTCAGCACCCAGCTGAATATGAGAACCTTCCATTTCGTGGTCGACTGCTTTACCGATATCATGCAGCAGTCCAGCTCTCTTGGCAAGTCTCACATCCAGTCCCAGCTCCGCTGCCAGAAGACCTGACAACTGTGCAACCTCGATGGAATGCTTTAACGCATTCTGACCGTAGCTTGTTCTAAACTTCATCTTTCCAAGAAGACGCACAAGCTCCGGGTGAATACCATGTATGCCCACCTCAAGTGTGGCAGCCTCACCCTCTTCACGAATCATATTATCGACTTCTTTTTGAGCCTTCTCAACCATCTCCTCTATACGGGCCGGATGGATTCTTCCGTCAACAATAAGCTTCTCAAGAGCTATTCTTGCAACCTCTCTCCTAATTGGATCAAAGCTTGACAAGATAACTGCCTCAGGTGTGTCATCTATAATCAGATCTACACCTGTCATAGTCTCGAGAGTACGGATATTACGTCCCTCTCTTCCTATGATACGTCCCTTCATCTCATCATTCGGAAGCGATACTACTGAAATAGTAGTCTCAGACACATGGTCTGCTGCACATTTCTGAATAGCTGTAACCACGTAATCCTTAGCCTTACGGTTTGCCTCTTCCTTTGCTTTGTTTTCCATTTCCTTAATCATTTTTGCAGTATCAAGTTTTACATCTTCTTCAATGGTCTTTAAGAGATATTCTTTAGCTTGCTCGGAGGTTAATCCAGAGATTCTTTCAAGTTCCTGTAAACGCTGCTCGTTAAGCTTTGATATTTCAATCTTCTGCTTCTTGAGTTCCTCTTCCTTAACTGCAAATCCGGCTTCACGCTTCTCGATAGCTTCGAGCTTCTTGTCGACATTTTCTTCCTTCTGAACGATACGACGCTCATTACGGGAAATCTCGTTTCTACGCTCTTTGATTTCCTTATCCAGATCATTCTTAGCCTTAATAGACTCTTCCTTGATCTCAAGCATAGACTCGCGCTTCTTTTCCTCCGCAGTCTTTACAGCCTCATCAATGATTCCTCTTGCCTTCTCCTCAGCATTTCCTATCTTGGAGTTAGCAGATTTCTTCTCGTATGAAGCGGCTGCA
>ERZ859967.1104-NODE-1104-length-13227-cov-1.793046_pt1 | contig 13227 bp, 9 predicted proteins | sample MGYA00510115_ERZ859967 | MGnify/ENA primary metagenome ERZ859967 (study PRJEB30046, sample SAMN00715171) | human gut metagenome | study: EMG produced TPA metagenomics assembly of the A metagenome-wide association study of gut microbiota in type 2...
GTCAACCTTAGTGCAGTCCTTACCTGAGAAAGCTCCGCCGCCGTGACGTGCAAAACCGCCGTAGGTATCAACGATAATCTTACGCCCTGTAAGACCGCTGTCTCCATTAGGTCCGCCGATTACGAAACGTCCCGTAGGGTTAATATACATCTTGGTTCTCTCGTCAACAAGCTCCTTAGGAAGAATCTCATCAAAGACATACTTCTTGATGTCCTCGTGAATCTGCTCCTGTGTAACATCCGGGTCATGCTGTGTTGAAAGGACAACTGCGTTGAGATGTACAGGCTTGTGGTTGTCATCGTACTCAACTGTTACCTGTGTCTTTCCATCCGGGCGGAGGTACTTGAGTGTTCCATCCTTTCTTACCTTGGTAAGCTGTCTTGACAGTCTGTGTGCAAGTGCTATAGGATATGGCATGTACTCCTCTGTCTCATTTGTAGCATAGCCGAACATCATACCCTGATCTCCGGCACCGATTGCATCAATCTCCTCATCAGTCATCTGGTTTTCCTTAGCCTCAAGAGCCTTGTCAACTCCCATGGCAATATCAGGTGACTGCTTGTCAAGTGAAACCATGACTGCACATGTGTTTCCATCGAAGCCATACTCAGATGTATTGTAACCGATATCTGTAACAGTCTTTCTTACTATTGCAGGTATATCAACATTAGCCTTGGTTGTAATCTCACCCATTACCATAACAAATCCTGTGTTGGTAAGTGTCTCGCAGGCAACACGACTCATCGGGTCCTGCTCAAGCATGGCATCAAGTATTGCGTCAGAAACCTGATCGCAGATTTTGTCAGGATGTCCTTCAGTCACGGACTCTGATGTAAATAAATAACTCATTCTGAATCTCCTTTCGCTATTACAGCGCATACGTGAAAATTAATGGTATCATACCTTTTCATAGCCTCAGAAAAGGTTTAAAAAAAGCCCACATAAGTGGACTTGAATTAGGGCAAATCAAATCCTCTTATTGTTCGAACCGCAGATTGTGCGGTATATCTCGCTCAGGCTGGCACCTTCCGTTAAGGGGTTGCCGTGACTTCACCGATCCTATGTATCTCCATCACTCTGAATAAGGGATAAATCTTCTATGAACTTTTTTGCATATACACTATAATATACAATCCGGCATTAGTCAATAGTGTATTTTGTGGAAAATATTTAACGACTATAATAATATTCTTCGTCTTTTTATATAGCTTTTTATTGCGAGTCATGTCAAAAAATGGTATAATATTACTAAATTTGTGACTCGTGCACTTCATTTGAGGACCAAAAAAATACACCGAGACGCATGACGCCTCAGAATGGAGAGAAGCTATGAACAAAAGCAAAGAAAACGATATTCACTCGAAGTTTCTTAACCGCAAGCTGTATTACAAGATTTCGACTGCCACAGGAGTAATGCTGGCAATATTTCTTGTTCTGCTTGTCATCATCAGTTCCACCCTTTCCGCAACCTTCCTAAGCAGGAGCATCAAGGGAGAATTCGAAGGTATAGCTGCCCAGAACGGGGTTATTATGCAGAATGTACTCACCACCGCAACCAACTGTGCCGATATTCTTCAGAGCTACATTGTCGACAAATATGCCGAATTCGAAAAATCCGGCTATAACGGCCGCACACAGAAAAGCTCCATATATGATGTCCAGCTTCAGGAGATGAATAAGCAGATTGAAGAGTTTCTTATCAGCGTAGCCCGCACCACAGCGACCTCCAACGATAAGATTGCCGGAGTCGGAGTATTCTTTGAACCGGACGCATTTGACCCATCTATCAAGGATTACACTATCTATGTAAGTGAGAAGAATCCTGATGTTGTACAGAGCTATGGTGCTTATTCCACATACGGTTCACAGGACTATTACAAGCAGGCTGCAACCAGCAAGATGAATTCCTTCACTGACCCTTATTACGATCAAGGTGTCAACATGATCAGTGCTTCCTTCCCTATTGTTTATAAGAATGTTACATACGGTGTTATCCTTGTCGACATCAATATAGATGCCTTTGATGACCTCAATTCCAGCAATCCAAGCTACCCAAGCATGTATGTTGACGTGCTCTCATCAGACAGCACAATGGTATACGACAGTGAGTCAACAGAGTACATAGGTCAGCGTTTATCCGATCTGATTTCTGCCAAGGAATATGCCAAAATCCAGAAGGGCATTGATACAGGAAAGAGCTTTTCAGTCAGCACTAAGAAGAATGACGGAACAAGTCTGGTTCGCTTTTACTCTCCAATCAACGCCTGCGGACAGACCTGGTGGGCTGCCAGTGCTCTTTCAAAAGCCGATTTATCACGCAACACAGTTATCCTTGTTCTGCTGATGGTTGCCATATCGCTTGTTACTCTTGCATGCATAGTAATTATCAGCCGCAGACTTACAATAAAGTACTTAAAGCCTATGGGCGGTGTTGTAGATGTTGCCAATGAGCTTGCTGAGGGTAATTTTTCAGTCAATACTGATGTTGTATATAATGATGAAATCGGTGAACTTACCCAGACATTCTCCAACATGTCATCACGACTCAGGGAAATTATCGCAGACATCACACATGGTCTCAACGAGATGGCTTCCGGCAACTTTAACCTTCAGCCTCAGGTAGAGCACATCGGTGATTTCAAGGCAATCGAGGACGCACTTGTCACAGTTGTGACCGATTTGTCCAACACGCTCGCTGAAATAAACGAGGTTGCCGACATGGTATCAGACAATGCAAGCCAGCTCTCAGACGGTGCCCAGTCCATAACAGAGGGTGCAACCGATCAGGCAAGCTCTGTCGAAGAACTTCAGAGCACTATCGAGACTGTCACCGAGCAGGTCAACAAGAATGCCGAGAGTGCCAACAGTGCGAATGACATGGCGAAGGTTGTCGGAACAGACATCATGGCAAGCAATGAGGACATGCAGCAGGTTGTACAGGCTATGGATACAATCAGCGAAGCAGCCAAGCAGATAAGCGGTATCATAAATACAATCAACGACATAGCATCACAGACCAACCTTCTTGCACTTAACGCTTCTATCGAAGCTGCAAGAGCAGGTGATGAAGGAAGAGGCTTCGCTGTAGTTGCCACGCAGGTAGGCAATCTCGCCAACCAGAGTGCAGCCGCAGCCAAGAGCTCCAATGACCTTATCGTCCAGGCACTCAACGCTGTCGAGGCAGGCAAGCGTATGGTCGATGATACCGCCGCAAAGCTCGTTAAATCCGTTGACAAGACCAATGTACTTGTGGATAATATCGCAGCTATCTCCAAGGCATCAGCCGAGCAGGCAGATGCACTCAACCAGATTGCACAGGCTGCCAACCAGATTGCCGCAGTTGTTCAGGAAAATACCGCCATGGCGGAAGAGAGCTCTGCAAGCAGTGAGGAGCTTGCCGCACAGGCAGAGAAGCTCAAAAATCTTGTCAGCGCGTTTAAATTGTTAGAAAAATAGCTGAACAGCAACACAAATGACATCATGAATTATAACTGATAAAAGGAGTAACGTATGGCAAAGAAATTACTATTTTCATTTGAAGTAAAACCAGGCATGGTTATTGCCGAAGACCTATATAATCCGGCAGGACAATTAGTCCTGCCGGCCGGATTTGTTCTTGATGAGGCTACAATATCCAAGCTGGAATACTATACCATTCTTGAGGTCCCTGTCGATGACAGCCCTGCGTCAATTCCTATGGCTAAGCCTGTGGAGACAGCCCATTTAGACAATGAGAATTATTCAGACAGATTAAAAAACAGTGTTGAATTCAAGCAGTTCAGAGCTGATTATGAAGTCTCAATAAGTCATCTTGCCAATATTCTCAATGAGGCCTCAACTACCGGTAAGCCTATAGATACAGAATCCATATACAAGGATGCTGAACACCTTATCAACTCAAGTAAGAACACTATTCATATATTCGACTTCATACATAACCTGCGCAACTATGATGATATTATAGCCACACACTGCCAGAACGTCGCTCTTATATCGAATATTCTTGGTCAATGGCTTGGTGTAGCCGGCGACGATCTGAAGGTACTCACTACCGCCGGGCTGCTCCATGACATAGGCAAGCTCACAATTCCTCAGCAGATACTCAACAAGCCGGGGCGCCTTTCCGATGAAGAATACGCACTTATGAGAGATCATGTCAAGCGCGGATACCAGCTGCTCAAGGAGCAGCCGATAGATATACGAATCAAGGAGGTATGTCTCCTTCACCATGAACGCTGTGACGGCTCCGGTTATCCTTTCCATGCAGAGGCCTCACGTATAACACCTTTTGCCAAGATTGTTGCGATTGCCGATGTGTATGATGCCATGACAGCACGCAGAAGCTACCGCGGAGCGCTCTGTCCTTTCGATGTTATTCAGATGTTCGATGAGGAAGGTCTCAACAAATATGACCCACATTATATCATGACCTTCTTAAACCGCATTACATCCTCCTATCTTCATAACAATGTCCGTCTCAATGACGGACGTGAAGGTGAGATAGTTATGATTAACCCTATGTGCCTGTACCGCCCTATGGTCCGGGTCGGAAGTGAATTTATCGACCTGCTCAAGAACCCTAATCTCAAGATTGAGGCCATATTATAGGCAGCCATATTATTGTAATAACCCGGCAGCTGTCAGCCCAGGCAGCATAAGATTGAAAAAAGACAGGACATATATGCTATATGCATATATATCCTGTCTTTTTATCTATCTATGAAATCTTGAGCACGAACTTGCGAAGCTCCTTCTCACTCTGCACATACTCTATCTTCGCTCCAAGCTCCCTGAGCTTAATATCGAAATCCTCATAGCCTCTCAATATATACTTGATATCATCAACCACTGTTATGCCGTCTGCGGCAAGTCCGGCAAGCACAAGAGCAGCCCCTGCGCGCAGATCAGGTGCGGTTACCTCGGCTCCTGTATAGCGCTCAACACCCTTTACAATAGCTGTATTTCCTTCGACCGTTATATCAGCCCCCATCTTGGCAAGCTCATCGACATACTTAAACCTGTTCTCGAATATCCCTTCTGTCACGATACTTGTTCCCTTGGCAAGCGCCAGCACAACTGTAATCTGAGGCTGTACATCGGTAGGGAAGCCCGGATACGGAAGTGTCTTGACATTGGTATATTTCATATTACGGTATCCTACAACCCTGACGGCATCATCGAATTCTGCGACCTCACAGCCTATCTGTGTAAGCTTCGCCGTGATAGCCTCAAGGTGCTTGGGAATAACATTCTTGATCAGAACGTCTCCACCTGTTACGGCTGCAGCACACATAAATGTAGCTGCCTCAATCTGATCCGGAATAATTGAATACGAAGCGCCATGAAGCTTAGCCACTCCCTTAACCCTTATAACATCGGTTCCTGCACCCTTTATATTCGCTCCCATGCAGTTGAGAAGATTGGCTACATCAACCACATGTGGCTCCTTAGCTGCATTCTCAATAATCGTGTTCCCCTCAGCAAGCGCTGCGGCAAGCATGATATTGATGGTAGCTCCAACAGATTCCATATCAAGGTAAATATGTCCGCCTACAAGCCTGTCTGCCCTAGCAGTAATCATTCCATAGGCTGTATCAACCTCAGCTCCCATAGCCTTAAATCCGTTTATATGCTGGTCAATAGGCCTTGTACCTATGTTACAGCCACCCGGAAACGCCACATGGGCTTCCCTGTATTTTCCAAGCAATGCTCCCAAAAGATAGTAGGAGCCCCTTATCTTCTTCGCCTTCTCATAATCAACAATCGTGGTATTTATAAGTCCACCATTAATCTTGTATGTGTGTCTGTCAATCTCCTCGACCACTGCCCCAATGCTCGCAATAGCTCCTAAAAGAACTCTTATATCGCTCACATCCGGTACATTATCTATCGTAACTGTCTCGTCAGCCATAATAGCAGCCGCAATAATAGCCAGCGCCGCATTCTTGGCTCCAATAATATTCACTTCACCGCTTAAAGGATTTCCACCCTTAATAACATACTGTTCCATTACATACCTCAATATTACATGTAATTGTCATAATCATTTTAATACATACAGCCGAGCCTATTACAGGGTACCTTTCATTATAAGCTATATGCTCCTAAATATCTATCCTATTATAGCATAAAAGTACTTTTTGTAAAGAAAATTAATAAAGCAGAGGGAAAACCTTCTCCCCTCTGCCTTATATTGTGTGCATTATTTGTTCAAATAATCGTATGGATTCTTGCAATTTCCCCAAAGTAAAACTTCAAAATGGAGATGTGGTCCCGTTACATTTCCACTGGCTCCAGACAATGCAATTCTCTGTCCCTGTGATACAGTCTGTCCAACAGACACTTCTATTGAGCTTAAATGACCATATCTTGTAGTCAATCCGTTTCCGTGGCTGATATCTACGCACCAACCATATCCACCGTTCCAGCCTGCAAGTGTTACCGTACCACCACATGACGCTCTTACAACGCTTCCCGATGGAACATACAGGTCAATACCTGTGTGGAAGCTGCTCGGCTGTCCTGATACAGGATGTATACGATATCCAAATCCTGATGTCAGAGTCATGGTGCTTAGCGGGTTAATGAATGTCGGAGGAATAAGTGTTCCTCTCTCAATCACTGTCGCTGTCGCCTCTGTGATAATTCTCTGGCTGATTATCTCTCTGTCATACTCCTTGTTATTAGCATAGCTTACAACTGCGATAACCTCTCTGTAACCCGGTGTTCCGGTTGAAATTATATTCTGCTGTCCCTGATACATGCTGTTATTGTCAACATATACCACATCTGCCTTATACTCTTCATCGTATGTGACTTCTTCCTTGACAACTACTGAAAGCTCAGGTGTAGGAACCGTTATTGTTATGATGTCATCCGGCATGATTACACTGTTCTCGTTAAGTCCCTCATTAAGCTCGTACAGCTCATCAAGACTAATGCCTGTCTTGTCCGCTATAGACGAGAGACAGTCACCCGACTGAACAACGTATGTTCCCTTCTCAGCCTTCTCCTTGGTGATATCTTCTAATGCGTCCTGTACCGACATCACTGTGTTGGCATTGCCTCTTGTCTCTATAACCTCGATATTCTCCTTGAAGCCTACATAGAGAACTCCGTCCTCAAATACTGTATCCTCTGTGACCTGGACCGTATCCGTGCCGTCTATTGTGGCAAGAACCTTGGCTGCCTCATTCATTGTGATATCCGCTGTGGCAACATTGACTGTCTTATGTGAAAGACCATTATCCGTGCTGTCGACAAGCTCCACCTGAAATGCTCCGGCATTCTCACCTGCTATTCTGTTCTTGGCAGCCTCTAAGAGTTCAACAACCTCTGCTTCACTGCCGACCGTAACCATATAATCATCTATACGAACCGTATAAGCTAAATTCTCCGGAACATGAGCAACCGCGTTAACCGCACTGTACATAGCCTGCTCAAGCTCGTTCTCATCAAGAAGCCTGCCCCTTATGTTATCGTCTGCGAAAATCTCAAGCTCCGTATCCGCATACACTGTCGTTCCATATTCTTCATTAAGTTGTCCTCTTACATTCTGAAGCGCGGTTCTAGCCGTCTCTTCATCCTGTGTACACCCTATCGGTGTTCCGTTGAGTACAACTGTATATCCTGCTGTTCCATTCACCGCTCTGCTGTCGGCTTCAACTGTCTGCGGCGTTGTAAAACGTGTCGCAAACGGTATAACAAATATAATAAACAAGCAGGCAGCTACTGCAACCTTCAGATAAATATTTTTAAGTTTTCTGTACTGCCTGGTCAGCCTCATGATATCCTCCCAAAAATGTAAGAGCTTACTTAACAATTTTGTAACAAATACATACTACCAAGAAATACCCGATTTGTAAAGTTTTTTTTGTTAAAAACCGAATGTTTTTTTACGAATTTGTTACAAAATGTTACAAAGGACTAAATTTTTTTGTTAATATTTACATTATTTGGAAATTATCGAACTATATAGTTCGTCTCATATCAATGCCGGCACCGCTATCTCACTGCAATTTCTACAGCCTTAGCCGTATCAGCAAGGCTTCTTCCATGCTCGTCTATGACTACGTCCGCATATTTTTCATAGAGCACGCAGCGCTCATCGTAGAGATCCTTAAGTGTCTGTCCATTTTTGAGCACAACACCCCTGCCCTCGAGATTTGATAATCTCTCGTTTATCATCTCATACGATGCCTTTAAATATACCACGGTGCCTATCTCCTTGAAATGTCTCATGGCGTTCTCGCCGTATACAACACTTCCTCCGGGAGCTATTACACAGTGCTCTGCCTCAAGCTCAGCGTTAACCTTCTCCTCAATCTTTAAAAAGCCCGCGTTTCCCTCATCAGCGATAATTTCCTTTAACAGTCTGCCCTCCTTCTCCTGGATGACTAAATCTGTGTCTATGAAATGATATCCAAGGAGCTTAGCAAGAACAACTCCGACCGTACTCTTTCCCACTCCTGGCATTCCTATCAGAATAACATTACTTTTTTTCATTGAAGCGTCCCTTTTCCCTTCTGTCCTTTAATGTATTGGCGTTCCTCGATGCATTTGCTTTCTTTGACGCAATTGCACTCTTTGATGTGTTTGCACGCTTTACCTTATCTGCGTTCTTTGATGTGTTTACGCTCTTTGATGCGTTTGCGCTCTTTGATGCATCTGTACTCTTTGACGTGTCTGCGCTCCTTGTCTTTTCATGCGGCTTTGCATTTTTATTCACAGAATATCCGAATCTTCCAAGCTTTTTCCCCAATTCAAAGTATTCGCCATGTGAATAAGTGATTAAACCTGATGAATTGAGGTCAAACCTGCCGTTCTCATCCATATAACGGTCATCGACATTGACGTTCACAACCTCCGCAAGAAACATGGTATGGCTTCCCAACGGCTGCTCACTCACTACGCGGCACTCAATATTCACCGGGCTTTCCCAGATTCCGGGTGCCCCTACCACCTTAGATGGAGCTTCATGGAGCTTCATCTGCGCGAACTTATCAACATCCCTTCCCGAACGCACTCCGCAGAAATCAGTGGCATACACCAGCTCCTTTGTCACAAGGTTGATGACAAATTCCTTTGTCTCCTTTATTATCTCATAGGAATATCTCTCCGGTCTGACCGATATGGATACCATAGGCGGATTGGTATTCACCGTCCCCGCCCATGCAACTGTTATAATGTTAGGCTTTTCGCCCTCCCTTTTACAGCTCACCATAACCGCCGGAACCGGATAGAGCATATTCCCCGGCTTCCAACTCAGCTTTGCCATACATGGCTCCTTTCTGCATTATAATTCATTATGCACTCTCTCACTCCTGCGACAGTACCGTCAATATCTCCGGAATAAGCTGCTTCTTACGCGACACAACTCCCTCAAGCCTGTACACGTTCTCCTCAAGCTTCGGCGCGTCGAAGCCGTTCTCAATGACATCCCCAGCCCCATTTCCCAGTGCAATGAGCAGAGTCTCCGTAGCTATCATGTTGGTGAGCATGAAAAATATCATGTTGATTCCCTGACTTGCAAGCTGCTCCTCCATGTAGGGCATAATCTTATCCTTTATGTCCATAAGCTCTTCCTCATCCATCGATGATATCTGACCCACACCGAAATTTATATCGTTTACCGAAAACCTCTTGTAGTCCTGCGAAAAAATCTCCTGAGGTGTCTTGTCCTTCAGGTTGCTTCCGGCGCGGAACATCTTTACCGCATACTCCTCTATATCTATTCCTGCAAGCTCTGCAAGCGCCCTTGCGGCTTTCACATCCGCCGGGGTACATGTAGGAGAGCGGAACATAAGCGTGTCCGAAAGAATTGCCGAGCACATAAGTCCGGCTGTCTTTTTATTGATTTTAATATGATTTTCCCCATACATCTGATAGATAATCGTTGCGGTACATCCGAGCGGCTGGTTTCTGAAAAATACAGGGTTCATCGTCTCCACCGCACCGAGCTTGTGGTGGTCTATTATCTCAAGAATCTCCGCCTGGTCAATCCCGTCAACCGCCTGCTTCGCTTCATTGTGGTCGACCATGATAATCTGCTTCTTACCCATACCGAGGAGATTTCTTCTGGAAATCATCCCTATATAATTGCCCTGCTCATCATGTATAGGGAAATCACGGTGTCTCTTTTTCGCCATTACCTGACGCACCTCATCCGTGTACGCCTCTGTGCTGAAGGTTATGAGCCCCTCCGTTCTCATAAAAAAGCTTATCGGAACAGACTGATTTATAAGCCTTGACGCAGTAAATGTATCATGCGGTGTGCTGATTATCGTACAGTGATTTTCAACAGCAAGCTTCTTAATCGTCATGGATACAGGTGCGCCCTCACACACAACAATACATCCTGCCTGCATCTCTATGGCGCATAGCTGCGATTCATATCTGTTTCCCAGAATGACGATATCTCCCATCCTGATGTAGCTCTCCATGAGGTCGGGATTAGCCGCTGCCACAAGCACCTTTCCTCTGTCAAACACATGCTCCTCATCCCCGATGATAAGCGCGCCGTCAAGTGTCTCAACAATGTTTTTGCAGACTGTACGCGCCGTTGAGAGTGTTGTGCTGTCATGGACATCCATATAGGATGTCGCGATATCAGCGATTGTGATTAAGCCCTCCAGCTTGTTATCCCTTGTTATCGGGAGCGTCACAACTCCTATGTCCCTCATAAGCTTCCATGCCGCCTTGATTGAGATATTCCTGTCAACGCCGTCAACCTTGCGAATCTCTATATCCTTCACCTGACTCTTGACATCCATGACATACTGAGGTGCATTTACCCCGAACTGCTTTAACACATACTGTGTCTCCTCATTTGTCTGGCCTGCGCGTAGAGGGATGTACTCATTCTCCGTGTCTATCTCATTTTTCAGCTGTGCATAAGCTATCGCCGAACAGACGGAATCCGTATCAGGATTCTTATGCCCGATTACAAATATCTTTCTTTTTTCCATACTGACCTCCGTTCCTTGAACACATCCGGGCAATTGCAAAACGAAAATCTGACAATACATATTTTCGCAATTGCCTGACTATTTTCTAATGTATATGTTCGCTCACATAATCATATCCATTCAGTATAATCGCTGCGTGGTCTGCTGCAATCAGCTGGCTGCTCACTATCTTGTAGTCCTTCTTCTCAAGGAGCCCCGTCCTGTCTGTGATGACCAGTACCCTTGCAGCCGGTCTGATATCCCCACATTCAAATTCAATATCGTAAAATTCTTTCTCTATCTGCTGTGTGCTGTCGGCAGCCTCACCCGCCCTGTGCACCTTCATGGAAAACCATCCTGCAGCCGCAGCATCATCGCCGGCTGTTGCCGTAAGCTTTCCTTCCTCCTCAACAAAAACATAAGCTGTGGTAATTATTCTTGTCCTTGGGTCCCTGTCATAATCACCATAGCTGCCAAGCTGGACGCCCTTGACTCCCTTAAGTCCTGTCTCCTCCTCAAGCTCTCTTGCCGCGGCAATATCAAGGTTCTCGCGAAAATCAACGAATCCTCCCGGAAGGGCCCACCAGCCGATAGAATAAAAAAACCCCCCGGGAGGGCCCCCCCAGCCGATAGATGGATGATTTCCTCTTTTTATAAGAAGGATTTTTCCTATTCTCTTTTTTCCATTTTCCTCAACGTAGGTAAAGATAAGATTGTCAACTGTATTAGCCGGAGTGTCATACAGCTTAGGATTATACTCCTCAAGAAATGTCTTAAGGTCAAGTCCCGCTGCATTTCTCTCACCGGTTCCAAGGTACTGCTCATACTTTTCCAGATACATAGTCTGCCTCCATTGTGCCATTTTGTGGCAAGATAGTAATAATGTAAAAGGCTCTCCGTCCACAGCGATTATGCGCATGACGAAGAGCCTTATGGACTCCATATATTATATTAGAAAATTGCCCTTGTTACAAGCCAATTTACAAAGTAAAGACCTGCACAGATAATCGCTATCGAATATATGAACTTCTTTGAAAGCGGAAGCACCTTCACAATACCGATACCTGTAAGATAGAACATAATACCTGTGACAGCCGCATGTATAACACCAAAAATAACACTAAAGAATGAATGTGTGAGCACAAGCCCTAATAAATTTATAAGTGTAAATACAAGCATTGGAAGTGCCGGAATGGCAAATACGCTGAGCGCCTTCTTGAAGCTTACATTAGTACCTTCAACATACTTTGCACATACCCAGATAAGTCCTGCAAATGCTGCCGGAATTGCAACCCACCATAAAACAGGTCTTACTATTGCCATAACCCAGTCTGCTATATCATAATGCCAGCCCTTTGCGGTATGTACGATTATGCTTATAAGGCTATATATAAGCTGAAGTGCTGCATTGACAACAACAAGTCCCGCAACTGTTGTAATGGAATGCTCCCCTACAACTGCCTCACTCGCCTCAACAGGATTCTTAACGAACTCCTTAGCGTATGCTAACATACCCTTGGAAATCTCTGTTGCCTGCTCCTTGGTGATAATAGGCTTGGCTGCCTGTGGCTGCGCTGTCTGCTGTGCTGCTCCGGCTGTTGCCCTGGGTGGGGTTGCCTGGGCTGCAGCCTGAGCCTGTGCTGCCTGCTCCTGTGCTGCCTGAGCAGTCTGCTCTGTGGTGTTCTGTGTCTGGCAGCTGCATACTTCGCCATCCTGAAGCGGCTTACCGCACTTTGTACAATACTTCATGTCAAATCTCCTCCTACCCATATATTAAAAAAACTAATATAATCAGAATACACCTTTAACACGTTAACTGTCAACAGTACTTATAGCACATATTATACTATATTTTTGAACTGGGCTGCATAGAGATTATAGTATGCTCCCTTGGCGGCAAGAAGCTCATCATGGCTTCCGGACTCCTTAATCTGTCCGTCATCAATGACAAATATTCTGTCCGCATTCTTGATGGTGGAGAGTCTGTGTGCGATGACAAACGAAGTTCTGCCCGCAAGCATTGCCTCTATACCCTGCTGCACAAGCGCCTCCGTGTGAGTGTCAATGCTCGAGGTCGCCTCGTCAAGTATGAGTATCTGAGGCTTGCTTATCATCGTTCTCGCAAAGGCGATGAGCTGTCTCTGACCGTTAGATAACCTTGTTCCACGCTCATTGATTTCAGTATCATATCCTTTTTCAAGCTTCGATATGAAGTCATGTGCATGAACTGACCTGGCAGCCTCAATAATCTCCTCGTCCGTGGCATCAAGCTTTCCGTATT
>ERZ859967.1108-NODE-1108-length-13195-cov-1.813775_pt1 | contig 13195 bp, 8 predicted proteins | sample MGYA00510115_ERZ859967 | MGnify/ENA primary metagenome ERZ859967 (study PRJEB30046, sample SAMN00715171) | human gut metagenome | study: EMG produced TPA metagenomics assembly of the A metagenome-wide association study of gut microbiota in type 2...
GCATACTCCAAGCGGGAAAAGCATTCCACCCGCGTTCTACCAGTCCGAGGATTTTAGGGAAGGTATAATATTCCACCCACTTGAAATCACGGATCGTTTCTGCAAACAATTGCGCTTGTACTCCTTGGATACGCTCCTTGCCGGATGCGGTCAAAACAGTTTTTCCTCTTTCCGCAATACCTAAATCGACCGGATTGCCAGCCATATCAGTACGCGAAGAGCGATAGATGTGATATGGAAGCATGGAAAAGCCTTTAGATTCATCCACATATCCGGCCCACGAGAGCCCTCTTTCATCGGGATGAGCATCATAGGCCAAATCCAGATAGAAGTTGTTCACGTTGCAGAGGATCACCGGATACCCTTTGTTGGCTACCTGATAAGGTATTTCGTCCGCTTCCCATTCGGGAACTGTATTCCAGCAATATACTCCTGCCGCAAGCCTGTTCAAATGGCGGTCGGTAGCCTCCGAATGTCCCAACGCTGCTTCCTGCCAGCCACTGAACTGCACATGATATTGTTGCAGATAGTCTGCCATCTTCGTGATGTAGTATTCGGACAGTTCATGCGCACTCGTCATTCCATGTTCATCCATAAACGCCCGGCAGACAGGAGAACCCATCCAAGCTCCATCAGGCACTTCATCGCCTCCCAAGTGAATGGTAGTCAAAGGTACCTCCGCTTCTTCATACATAGCAATCAGCTCACGAATCACTTTTTCCATAAACCGATACGTGGAGGGCAATGCCACATTCATCACGTTATCCGTATAAGACTGTGCGGAAACATAGCGGGAAGTATCTTGCGCGTCACTCAACAAATATTCGACGGCCTTTTCAGGATCGGTGTTTATATATTTATGATAACGTGCTTTCATGGACACTATTGCCGCCCGTGCATGCCCCGGAGACTCTATTTCCGGGATTACACGCACATGTCTTTGAGCTGCATAACGCAATAAATCTATAAACTCTTCACGAGTATAATATCCGTTACCGGAGGTAGGCGCAAACGGATCATAGTTACCATCGTAGCCCGGATACAAACATTCCATTTCATCCGTGGTGTGTCCCCGACGTGCACCAACCGAAGTCAGTTCTTCCAGACCGGGAATCTGAAGACGCCAGCCTTCATCATCCGAAAAGTGGAAATGCAGCACGTTCAGTTTATAAGAAGAGGTAGCGTCTATCAGCTTCTTTAATTGGTCTGCCGTCGTGAAGTTTCTGGCAATATCCAGCATTTGTCCGCGATACGGCAAGTCGGGATAGTCACGGATAGATACAGCTTCCAAACGGAACGGTTTCTCTTGTCCTTTCAAAAGAGAGAGCAAGGTTTGCGTGCCATTGAAAATGCCGTGTGAAGTAGGAGCTAAAATATTTATCAGACTATTTCCTGCGTCCATCCGGTAGTATTCGTCATTCGCAGCGGTTTCCTGTTGCGGCAAATAATCCAGATGAACCGTTACCGGTGCTTCGGAAATGACTTCCAACCCATAGAGTGTTTCCAACTTTTCTTTCAGCAATCCTGCTTCGTTGGCAAAATCGGAATGAAAAGTCAGTTTCACCTTATTTTCTATGATAACGTTTTCTTTACCGACAGCCGGAAACGCTTCCTTTACTGATGGGAAAATATCAGTTTGCTGCAACTTGGCAGTAGTCTCTAACGCCAAGTTTGAAGCATATATCTTATCAGGTGCGGGATACCAGTCTTCCGTCTCCATTCCTTGTAGCGGCTGTATGGTCAGTTCGACAGGCAAGGGAGTACCTTGCTTGCCGCCTGCCTGACTCACCCAGTAAGTACCTTCGGGAGCGTGTGACAGTTTTTTCAGTCCGTTGGTACAACAGAACGTCACAACCAGCGAATCTCCCGGTGCCAATGGCTGGAAGTTTTCCGCCGGATACATCCGGAAGAAGTTTGCATTTACTACCTCTACCTTGACCGATGCAGATTCGTCTTGAAGAATCTCACGAGGCAACTGCGAATAATAGATGATCCAGTCCTTTCCCAAAGGAACATCTGATATATTCTTCAGGATAAATGAGTTCTCATAGTAGCCGGGCTGCACTTCGGCAGCTCCCATCTCCCAAGTCAATGACACGGGGGCTTTCGCCCCGTCAGCCGATTTACAGCCGGTCATGAACAGCAGGAGACACAGACTTCCCCCTATCGTATATAGTATATTTCTCATAGGCTTTCCTATTTTTCTATATATCACTCTTTCAGACATTAATCACTCAATCGTTCGATGTGCAATGTTTCTTTGCCTACTCCCTGCGAAGTGTCGAAAGTCAGACGGTAATAGCCAGGTACGAAGCCGTCGCCACTCGTTATTCCATTGGAAGCCGATAGTTCAATTCCATCCGTGTCGCCGAATAATGAACCTGCCTGTAACTCCATACCTTTATCTTTATTCCATTGCAAATCGCTGTAAATTTCGATTTCGAAGGACTCCCATTCATGAGTGTTACTCAAATACACAGTAGTTTGATATTTTTGTTCACCAATCGGCACAATATATCCCAACTGTGATATATCTTCCAAATTCCAGCCTCCGCTATTGTAAGCCTCGTTCCAGACAGGAGCACAAGTGAATCCGTGTCCTACCAACCAGAAACAAGTAGGTGCGGTATCACTCATCCGTGCAACCCAAATATAATTGAATTTAGAAGAATAGTATATTTCCCAAGTTCCCGATTTGCGCAGGAAGGTAAACTTACCATTATCCGGATTATAACTAAAGAAGTCGCGGTTGTAAGCATGTTCCACATCTTCAAATCCACTCATTTCAAATTCTTCACCTTGAGTAAAACTAATCTGGGCACGGAACAATCCTTCACTGGCTATCAACTCGGTTTCTTTAATTTTCAGGTTCTTCTGGAAACCGACGATACCCAGTTTAAAAGTCATCACGTCGAAAGTGATCTGTTCAACAAACCAATCCCGGTAGTCAAAAGCAAAGCTGGGTCCCGATGCTTCAATAAGGACAGCTGTATTACTCTTTTCAGCAGCTCCCCAAATCAATTCCGCATCGTCCAATGATTCCTTAGTGGAGATTTTTCCGGTTAGCTCCATCGGATAGCCCTCTTCCGAGCCGGAAACTTCCGTCAGATACAGATAAGGATTCTCTGCGCTCCGGGTCATTTCTACCACCTCACCGTTATAGTGAAGATAGAGCACTTCCGGAATCTGTGGACGGACGATATGGAAATCAAACGTTTGAGTGACTTCACTACCTTCCACATTGATGGCAGTCAATACTACTTTAGCCTCCTGATTCTCTTCCAAGTCAGCCTCAAACGGGATATAAATTCCTTTCTCAACAATCGACACATCAGTGCCTTTCGTACGAATCGACTGCGAACTTACCAAGGTTTCACCCACCATCAATTTCACTTCCAGCGTAGACAAAGGAGTCTCCGGATCGTGGATTTTTACAGAGAAATAAAGAGAATCGGCAGCAGGAGTCTGATCGGTAGTCGAGAATTGTAGTCCTGATAGTTCAGGACATGAATATGGATACTTCACCCGACCATCTTCTTCGCTACATGAAGCCAGCCAGCAAACGGTTAGCCCCAGCAACCATAAAAACAGATTATTGTGTTTCATCATTTTTTCTTTTAAAATTTTACGTTCCTCTTTTCATTAATAACCTTCATTTTGAGTCAGATTGGTGTTTTTATCTTTCTCTCCTTGAGGAATCGGCCACAACTGCCGGAAAGCCTGCAAACCTGCAAACAGCAATCTGCCATCTTTGTCTTTATGTTTCTGCATCACCTCCAGCAAACGGTTATTACGTACCAGGTCAAACCAACGCTGACCTTCCATATACAACTCCAATTGACGTTCATTCTCTACCGCCAAGCGGCCCCTAGCCTGTCCCATATTCTCATCCAGAGAAGAGGGAGCAAAGCCCGCACGTTCTCTAATGCCGTTCACGATTCGAATCGCTTCCGGAGTGCGGTCTAACTCTACCAGTGCTTCGGCTTTCAACAAGAGTATATCCGCCAATCGCATCAGAATAATGTTGGAAGTCTTCTCGCGAATCTTATAAGACAACGGATAACTGTCCGCCGGCCAATAGGTGTCATAAGGAACCGATTTCCAAAGGATACTGGATGCATAACGGGTATCTTTCTCCTTGTCGAATTTAGCAACCAAATCATGAGTAGGCGTACAATAACGTCTCCAAGTCACCGAGCCGTCGTCTTCTTTCAGCAACACCCAATAAGCCCAGTTGGGAGCATCGGAGGTGTAATAGACTTCAAAGATACTTTCGGAAGAGAATTTCTTGTCAGGTTGCCACAACTCATCAAAGTTGCCGACCAGCGTATAACCCTCTGCTATCACTTTGTCGCAAGCTTCAACCACTTTGGCATAGTCGCGTGTTGATTTCTCTCCTCTGGTTGCCAACACCTTGGCACGCAAAGCATAAGCGGCGCCTTTGGTGGCCTGGAAAACTCCTTTATTTTTGCTTACCAGGTAACGAATGGTATTTTCTTCGTTCAGATCATCCAATATCTGGTCGTAGATTTTATCTGCGACAGAACGTTCAGGATACATCACCGGATACCATTTATCCAGATTCTCGGCTGTAATGGTCGGAATCAAATCCAGCACCATCGGAGCGTCTCCCCATAAACGGACGATATCGAAATAGGCCCATGCCCGCAAGAATTTTGCTTCTGCGATGACCCGATTACGCTCTTCTGCTACGGTAGAGGCAGGATCCATCATTTTCGTATTTTCAATCACACTGGTTGCAGTGCCCGCCATCGAATAATACTGTGACCAGACCAATTCTACCTTATAATTGGTAGAAGTCAGCTTCAACAAATCAAATTCTTGTTCGGCCACGCCGTCTCCACCAATATAGCAATTATCGGATTGTACATCTCCAATGGTGTAATTTTCCGACTGGAATATATCTGCCTTAAAGCTTTCATACGCACCTTGCAACTCGGCTTGCGCATCTGCCAGACTTCCGTATTTAGACTCCTGATCTTCCGTCCCGGTACCCTCCTGCATAAAATCCGATTGCGGTTTCTCATCCAGAAAATTACTGCATGAAACGACTAAGACGCAGAGTACGACATAAGCTAACTTTATTATGTTTTTCATTTTCGCACCTATTAAAATTCAACATTCAAACCAAAAATTACCGCCCTCGATTGAGGATAAGTACCATAGTCCACTCCTTGGGCAACGGAGTCGCCGCCAAAAGCATTTACTTCAGGATCGTATCCCTTGTATTTTGTCAACGTGAAAAGATTCTGTCCGGTGACGTAAGCCTGCAATCTGGACAGATGTATTTTATTCAACCATTTCTTAGGGAAATTATAGGACAAAGTGACTGTTTTCAAGCGCAAATAAGATCCGTCTTCTACAAAACGGGAGGAGTTGTGATTGTTCTCTGTATTACCAACGCGGGGGACATTGGTAATCATACCCGGTCGTTTCCAACGATCCAATACACGAACCGACTGGTTTCTAAAGTCGGTCATACCTTCCATATCGATGCGTGACGCATTAAAAATCTTATTGCCCTGACTTCCCTGCAAGAAAACAGACAGGTCGAAGCCGGCATACGAGAATGTATTCGTCATACCATATATGAACTTAGGCTGGGCATTTCCCAAGGTAGTGCGATCTTCCGGATCGATAAAGCCGTTACCATTCAGGTCACGATAGATAATATTTCCAGTTTCCGGATCGACGCCTTCTGATATATATCCAAAGAATGTTCCCAATGGAAGACCTTCTTTCAGGATGACAGCTTTCTCCTTGGATTCATACATTTCAGCATAATAATAGACTTTATTCAAGCCGAGCTTCGTCAACTTATTCCGGTTGAAAGAGATATTGAAATCTGTATTCCACTGGAAGTTGCCTTTCAAATTCTGGGAAGAGACAGTGAACTCCATACCTTTATTCACCATTTCACCATCGTTTCTTGTCACACTGCTTGGCACTACATTCTCCGGCAGGCTGACTGTCAGTAGTAAGTCGGTTGTTTTTTTGTAGTAAGCGTCCACCGAGAAGGATAAACGGGAATCAAACATTGTCAGGTCGAGACCCAGATTCCACTGGCTTGTTTTTTCCCAAGTCAGTTCTTTATTGGCTGCCGAACCGGGTCTGATGGCAAGTCCTGGATATAAGTTACCTTCTGAAACCGGCAGTTTACTAGCACTCATGGAAGCCATGTAAGCGTAGTTTCCAAAACCGCCCTGGTTACCGTTCATACCCCATCCGGCACGTAGCTTCAAATCGGTTACGATGTCTTGCAAAGGTTGCATAAACTTTTCGCTTGAAATTCTCCAACCTGCCGAAACAGAAGGAAAAGTACCCCAACGGTGTCCCGGAGCAAAACGGGAAGAACCGTCGGCACGGAAGTTGACCGTCAGCAAATAACGGCTGTCATAATTGTACGCTATACGACCTAAAAAAGAGGCCAGCGTCCATGCGGAGGCGGAAGAACCACAAGCGTCTTTATCCAACTGATTGGCGGCGCTGATGGAATGAATATCGGGATAAGACTCTGCCAGATCGAAACCAGCCATCCAGGATGCGTTATATTGCGCACGCTGTTGGGTGGCTCCTCCCAAGATGGAAAGGTTATGTTTGTTGAAGGAACAATCATAGGTTAGCAAATTCTCAAACAGCCATTCGAAGTTTCGTGAGAAACTCTCTTCCACACGTCCTTTTGTACCGCGTCCGTCCGAAGTTGAGATCGGGTCCAGATAATAATCCCAGTGTTCATTAGTCAGTTCAATGCCAAAAGTTGTTTTGAATTTCAGACCTTTATATATATCAACCGTAAAGCCGAGCGAACCATTAATATGATCTGTATTCGTGTTGCTGTCTGCAGCATTGGCAGCCAGCGGATTCAGAATACGTGCACCATAAGCCTGTTCGTCGTATTCGTTCGGATCATACGGGTTCCACTTCTGCATAAACGGAGGAGTATTCACTACGGACAAGATGGAACCGGCACGCAAAGAACTGCGGCTTTCGTTCACCCATTGTCCTCCTGTATGCGAATACGCAAAGTTGAGCGCCATCTTTAACCATTTTGTCTGCTCACTATCCAAATTCGCACGGAAATTATACCGGTTGAAATGTGCTTTCTCCACAATACCTTGTTCGTCGGAATAACCTCCGGATACAAAATATTGTAATTTCTCGGTTCCATTTGCCACGGATAATTGATAGTTCTGATTAACACCCGTACCGAAGAATAAATCAGTCCAGTCCACATAGCGTGTTTCATTTTCAGGAATATTGGGAGCAACGTCCGAAACAGCTTTCAAGTCTTTCATCAAGTCTTTATATTGCTCTGTATTCAAGGCATCTATCTTCTTCCCTAATTTAGAAAAACCCACATAAGCACTCATTTTCACCTGCGGTGCACCGAGCTTTCCTCTCTTGGTCGTAATCAACACCACTCCGTTTGCCGCACGTGCTCCATAAATAGCTGATGAGGCGGCATCTTTCAGTACGGATACGCTTTCGATGTCCGAAGGATTCAATAAGTTGATGTCTCCCCCGGCTACTCCATCAATCAAGATCAAAGGTGCTGTACTACTGTTAATAGTTCCCGTACCACGAATGTTGATACTGGGCACAGCACCCGGCTGCCCCGAAGAAGAAACGATACTAACTCCAGGCAACAGTCCTTGCAGCCCCGTAGTTACGTTAGTTATAGGCCTGTTCTCAATAGCCTCCGCTTTAACCATAGATACAGCACCTGTTACATTCACTTTCTTTTGCACGCCATAGCCTACAACTACTACATCTTCCAAGCTGACAGCATTCTCTTTCATCACTACGTTTACTGTCGTTGCTTTCGCTATGACGCTTTCTTCACGGTAGCCGACGTATGAGTACCGAAGTGTACTTCCATAGGGTACCTTGATGGAATACTGACCATTGATATCGGTGATTGTACCTGTAGTCGATCCTTTTACCGATACGGTGGCTCCGATGATCGGTTCCGCATTCTCGTCAGTAACTTTACCTTTCACATACAGTTCCTTCTTCTCTCCTTGTGAATCAACAGGTTCAGTTTTATTTTGATATTCTTTATTATAAAATAAAATACTGTCATCCAGGAAACGGAACCCAATGTTAGTCCCTTTTAGCAAAAGAGTTAGTGCTTTGCTTACATCTGTGTCTTTTACCTCCAATGACACTTTCCTACTCGTATCCACAAATTCTTTGCTATAGGCTACATTCATCGATGCCTTCTCTGCTATCTGACTGATAGCCTCTTTAAGAGGAAGCTCTTTGATACTAACCGATATTTTTTGCTGTTGTGCATAAACAAAAGCAGTGACAAATATGCACATTAGGGTTACAATACACCTTCTGCCGGTGGATGAAAAAGGAGAATCTTTTTCCATAATATTAGTCTTTAAAGTTAATAGTTCAATATCTATTAGCTAATACACAAGAGATATTAAAAAGTATTACGGCAAATAAGTTAATGAATATTAATTCGGGAAATATAGGAGAACTTGCCGGAAATCAATCCATACTTGATAAAAAGAAAGAAAACACTTCAAAGGTATCGTTTTTAAAAGAAAATATAAAGGGGGGGATATCGTATTTTCTCATTTAATGCATAAATTAGTGTCTTTACCTGAAATAATTAATACCTTTGAGTGCACAAATTAATTCATTTGACTATAGTGTTTCTTTCGATAGACTATAGTCAAATAAAAGAAGCACTATAGTCAACGTTTTAAATGACTATAGTCAAACGAATAAAATCATGTAGCCGGAGACAATATTTACTGAATAACTAAAAACAAAATAAGACATGAGTGTTTATTACGATCTTTATGCCAGTGGCAACCCACAAAAAAAGGATGAGCAGCAACCACTTCACGCACGAGTGATTCCATCAGGAACTCTTGATGCTAAGAAGTTTATAGAATTAGTATCTAAAAGTAACGGCTTCAGTCAGGCCACCATTGAAGGATGCTTGCAAGCAGTCACCGATGAGTTACAACATTGGTTGAAACAAGGCTGGATTGTGGAAGTCGGAGAATTAGGTTATTTCTCCTTATCGCTGAAATGCGACCATCCGGTAATGGAGAAGAAAGAAATCCGCTCTCCTTCCATCCACCTAAATAAAGTAAACCTCCGCATCAACAAGAAATTCCGTGAGAGTTTGGAACCATTGCCGCTGGAACGCATGGAATCACCTTACCGAAGCAATGGCAATCCCGATGAAGACAAATGCCGTAGCCTCCTTATGCAACATCTGGACGAGCAAGGTTGTATCACCTGTGTCGATTTTACGAGGCTGGCCGGCATAAGTAGGTACAAAGCAACCGAGCTGTTAAATAGCTATTTAAAAGAGGGAATCATACGAAAATACGGAGGAGGCAAGACGGTGGTATATTTAAAAAGATAATTGGCATTTCCTCCAAAGATATTTTTATCCTTGCTTCTTTCTGCACATCGGCAAACTTAAAAATTACTGCTAGTTAAAATTTTAATCTATAGAAATGTATAAGTAGGCTATTTTTATGTGCATTGCCAGTATTTGGATGAATAATCTTCCGAGAAAAACAGGCTAAAGCATCTATTTATATAACCAATCGCATTAATGTAAAGATTAATAAACACACAAACAACTATAAAACAATCGATTGGATCAATATTAATTATTTTATTAACGCACTTCTTCAAAATTGCTTGCACAGCAAATTCCGATACCATATCTTTGCATCGTGATCACAAAATAATAACTAGATTTACTAACGATTAAAACTATTAAAAATTATGGCACTGAAATATGTAGTCAAGAAAACAACCTTTGGCTTTGATAAGGAAAAAGCTGAAAAATATGTAGCTAGACCATTCAACGTGGTTACTGTTGATTTTAAAATGCTATGCGACCAGGTAACAAAAGTTGGATTCGTTCCACGCGGTACTGTAAAATCCGTCCTCGATGGATTGATTGATTCACTGATAACGTATATGGAGATCGGAGCTTCGGTGAGCCTTGGAGAATTCGGAACTTTCCGTCCTTCTTTCGGATGTAAAAGTCAGGATGATGAAAAAGGAGTAACTACGGAATCCCTGAGAAACCGTAAAATTATTTTCACTCCAGGAAATTTGTTTAAAGGTATGATAAAATCGATCAGTATCCAGAAGTTGGATAGTTCGAAAACCAATAGCTCCACTACCCCTGATGATGGTAATGGAGACGATAAAGGAGAAGGAGGTGGTAGCGGAGAAGCACCGGATCCGGCAGCATAAGCAACGTATCATTCATTAATATTTAGAGACAAATCCGGCTTGAGTTTGCTTAAGTCGGATTTGTTATTTCTTGAAATCACTTGTTTTTCTCACAGAAAATCCCGATTATTGCAGCCTAATACCAACCAATTGAAAGAACCTCCATGAAAAGAGTTGATTCTGTTATATCTCTCATATACTCTCTCTCAAAATCAGAAAAAAAACACTTCTCTTTGCAAGTGGTCAAAGACAAGGAGGAGAAAGACTATCTGGTCATTTATGATATTATCACAAAGAGTAAACAGCCAAATGGAAATCTGGTAAAAGATGAGTTCTATAAACGTCGGCCAAATGGTTCTTTTGAAGTGTCTATCCAATATTTATATGAAAAACTGGTAGAAACTCTGCTCACTTTACGCAAAAAGAAAGATGTCTATTATGATCTATTGAACAATTTATGTAAGGCTCGTATGTTGTATGAGCGTTCACTGTTTGAGGAATGTTTCGAAATCTTATCTGATACCATCAAACAGGCACAATTTTACGAAAACAATGAAATACTGACCCTTGCACTAAAGTTAGAATTAGAATACCTGCTTCGACTAAACTTCCCCAATATGACGGAACAAGAGCTTTTCCATAAGCATTTTATTCAGAACGAAGCACTAAAGAAAATCCGGAAAATCACGGAACAATCGTCTTTACACAACTTATTAAAATATCGTCTTTCTCACATTGGCTCCATCCGGACATCCAAACAAAAACAGGATATGAATGACCTTATGGTCAATGAACTCTATATAGCCGCTTCCTCTGATTCAGAAGGTAATTTTGAGTTGACACGAAATCATAAACTCTTCCAGGCAAATTATTTAATGGGGGCAGGAGATTACAGGGCCGCTTTAAATTCATATAGAGAGCTCAACCTATTATTCGAACAGAATCATCAATTTTGGTCAAATCCCCCCATCTATTACTTGTCCGTGCTCGAAGGAGTGCTCGGAAGTTTACGGACAGTAGGCGGTTATGAGGAAATGCCTTACTTTCTGGAGAAATTAAGGAAACTAATTGTAGAAGATTCTTCACTTGAATTCAAAATAAACGCAACCTGCTTACTCTTTCAATATGAGCTATTTCCTTATCTAGACAGAGGAGACTTTCCAAAATGCACAGAACTAATGAACCGTTATAAGGAAACTCTCTACGATAAAGAAGCATGGTTAAGCCCGATTCGTAAAAGCGAGCTATTTCTCTATACGACCCTCATACACATCGGTAACCAGAACTACAAAGCCGCAAAAAAATATATCAGTAACGCCATTGTAGACCATAACATCAAGTACCTGCCATTGATGAGAACCATTCGTCTGGTACGTCTTATAGCTTACTATGAAACACAAGAATTTGAACTAATACGATACGAATCCCGTTCCATTACCCGTAATTTATCTTCTCCCAAAGAGCAGACCTTTAAAACCGAACACATTGTTTTATGGTTCTTAAATAAAAGTAACCTGCCCATTCTGCGAAAAGACAGAGAAGCTTTTTGGGAAAAACTCTATCCGGAAATCCGGGAATTGTACAATGATAAATATGAAAATCAGTTATTACGTATTTTTGATTTTACCGCATGGATAGAATCAAAAATACGAAAAGAAAAACTGTCTGATGTTCTTAAACGGCACACAAATGCTAAAGAAATCTAAAAAGAAAAAGCAGATCATCTAAACTCACAACACTAAAACGCTCTCCTTATTTTCACTTTATCCGTTTGTAATTATATAATTCCACACAACAATACAATCCATAAATTATTTTTAAACAGGATATTTCATCCTAAATATATAATTTGAAATTATATAAATGGAATATTAATGTAAAAAACAACGCGTTATTATTCCTTTTATTTGCATCATCTTAATTATTAATATTATGGAAACTATATCTAGCAATCGACCCAAAATCGTAGTTATCGGAAGCTGTAATACCGATATGGTTGTGAAAGCCAACAGACTACCTGTCCCCGGAGAAACCATTCTAGGTGGAACTTTCTATATGAACCCCGGAGGAAAAGGAGCCAATCAGGCAATCGCAGCGGCCCGGTTGGGAGCGGAAGTCACCTTTATCTCCAAGATTGGTTACGATCTATTCGGGCTGCAAGCTTTGGAAATATACAGATCTGAGAAAATCAATACTGAATTTATATTCACCGATCAGAAAAGCCCGTCAGGAGTAGCTCTTATTTCTGTCGATTCGTTTGGTGAAAACAGTATTATTGTAGCACCTGGTGCCAGCCGTTCGCTTTCAACAGAAGATATCAACAAGGCTGAAGAAAAAATCAAGGAAGCTGATATTATACTTATGCAGCTTGAAGTTCCAATCGATACAGTAGAGTACGCTGCTACTATTGCCAACCGATACGGTAAGAAAGTAATACTCAATCCAGCGCCTGCCTCTACGTTGAGCAACTCCTTTTTAAATAATGTACATACTATATTACCTAACCGCATTGAAGCAGAAATGCTATCGGGAATTAAAGTAATGGATATCGAAAGTGCGCATCGGGCAGCTAAAGCTATCGGAGAGAAAGGAATAGAAAATGTAGTCATCACTTTGGGAAAAGACGGAGCCTATGTGAAAGAAAAGGACGAATATACCATGATTCCTGCAAAAGAAGTAGAGACGATCGACACAACCGGAGCAGGAGATGTCTTCTGCGGAGCATTCAGTGTGTATCTATCCCAAGGACATTCGTTGGCCGAATCCGTAAAATTCGCAAATGCAGCGGCTGCCATTGCCGTCACACGTATCGGTGCCCAGAGTGCTATTCCATACAAAAGGGAAGTCAACTTATAGAATAAAGAAAAGCCTAGGTCTATCACATAAATCTGATTCAAATGAAAGTAGTAGTTATTGGAAGTTCAAACATCGACATGGTTGCACAAGT
>ERZ859967.1127-NODE-1127-length-13052-cov-2.114411_pt1 | contig 13052 bp, 8 predicted proteins | sample MGYA00510115_ERZ859967 | MGnify/ENA primary metagenome ERZ859967 (study PRJEB30046, sample SAMN00715171) | human gut metagenome | study: EMG produced TPA metagenomics assembly of the A metagenome-wide association study of gut microbiota in type 2...
GTATATGTCTGTTTGTAGAAGAAACTTTCTTCTCCGGATGATGTCACTGCCGTTAATTTAAGAGAACGTTTTCCTGTATAAGCCTGTTCGTATGTATTATGAATGTAGCAGTTTCCCGGTGAACAGCTTCGGATCGCGTGTGTACTGGTTGGATATTCAAAGTGGCAGCTGTCGATGCGTTCATTCAGGATTGTATTCCAAGTCTCCGGTATATCTTCCCCGGCCAGGGGATATGCCATTTTTGCAAAATAGCTGGCACCGAACGGAATATCAACAGCATTCAGAGAAGGTATAACATTAGAGCAGGCAAGAAAATCATTGATTGGTTTTGCCCATTTGTCATGATCAATTCCATTGATACCCACAAATACACCCATGATAGTGCCTACATTACCTACATTACAGTCTGTATCCCAGCCACACATATTACAAATATTGAGCGTATCTGAGAAATCTTCATGACCGTACAGCATAGAGAGAACCATAACCGCAGCATTAGGTATAATATGGCAGGTTCCGGGATATTTATCATATCCGAAATTCTCAAAAATGTAATTGAAACAATCACGCCAGTTATCAGGGTGTTCATCATAAAACTTCATGACTGTATTAACTACACGGGTATATTCACAATCATCAGGAATGTACTGAAGTGCCTTCTCAAGAATATCCCGAATGCTGTTTTCTACAAAAGCTAAACTGATACAACATGCAACATATATGCCACCATACACACCGTTGCCGCCATGTGTGACGCTGGCAGCCTGCTTAGCAAGCTTCGCTGCCTGTTCCGGATTTCCGGGAGAAACAAGACCCCATGAATCAATAAAAATCTGTCCACCGATCTGTTCAGCCATCGTGGAGCCATTCTGTTCTACGCTGCCGCTTCTTGGTGCAGTAATACCGTTTCTAAGATTCAGATAAGCTGTATGCTCGGTTGAAATACCATAGCCGCCCCACCAAAAGAAGCCATGTTCATACGGTGCATAATTTAATAGTGCATTTGCTACATCTTGAGAAGAAAAGTTATTCAAATCATTGCAGTCTTCCAATGCACGGATAAAAAACAGCGGACCGTTGCTGTCATCGTCAGCGGCAAAATTCTTATAATTGGCGGGGTAAGACCACACTTCTCCAAAGACGTCTCGAATACGTTGATATGTCCACCCTTCAATAGGTGCCCCCAGACGGATACCAATGATCTTTCCAAGCCATCCTGCATAAACTTTTTCCATATAATTTTCAGCAATTTTCATATTAATTACCATGCCTTTCCGTAACCTGCAGACCTTGGGCCGCAGGCACAAATTTGCTGTGTGAAAAAAATACTATTAATGCTTTTTTCACACCAGCCCCCTTGATAGTATAATTTATCCTTTAATTCCGCTCATAACTATTCCTTGGACAAAATATTTTTGTGCGAATATATAAACCAGTAAAATTGGTAACATGGAAATCAAAGCACCTGCCATCATTTGATTCCATTGAGAAACATAAGTTCCTTGGAATTGAGCCAATCCCATAGCTAAAGTCCATTTTTCTTCACTGTTAATAAAGATCAAAGGACGTAAAAAATCATTCCATGTATTCATGAAAGTAAAAATTATCAGTGTCATCAGAGCCGGCTTAGAGTTCTTGAGAATGATTTCCCAGAAAATCCGCGGATAGGTACATCCATCGATCTTAGCAGCCTCTTCCAATTCTTTAGGAATCGTAAGGAAAAACTGGCGAAGCAAAAATGTTCCAAATGCATTAAAAATTCCTACAGCTACAAGCGACGATTTGGTATCTATCAAGCCCATAAACTTGATTATTTTAAACTGAGGGATCATAACAGCCTGGAATGGAATCATCATGGTACCAAGATAAATGATAAATAAAATATTTTTGCCCTTAAAATTCAATCGTGCAAATGCGTAGGCTGCCATTGAGCATGTAATGAGTTGTCCCAAAATGGTGAATACGGTTATAAAAATAGTGTTTCCAAAATAAACAAGCCACGGAGCCTGCTCAAACATATACACATAATTTTCCCATGCTATATGCTTTGGAATCCAGTACGGTGGTATGGCATATAGCTCTTGTACATCCTTCAAGGATGAAGATATCATCCAAAGGAAAGGAATCAGCATGGAAATTGAACATAGAATAAGTATTGCGTGTGTTAATATCTGAAAGATTTTTTTCTTTCTTTTTGCTCTTTTGTTTTGTCCAAAAGAATTTTCCATTTTATCCCTCCTTAAATATTATTTCTTTCACTGAATCGAAGTTGAATAATGCTGGCTGCAAAAACAATAATGAACAGTACATATGCCATAGCTGACGCATATCCTTGTTTAAAATACTGGAAAGCGTTCATATAAATAAGATAGCTGACTACCTGTGTGGCTGTACCGGGACCGCCCTTTGTCATAACATAGATCTGATCAAATGCCTGGAACGAATTGATCATACTGATAATTGTAACAAAGACAATTGTCGGCTTTAACAAAGGAAGTGTAATCTTAAAAAATTTGTGGACTGCATTTGCACCATCTATATCAGCTGATTCATAAATATCAGCGGATATCCCCTGTACACCGGCAAGAAGGATTACTGCATTAAATCCAAGACTCTTCCAGATACTCATGATAATGACTGATGGCATCGCCCACTGTTCGCTTGTAAGCCACGGCGGCTGATACAAGCCAAGCTTGCCTAAAAAAGCGTTAATCAATCCATAATCTTCATTATACAACCACTGCCAAACCATTGTAATTGAGACATACGATACAATAACCGGGATGAAAAAGGCAGATCTGTACGCATTAACCCCACGGATTTTCTGGTTTAACAGTACAGCAACCAGAATAGCTAAAAATACTCCGATAGGAACTGTTCCAATAGTAAAATAAATTGTGTGGAACAGTGCTTCACCAAATTCTTTGTTTGTAAAAAGCATCGCATAATTTTGAAATCCAACAAATTTCGGTTTAAGAATCCCATCGTAATTCGTAAGACTATAGTAAAATGACATTACAACAGGAAATACTGTGAAAACTAAAAAGCCGATAATTACCGGAGACAAGAAAACGTATCCCCAGAAATTTTCTTTTGCGTCAAGTCTTTTTGCTTTCTTTTTTTTCACTGTATTTGAAGAATTTTCCATTTTGATCACCTCAATTTAAGAATACTGTCAAGGATGCAGGAAGGGAGAAATTTTCTTGGATTTTAAAATTTCTCCCTTCATCAGCCTGATTTTATATCATAATGCAAATATTAATTTGCTAAAATGGCATTAATTTCTTTTATCAGTCTTTCCTGTGTCTCTTCAGGTGTGTACTTGCCAATCAGCATTTCGTCTACGAGCTGCTGCACTTTTGTATTGACCTCTGTACGATAAATGGAAAGCTGATCTTTGAGGTCACAAGCCGGAACAGAATCTACAAACGCCTTTACGTTAGGTGGGAATTTGCTGTCTAATACGATCTGAAGAACTTCAGCATCCGTACTTCCTGGCAGAGCCATATTGGATTCCGCTACGATTCTGTTTCCTTCCGGACCACATAAGAATTTTAAAAGATCCCATGCGGCTTCCGGATTTTTTGTGGATTTTGAAATACCCCAGTTAAGAATACCGGCTTTTGTATTCTGGTTCTTGTCCATAGGCATACGTACTACATCCCATTCAAAAGGAAGAGGGTTTTCTTTGTAAGTAGGCAGCATCCACAGACCGGCAGATTCCATAGCTACCTTCTGATTACGGAACATAGCATCTGCGCCCTTGCCCATTGCTGTCAGTGCAGCTGGGTTAGGAGAAAGTTCATCTTTAACAACCAAATTATGCAGGAACGTCAGAGCATTAAGAGCTTCTGGTGTATCCAGTCCTTTAACCTCAGTGCCACTAATATCAAAATCTACACCGGCACGTGAGAGCCAGCCAAGAACTTGATCTGCCCATGCGCCAGGATGACGATAACCGTAAACTTTTTCAGCTGGATTGGTCAGTGCCTCTGCAGCTGCATAAAATTCATCAATTGTCCAGTCATCCGTAGGTAAAGGTACATTTGCTGCTTCGAACATTTCCTTATTATAATAAATCACAAATGGAGAAACTTCCTGTGGTAATGCATACAGCTCGTCTTCATAACGAAGAGGAGTCAACAGGGATTCGGGATAAACAGATGTATCAAACTGATCCTTTTCAATCAGATCATTTAACCCAAGAAGTACCCCTTTGTTAGCCATAACATAAGTCCATTCATTAAGGTAAATAATATCAGGTGCATTATCTGCGCCAATCAATGTCATCAGTTTTTGAAAACGTTCACTACCGAGGTCTACTGGCTTAATCGTAACATTGGGATGTTCGCTCATATACAGATCAAACTTCTGCTGGTGAATGGCGATTTCCTGTGCACTGCCGCTGACGGCTACTTCAATAGTAACCTTCTCATCATCTGCGTTTGTTGAAGCACTTTCATTTGTGCCTGCTGAAGTATCTTCAATTTTATTATTTGTATTTTCGGTGTTGCCACAACCAAAGAGAATGGTTGCAGTCATTGCAGTAGCCATAAACAGGGCTAAAATTTTCTTTGCCATAATCTTATCGTTCCTTTCTGAATTCCTCATATTTTACTGAGCAGATCATTGGTGGACTGCTCTGCGCCTGGCAGCTCTGATATTATTTTCACCTCTCTTTCATGAGCCATTTAATATTGCCTAAATTAATCTTGAATTATTGTCAATAGTACATCCTGGTACTTCTGTCTTGCATTATGCTGATTAGGAAAACGATGTACTAAAACCTTTTCTTGTTTAATTTTATGATTTAGTATGGGTATTGTCAATTAAGTTTTGGTTTCTTTTGTACGAAAATACTTTCCTACCGAATATTCCTTGGTTTTTTTAAACAATTTTACCAATACATCTTTAACGCTTGAAATTGACTTTTATTTTAGTATAGGATAGACTGTTTTAAAAACCTATTTTTCTCTGGGAGGAAAATAAATGACAATTAAAGAAATTGCTCAACTATCAGGAGTATCTATGTCTACTGTTTCAAAAATCATGAATCATAAAGACGAACATATTTCTCCTGAAACACGCAATAAAGTTCTTAGTATTGCGAAAGAATACAATTATTCCCCATATGCCTTTGCGCGGAATAGCTCTATCTCAAAATCTTTTCTTATGGGTGTCCTTTTACGCTCTGAGCCAAGATCCGGTAAAATGTTGGAAGGCGTTCTTGCGGCTGCTGAAGAAGCGGGATACCATATTATTATCTGTATCAGTAAAGAAAATGAACAAATTGAATTAAAACATATTACAGCGCTGTGCAATGCTAAGATTGACGGAATCATCTGGGAACCGGTTTCCTCAGACAGTATGCGTTTTCAAAAATATTTTTCAGAAATTGGAACCTGCATTACCTGGTTGAACGCCGATAATTCCGATTCATATAGAATTGATTACCGTGTGTTGCTCTATAAGGCGTCTGGGTATCTCATTCAAAACAAACACCAGCATTTCGCATTGTTGACAGATTCATCATCGCCATTTTACAATGAAATACTGACTGGCTATAAGGCCGCACTATTTGAGCAGGAATTCATATTTAATCAGAATAGTCTGCTTCCGCAGGATGCTTTAGACTGGATGTTCCATATTAAAAGTGAATATCTGACCGGGATAATCTGTACGGATTGTCAGCTGGCTTATCATCTGAAAAAAATATTAAAACAGCATTTGTACGAAATTCCGTATGATCTATCTATTATTACTTTAGTCGATGAAGATGCTCCTTCACTTGTTTCAGAAGAGTTTTCTTCAATCATCATTCCGTTCTACAGTTTTGGCATGCATCTGTGTAAAAATCTGATCAACCAGTGTGAGCAGCATTCTACTTCTTATTTGCCATTTACCGCAGATTATAAATTGGAAAATATGATTACCCTGGATATTCCTGCTTCCAAGCGTTTACCGCAGATTATCGTAGTTGGCAGTATTAACACTGATATTAGTTTGAACATTCCGCATCTTCCAAAGCCGAATGAGACCATTACCACCTCAAGACAGACTATTTCCCCCGGAGGTAAAGGAACGAACCAGGCTGTCGGAGTAGCAAAACTAAATCATAAAGTAACCCTTCTTGGTAACGTGGGAAACGACCTTGATGTAGGATTGATTTATTCTTGTCTGGCGGAACACGGTATTGACAGCTCTGGTATCCATAGAGACAGATCTGTTAACACCGGCAAAGCATATATCCAGATCCAGGATGACGGTGAATCTATGATTACACTCCTGACTGGTGCAAACGCTACTTTGACAGCCCGGACGATTCGAAGTAACAGCCATTTGTTTGAAAACTGTGCTTACTGTCTGTTACAGACTGAAATTGCAATTGAAGCTGTAGAAGAAGCTGTTCTGATCGCAAAAGAAAATAATGTCAGAACGATTTTGAAACCGGCTGCCGTGTCCTCTTTAAGTGACAATATCCTCCGACATACAGATATTCTTATTCCAAACCAGACTGAGATGGCACTGCTTTGCAATTGTTCGGCTTCCATAGATATCACTGAACTTTCCCGCCAAGCAGATATCATGCTCCAAAAGGGCGTTGGGGCAGTTGTTATCACACTTGGAGAGCATGGTTGTTTTCTGAAAACCGCATCTATGGAACAGCATTTTCCGGCAGCGGCTGATTTTATCCTCATGGATAGCACAGGCGGAAGTGATGCTTTTATAAGTGCTTTTGCATCCTATCTGCTATATGGTTATGATTTATGCAGTTCTATTCAGATTGCCTCTTATGCAGCTGGTTTTTGTATTTCAAGACAAGGTGTTGTCCCGGCGTTGATAGATCAGACCTCGCTTGAAAAATACATAAATAATGTCTCACCTGGTCTTTTAAAATAATTTTGTAACTATTTAGACCCAATGTCATTTAGTTAACATTGCGTATCTTAAATGGTTAGATTTTCAATAAGGGGTCTAACCATTTTATATGGTTGACATTTTGGTTGCTTTGTCAACTACATTTTGAAATATTTTCTCCTACTCGATTTTAAAAAAGTGGTGATTTTTGCGTAACTGGGGCTAGCCGTCGCGTTAGCGACTTGGTACAATAGACGTTATAAAGTGCAGAAAAGGTAAAGAGGTGCCGGATATGGCAATGCATATATCAAAAGCATCAGCAAAGAACATTGTAGATGAGATCTCAAAGCTTGTAAAACAGAATGTGAATCTGATGAATGAGCAGGGAATCATCATAGCCAGCTGTGACAAAGACAGAATCGGACAATTTCATGAGGGAGCTTACAAAGTCATTACAGAAAAATTAGACGAATATTATATTGATGACAACAGGCAGACGGAGACAGCAAAAAAAGGGTTAAATCTGCCGCTGGAACTGGATGGAGAAATCGTGGGTGTTGTGGGAATCACCGGTTCCTATGATGAGGTTATCAATCAGGGAAGACTGCTTAAGAAGATGACGGAAATTCTGTTGTCAGAGCAGAGGCGCTCTTATCATCAGCTGATGGATAAACGAATAAAAAATGCATTCATGGAAGAATGGCTCATAAGAACAGGGTATGTGAATGATAAAGAGTTGGAAGAGCGAGGAAGTGCTTTGAAAATTGAAAACGGTGAACTTTGGGTGGGATGTAAAGAGGGTATTTTGATCTTTTCGCCCAATAAAATGGAAACTTTTAGTTGTAATAACCGGACTTATATAGTAGACTTTAAAATCCAGAAAATGGAGAACCGGATCGATGAGTTCCTGAAAAGAAAGGAAGATGCCATTCATTTTAGAAATGCCATGCGGCAGGTGATGCTTGTAGACCGCACAGCGACATCAGAGATGATAAAGCTGGCAAAAGAAATTGAAAACTATGTTTATGACAAGGAAAAGATGCATCTTAACATTGGTATTGACGGTGGAGACTGTAATATGCATCATGCATATTTACAGGCACACAGAGCATGGAGAACAGCTTCAGATGAGAAAGAACAGGTTGTCTGTTACGAAAATCTGAATCTGGAATTATTGCTTGGCTGTGTTCCGGTAGAAACAAAAGAAGAATTTATGGAAAAGATTTTTAAAGGTTGTTCGAGGGAAGAGCGGAGTGATTATATTGCACTGCTCAATCTTTATTTTAAATCAGAGGGATCGATCCAGAAAACAGCGGATGCCATGTTTATTCATAAAAATACACTTCAGTATCGTCTGAATAAATTAAAAGAGCTCACCGGCTATGATGTGAGAAAACCGGGTGAGAGTGCTTCTCTTTATATAGCCATGCGTGTGGCATATGATTTGGATAATTGATTTTGTCAATATGAATAACTGTAAAGAGAAAATATTCGTATAACTATATAAAATAACGAAAAAATTACATGGAAAAGATACTTAATTTTGTGAAAATTGTAATTTGTATGTTATGTATAACAATAGAATTTAAAGAAAAATGTTCTTGGTAACATATACAAGGTAAAAACACGCTGTTATAATAACAACATAAGAAATGCAGGCGCTTGTATCAATATAACACTACTTAAGAAAGAGGGGTTTTTTATGTCAGGTTTACCATTGATTATTGTTTTTATTCTGGCAATCATAGTTATGATTGTAGCAATTTCGAAGTTTAAGGTTCATCCATTCCTGGCAATTATGGGTGTATCGTTAATTCTTGCAATTATTGCAGGTATTCCGTTTGCTGATACTGTAGATGCGGATGGAAATGCGATTGCAGGTATTCCGTCTGTTATTGGAGCAGGCTTTTCAGGCACATTTAGTTCAATTGGTATCGTAATCATCCTTGGTGCATTGATTGGTTCCATTCTTGAAAAAACAGGTGCAGCATTAAAGCTTGCTGATATGGTCATCAAACTTGTGGGTAAGAAGCGTCCGGAGCTTGCAATGGAACTTATGGGATGGGTTGTTTCTATTCCTGTATTCTGTGACAGTGGTTTTGTTATTTTAAATCCAATCAGAAAAGCTCTTGTGAAAAGAACAGCAGCATCCAGTGTTGCCATGACAGTTGCATTATCCGCAGGACTTTATATTTCCCATGTATTTATCCCACCTACACCAGGACCAATTGCAGCAGCGAATACACTTGGTGTTGGAGATAACCTGTTACTTGTTATGGGATTAGGTGTTGTATGTTCTATATTCCCATTGATTGCAGGTCTTATTTATGCAAAATATATTGGAAGATCTGTAAAAAGTGCAGATGAAGTAACAAGTAATGGTGAAGTATCTAAGACATACGAAGAGCTCGTAGCAGAATTTGGAAAACTTCCTAGCGGCTTTAACGCATTGGCTCCAATCCTTGTTCCAATCGTACTGATGGCACTTGGCTCAGTATCTTCTATGGCTGGCTGGACAGGTACATTGAACATTGCATGCACATTCCTTGGAAAACCAATTATCGCTTTAACAGTTGGTACTATTTTTGCAGTCATACAGCTTGGTCTTGCTGATAAAATGAGTGATTTCTACAATATCACAAATGAAACATTAAAGACAGTTGGTCCGATTCTGTTTGTAACAGCAGCAGGTGGTGTTCTTGGAAAAGTTATTTCTTCCAGCTCAATGGTTAGCTATATTACAGGTCATGCAGAAGTTTTAGAGGCTGTTGGAATCTTCTTCCCATTCATCCTTGCAGCAATCTTAAAGACAGCACAGGGATCTTCCACAGTTGCGATCACAACAACAGCAGGTATCGTTGCACCATTGCTTGGAGCACTTGGACTTGCAACTCCGATTAGAACTGTTCTTTGTGTTATGGCGATCGGTGCAGGTGCAATGACAGTTTCTCATGCAAATGATTCTTACTTCTGGGTTGTTACGAACTTTGGTGATATGCAGCCTGAGCAGGGTTATAAGACACAGACAGTATGTACATTGATTATGGGTATTGCTTCAATGGTAGAGATTTTCATTCTTTCATTGATCTTTTAACTGATAACCATTTTGAGGCAGGATAATATTTCCTGCCTCTTTTTCAGAAAGATATGAGATATATTGACTGGAAGATGAGCATGGTATACAGATTATATAACGCATCAGGATTTTACAGGAAAAGGAGTAAAGAAGATGATCATAGGATTTGTTGGACTTGGAATTATGGGGAAACCGATGGCAAAGAACCTTTGTAAAGCAGGATATTCCCTGATTGTAAATGACCATCATGAGGAAAATGTAAAAGAACTTAAGGATGTGGGAGCAAGGGAAGGTTCACTGGAAGAAATCGGAAAAAACAGTGATGTTGTGATCACGATGCTGCCAAACAGTCCACAGGTAAAAGAAGTCATGCTTGGAGAGTACGGCATTGCTTCTTATATGCGTGCCGGAAGCTGCTTTATTGATATGAGTTCAATTAATCCTGTGGACAGCAAATATATCGGAAGAGAACTGGAAAAAAGACAGGTTGAAATGCTGGACGCACCGGTTTCCGGAGGAGAACCAAAAGCCATTGATGGCACGGTTGCATTTATGGTTGGTGGCAAGGAAGAGGTATTTGACCGATACAAAGTAATTTTAGAAGCAATGGGTTCTTCAGTGACAAGATGTGGCGAATTAGGAGCTGGTAATACGACAAAGCTTGCCAATCAGATTATTGTGGCATGCAATATAGAGGCATTGGCAGAGGCATTGACTCTGGCAAAAAAAGCAGGGGTAGATCCGGCATGTGTATTTGAAGCGATCAAAGGTGGACTGGCAGGCTCCACTGTGATGAATGCAAAGGCGCCAATGATGATAAATGGTGATACCAGACCGGGATTCCGTGTGGATCTTCATATCAAAGATCTGAACAATGCATTAGACTGTGCTCACAGTGTAGGTGCACCGGTTCCGATGACTGCACAGGTGCAGGAGGTGCTGCAGTATCTTCACAGTCATGGTGATGGAAAAAGTGATCACAGTGCAATCACACATTATTATGAGGCACTATCAGGTACCAAAATAGGAGATTGAGGTGAGACAGATATGAACGAAAAATTAAGAGAAATATCAGGTCATATTATTAACGAGGCAATCAAGGCAGTCCTTCCGGATGCAGCAGTAAAAAGAGCTTTGGAAGGAAAAGAATTTCTGGGAAAAGTTGTGCTGGTTGCGATGGGAAAAGCTGCATGGCAGATGGCAAAGGCAGCAGAAGAATGTCTTGGAGATAAGATTGACAAAGGTGTCGTAGTTACAAAATATCAGCATGTAAAAGGAGAGATCAATAAATGTATCTGTATAGAGGCAGGACATCCGGTTCCGGATGAAAACTCATTCCGTGGTACGCAGGCTGCAATCGACGCAGTAACAGGGCTGACGGAAAAAGACACGGTATTATTTCTGATCTCCGGTGGCGGTAGTGCACTATTTGAAAAGCCGCTGATTCCGGGAGAAGAACTTTCGGATATAACAAATCAGCTTCTTGCATGCGGTGCGGATATTGTTGAGATGAATATTGTTCGAAAGAGACTTTCATCAGTCAAAGGTGGAAAATTTGCGAAAATCTGTGAACCGGCACAGGTATATGCGATTGTTTTATCGGATATTCTTGGTGACCCGCTTGATATGATCGCATCCGGACCGGCATGCCCGGACACATCTACCTGTGAGGATGCAAAGCGTATCATCGAAAAATACAATATCAGACTTTCAGAAAAAGCACAGAAGCTCATGGAGATTGAGACACCGAAAAAACTGGACAATGTTACAACGCAGATCAATGGTAGTGTTAAAGAACTTTGCAGTGCAGTTGAAAAGGAATGCAGAAAATTAGGTTATGAGCCATATGTTCTGACGGATCAGCTCTGCTGCCAGGCAAAAGAGGCAGGAAGTTTTCTTGCATCCATTGCAAAAACACATATCCGTATCGGTAAAAAAGTTGCATATATCGCAGGTGGAGAGACAATTGTTAATCTTACCGGTCATGGACTTGGCGGGAGAAATCAGGAAATCGCATTGTCTGCAAGTCTTGGTATTGCAAACCTTGGAGATGTGGCGGTATTTAGTGTAGGAAGTGATGGCACGGACGGACCTACAGATGCAGCCGGAGGATATGTCGATGCGGAAACGCATGCTGCATTAAAGGTGCTTGGTATTGATGAATATGATGTTTTAAAAGAGAATGACGCTTATCATGCTTTGGAAAAGGTTGGAGGATTGATAAAAACCGGTCCAACCGGAACGAATGTTAATGACGTGGCAGTTGTGTTGATCGGATAAGAAAACCCCTTCCCCTCATGAATGAGGGGCTAGATGGTGAGCGTGTCGAAGAGATAATCTTACTATGCCGAGTCGGTATTCCAGACACTATTATGACCTTTACAGCATTACCGCTGTGGGATAAGCTGGAAAAAAGATATTGGATTATTTTAGGATTCAATATGAGTCTTGATATGAAAAGATAATTGAATGCGCATTCGTGTATTGGAATTAGATTCAGAACATGGACTCCGTATATTCCTATAGGGCGCATGGATAAATATGGTTTATAGAGTGATCATGAGCTTAAACCAGCCGCCCTCTGTGGAAAAATCATAAAAGGCATTATGCTTTTCACAAAAGGCCATAATGGAGCGTGTGCCAATTCCATGACCGGTTCTGGTGGAAGTGGGAAGTCCGTTTCTTCCAAAGGTGATCTGTCCTTTATAAGGGTTTGTGATCTCAAACATAAAGGCAGGCTTATAGATGCAGCGGATGATAATTTTTCTCTCATTTTCAGGAAGCTCGGTACATGCTTTGGTGGCATTTTCCAGGGCATTGGCAAAGCAGATGGAAAGCTCGGCAGGATCAACAGGGAGATCTTCCGGAATTGCAAGATGGTGTTCTATGGTAATGCCCAGATTGCGTGCCTGCCCAAGATAAGCGGTGAGCGTAGCATTTAATATAGGATCACTGCAGTAATGGGTTGGGGTGCTTGGTCGGTTCAGATCAGAAGATTTGGATACAAGATCAAGGATGGCATTAGCATTTCCTTCTTTAGCCAGGGCAGCGATGAGGATCTGGTGCAGGATCGTGCCTTTAGGACCGGCAACTTTTTTCCCTGCCAGGTCGGCGGCTG